>ERZ1673752.109-NODE-109-length-150359-cov-181.716262_pt1 | contig 150359 bp, 140 predicted proteins | sample MGYA00580195_ERZ1673752 | MGnify/ENA primary metagenome ERZ1673752 (study PRJEB41218, sample SAMN15661744) | gut metagenome | host: Homo sapiens | place: Canada: London | collected 2015-08-20/2019-03-30 | study: EMG produced TPA metagenomics assembly of... | reverse complement strand
TTTTTACCGGAATGGAATAGTGTATATCCGACTGATTTTCTACTCCTATCAGTACCACATATGATTTGCCGGTATATTTGATACTGGCATTTTTGAAGATGTCCCTCAGCTTCTGCACCGCTATTGTCTTTTTGTCAAGTCCTAGTGCGGTTAGTACCTCCGTTGTGTCTCTTTCCTTAAGGTTTTCCGGCAGTATGACCTCTCTTCCTCCATACAGTATATTGTTGCACAGATCCGCAAACCTGGCATTGTCTGCAAAGTATTCCTTTGCCATTGAGTCCTTTGCGCTCAATCCTTCTCCTCCTGTTCTCTTGTGTGAGCAGGAAAATTTGGTGCCAATGAGGGTACAGTGGTACCGTTTACAAGGTATACATGTGCTGTCCTTCTTTATGTTTACACACTGTATACAGTTCATCCGCCTTTTAACTACATTCTCTGCATTTTGTCTACATACGGCATTTCAATTTTCCTGCTGTTGATTGGTAAATAAAGCATTGAAAACTTCCATGTCCTTTGTAGAATGATGCGAAGTGGTCTGCCCTCTTCAAAGTGGTGTGCACCTGTAAAAACTGTTATGTGGTGCCGCTTACAGAAATATAATGCTTTGAGTTGATTGTAGCATAGAGGTGGTGCTTTGTCATCAAATTTTTTCTTTTTTTGCCACAGCGTAAGGGGCTCATGGGATGAAGTTCCGGGCTACTGGGCTACTGTCAATATCCCTTAGCAAAAAAAAGAAGCAGCCTCTGTTCTCCCGCCCAAAGACTGCTTCATATTGATTATTTTTAATTTTCAACTGCTGCTATGCCAGCTTCTTATTTTTCTCGAGAAGCTCATAGATTTTCTCAACGTCATAATCCGGCTTCATAGACAATGCTGCTTCGTAAATTGAAGCGATAACCTCCTCTTTTTCTTCCAGGTCATCTGCTATTTCTGCCACACTCTTGTCCTTTTGCAGCTTTTTTACAACCAGTGAGATTATCTTTTGTCGTTCTCCCAATTCTCGGCCTTCATTTTTCTGCTCTTCCCACGCCTTACACATATCAATCACCTCTTCTTTCTCATCTATGTCTATATCCGTTCCTGCAAACAGGTTGATTGCCTCAACCGTCTCTCTGTCCACCTTGCTAAATTTTTCATCGTTCTGTAGCACTTCCTGCATCTTTTCCTTATCATACGCATTCTGCAGTACCTCGAAAAGCTGCCTGATGGATGTCCTGAATCCTGTAAAGTCTGTTATCTCCCTCGGTGCCAGCAGATTAATTCTGTAATCCGGTATGAATGGCAGAAGTTCTTCATCCACATCACCAAACATATCCGACAGCTTCCTTGGACCATCCCATTCCTTTGTTCCGAGATACACTGTAATCGTAATTACAGGAATCAGCTTATCCTCTTTCGTAAATCCCGAGAGAAATTCATCTGATGTTGCTGTATCCTTTTCCTTTCGGTGCTTTTTTGCTGTTTCCTTTACCTGATTTCCATATGCCATGACATCATAAAACATGTTTTTTACCGGAATGGAATAGTGTATATCCGACTGATTTTCTACTCCTATCAGTACGACATATGATTTGCCGGTATATTTGATGCTGGCATTTTTGAAGATATCCCTCAGCTTCTGCACCGCTATGGTCTTTTTGTCAAGCCCCAGTGCGGTCAGAACCTCTGTCGTGTCCCTTTCCTTAAGGTTTTCCGGCAGGATGACCTCTCTTCCTCCATACAGTATATTGTTGCACAGGTCAGCAAACCTGGCATTGTCAGCAAAGTATTCCTTTGCCATTGAGTCTTTTGCACTCAATCCTTCTCCTCCTGTTCTCTTGTGTGAGCAGGAAAATTTGGTGCCAATGAGGGTACAGTGGTACCGTTTACAAGGTATACATGTGCTGTCCTTCTTTATGTTTACACACTGTATACAGTTCATCCGCCTTTTAACTACATTCTCTGCATTTTGTCTACATACGGCATTTCAATTTTCCTGCTGTTGATTGGTAAATAAAGCATTGAAAACTTCCATGTCCTTTGTAGAATGATGCGAAGTGGTCTGCCCTCTTCAAAGTGGTGTGCACCTGTAAAAACTGTTATGTGGTGCCGCTTACAGAAATATAATGCTTTGAGTTGATTGTAGCATAGCGGCAGTTCTTTGTCATCATAATTTTTCTTTTTCCATACTTATATTTTTTCATACTGTTTCTGCACTGCACGCCTATCAGCCTGCATTCTGCCACAGCGTAAGGGGCTTTATCCCATGAGACCAGCTGGGGCACGCTCTCTCGCATGAGCGAATAGCGAAGCTGCTTAGATACTGTTGAATTATGCACACGATACACAGAAATGAGCTCCCACGGATGTGAGCTCAAGGAGAACCGCGCCACGGACGGCGCGTTTCGACGGTTTCGTCGGGCATCTAAAAGCTATAAAGCATAATTCCTACAGTATCTTGGCAGCGTAGTGTAGCTCAAGTGAGGGAGTGTGCACCAGCCTGGGCTCAGGAGATGAAGCCCCGACCTACTGTCAACAAAAAAGGAAGCAGCCTCAGTGCTTTCGCTCAAAGACTGCCTCCTATCGATCTTTTTTCAACTACAGCTGCTATGCCAGCTTCTTATTTTTCTCGAGAAGCTCATAGATTTTCTCAACGTCATAATCCGGCTTCATGGACAATGCTGCTTCGTAAATTGGAGCGATAACCTCCTCTTTTTCTTCCAGGTCATCTGCTATTTCTGCCACGCTCTTGTCCTTTTGCAGCTTTTTTACAACCTGTGAGATTATCTTTTGTCGTTCTCCGATTTCCTTACCCTCTTCTGTTGCAACCTCTTCCCAGTAATCACTCACATTACACATCTCGCTCATCCTCCCTTCGAGTTCCATGCTCATTTTAAGTCCATAATCTTCTTCAAGTATCTTCTTTTTCTCGATAAACTCTGACTTTGAGAACAGCTCTTCCAGCATTCCTATGAGTTTATTCTTAGACTGCTTTTTATTTTTTGTTGCTCTCGTCCGGACATTTATCAGTGCACCATTTAATTTGTCAATCTGTGGTATTTTCTTTATTTTACCATAAATCAGGCTGGATTTCATCCCAAATTCGATTCTGCCACAGCGTAAGGGGCTTCATCCCACGAGCCCTGGCTGGTGCACACTCTCTTGCGTGAGCGAATAGCGAAGCTGCTTAGATACTGTTGAATTATGCACACGATACACAGAAATGAACTGCCACGGATGGCAGTTCAAGGAGAACCGCGCCATGGACGGCGCGTTTCGACGGTTTCGTCAAGCATAGATACCCTATAAAACATAATTCCTACAGTATCTTGGCAGTGTAGCGTAGCTCACGCGAGAGAATGTGCACCAGCCAGGGCTCATGGGATGAAGCCCCGTCCTACTGCCAATGTCTCTGCACCAAAAAAGCAGCCTCTGAGCTTCACACTCAAAGCCTGCTTTTTTCATTTTATAAACTGTCCATAGCCTGATACATGGTAAGCATAGGTGCCATAACGGCTGCCACAAGCACACCAACAATAAGTGCCAGAACAAGGATAATCATAGGCTCAATAGCTGCCATAACTGTCTGGGTAGCCAACTCAACTTCCTCATCATAGTAGTCTGCCAGTCGGGTAAGCATGCCTTCCAAGTCACCGGTTTCCTCACCAATTCGCGTCATGTGTGAAACCATAGGTGGAAACAATCCACACGCAGTGATTGGCTCAGACAGTGGAACACCCTTACTTACTTCTTCCCTTGCATTTTTCAGGGCTTTTTTGTAAAGCGCATTCTTCATGGTGTCAGCAGTGATGCCAAGGGCTTCAATCATCGGAAGTCCGGAGTACACAAGTGTTGAAAGTGTACGCGCATAGTTACTGGCCGCTGTCTTGATGTTTAGCTTTCCGAAAACCGGAATCTTTCTTGCGAGATTACCAAAGAACATCTGGCCGCTGTCAGTCTGCTTATAAAGCTTGATGGCTATAACAATTGCTGCTATGACAGCAATCACAATATACCAGTATCCAGTGACAAAATCACTCATCGCAACAACTGCCTTTGTGATGCCCGGAAGCTCTGTTCCCAGGTCATTGAACATCTCCGAGTAGCTTGGGATGACCTTTACAAGCATTACAATAACAACCGCAATAGCTACAATCACAACGATAATCGGATAAACTGCCGCTTTTTTTATCATGCCGTTAAGCTTTGCTGATTTCTCGAAGTGTGCAGACATTCTGTCAAAAGCTACATCAATCTTGCCGGATGCTTCTCCTGCCGCAACCATGCTCACCATGATGTCAGGGAAAACATTCGGGTATTTTTTGAGACCATCCGAGAGAGTCTCACCTTTTTGAATCTCGGCATGAACACCTCTGATAGCTTTCGCCATAACCTTATTCTCAGTCTGATCGGATAGCATATCCAGCGTATCAAGAATCGTAACACCGGCATTGACCATACTGGTGAACTGGCGGCAGAATACCGATAGGTCTCTCGGCTTTACCTTTCCTCCTACACTGAATGAGATTTCCTTGGTCAGTGCTGTTGCCTTGGTGAGGCTTATGACCATGTTGCCATCCATCTTAAGCTTATTTTTTGCCTCTGCTTCTGACTCGGCTACTATATTTCCTTTTCTTTCTTTTCCGCTCTGGTCTATAATCTGATATGTCCAGTCAGCCACTTTCTTCTCCTCCTTATACCTATTCTGTGCAACCTCCAGATAAATTAAATCATAATTTATTAAGGCTTCACAACATTATACCATAACAGTAAAACACATACGATTATACCATCAATAGTAAAGGTGTACACGGCTAGCCATGCTTACCGGATCATGTGCATATGCAACTGCAGTCTCCGGCGCTATAAGGCCCTGGCTGTAATACTGTAAAATACAGTCATCCATCATCATCATACCCTCTCTCTTTGAGGTCTGTATGATAGATGGAATCTGAAATGCTTTTGCCTCACGAATTAAGTTTCTGATGGCATTGTTTGCAAGGAGCACCTCAAATGCTGCAATTCGTCCGCCATTTACCATTGGAAGCAGATGCTGTGCAACAATTCCCTCTAAAACTCCTGAGAGCTGCACTCGTATCTGTTGCTGCTGGTGTGGTGGAAAAACGTCAATCATACGGTCAATTGCATCGGATGAACTGTTGGTATGCAGTGTAGAAAATACAAGATGTCCTGTCTCCGCCGCTGTAATAGCTGTAGATATAGTTTCAAGATCTCGCATCTCTCCTACAAGTATTACATCCGGATCCTGTCGCAGTGCAGCTCTTAGGGCTGCAGCATATGAGAGTGTATCCTTTCCAATCTCTCGCTGTTCCACTATAGAGCGGCGCCTTGAGTGCAGGTACTCGATAGGATCTTCAAGCGTGATTATATTTTTGGAATCTCTTGATGCAATGACATCTATAAGACTTGCCAATGTGGTCGACTTACCACTTCCTGTAGCTCCTGTCACGAGGACAAGTCCTCTCATCTTTGTGGTAAGATCGACAACCGACTGTGGTATGCCAAGCTGCTGCGGTGTAGGCACATCATATGAGAGAATACGAAGTGCTGCTGCATATGAACCTCTCTGTCTGAACACATTGGCTCTGACTCGTGAAAAGCCCTCCACCGAAAAAGCAAAATCAAGCTCTCCCTTCTCCTTTAGCTCATCTTTAAGCTCCTGCGGAACAATTGGTGAAAGCAGGTTGTCCGTCTCAACATTGGTAAGAACCTGATTTCCCTGCGGTACAAGCTTTCCGTCAATTCTAAGCATAACCGGATTTCCCGGTACGATATGTATATCCGATGAGTTCTGTTGCTGCGCTGCTTTTAAAATGTCTACTATCTGCATTTTCTTTTCCCCCTTAGTTTTCAAACGTGGTCTTTAACATTTCCTGGAATGAAGTAACTCCTTCGAGTACAAGCTTCTCTGCACTCTGTCTAAGTGTATGCATGCCCTCATCACATGCAGCCTTGTTTATATCCTCTATATCAACACCTTTTGAAATAAGTGACTTTATCTTTGGTGTTATGGTCATTATCTCATATATACCGATTCGTCCCTTGTAGCCTGTATTGGCACATTTTTCACAGCCACATGGCTCATAAATCTTTACCGGACGGAATGCCGGTATATTCATAAAGGCCTTTTCCTCCTCTGTCAACAGATGCTCTCTCTTACATGCCGGACAAAGTCTTCTTACAAGTCGCTGTGCAATGATTCCCTTTACCGAATCCGCAAGCAGATAACTTTCAACTCCCATGTCCTCCAGTCGTGAAATAGTACTTGCCGAGCTGTTGGTATGCAGTGTGCTGACCACAAGATGTCCTGTGATTGACGCCTGTACTGCAATCTGTGCTGTCTCCTGATCTCGAATCTCACCAATCATAATGATGTCCGGATCCTGTCGCAGAATGGAACGAAGTGCTGATGCAAATGTCAGGTCAGCTTTATTATTTACCTGTACCTGGTTTATTCCATCTATATTGGCCTCGACCGGATCCTCAACTGTGATGATATTTACATCCTCCTTGTTGAGCTCTGAAAGTGCCGTGTAAAGCGTGGTTGACTTACCACTTCCTGTAGGTCCTGTAACAAGGATGATACCGTTTGTATTCATCAGTATATGATCAAAGGCCTTAAGCTCTTCGTCTGAAAATCCCAGCTCCTTTTTATCTCTTGTAAGTGCCTTTTTCTGCGCAAGTCGCATAACGCATTTCTCACCGAATACTGTCGGAAGGATTGATACTCGGATATCATACTCTATCTTGTCTATCTCCATAGTGATACGGCCGTCCTGCGGCTTACGTTTCTCGGAAATATCCATACCACCTATAATTTTAAGTCGTGTAATAATTGCAGAAAGCAGATGTATACTATATGCTGCCTTCTCATAAAGCGCACCATCAATTCTGTATCGAACCCTGACTTTATTTTCCAGTGCCTCTATATGTATATCTGAGGCCCTGAGTCTGGCTGCCTGCTCAATGATAGAGTTGACAAGTAAAACTACCGGCGAATTGTTGACATCCTTGCTGGTAGCTTCCTCAGCCTCGGCATTTTTCTGCTCACGCTCTTTTCTCTCCCTCGCATACTCCTGAGCCGCTTTCATAGCCTCTGTATCACCGTAATATTTGTCAAGCGTCAAAAGTATGTCTCTGCCTGTCGCTACCGCAGGCTCAACCTGTAGATTGGTAACAATTGAAAAATCATCAAGCGCAACCATATCCATAGGATCAGCCATGGCCACATGCACTACATTGGCATTATTCTTGTCAAATGCATATGGTATCATAACATGCTTTCTAAGCACTGTCTCACTGACAAGGTTTTGCACCTCCTCAGGTATGTTGATTGCGCTCACATTAACAAGCTCCAGTCCCAGCTGCTGTGACAATGCCTTTGCTATCTCAAGCTCATTGGTGAACCCAAGCTCAATGAGTGTTTCTCCTATCTTCTTATGCTTTTCTTTGGCTATAGGCAGAGCCTTTTCCAGCTGCTCCTTAGTAATTACATTTTCATTTATAAGCATATCACCGATACGCTTTTTCTCTCGTCTAAAAGCCATAGTGGCTCCCCCTCTTTCATCATTTAGTAAAATACTACCATTATGATGGCTGTATTTCAAGGGTATTTATATAAAATATACAATAAATTTATTTCAAAACTAAAAAGTAACGATTCCGAGTGCCTGCAGCAACAGTATAAGCAGGAATGCCGGTGCAATAAATTTAACCATGATTATATAAAGCCCTTTTCTGGTGAATTTGCTGCCTCCGCGTGTCACCTCATCTATTATTACCTTTGGACTTACTATCCAGCCAACGAGGATACATGTGGCAAGTGCAACGATTGGCATAAGCACATTGTTGCTTACATAATCCATGATATCAAGTATCTGTCCGACTGTGCCGTTTGGAAGCTTAACCTCCATATAGAGCTTATTGTAGCCAAGGCAGACTATTATCTCTGCAATCAGACCGTATACCGTGACTAAAATTGCGCTTTTTCTGCGGCTCCAGTGAAATCTGTCTATAAGACTCGATACAATAGCCTCCATAATTGATACAGACGATGTGACTGCTGCGAATGCAACTATCATAAAGAATATCAGTCCCACGATATCTCCTGCTATTCCCATTTCATTAAATACCTTTGGCAGTGATATAAACATAAGCCCCGGTCCTGCTGACATGCCGTCTCTGCCCATAAATACATATACTGCCGGAATAATCATAAGACCTGCAAGGAATGCAACAAGTGTATCAAAAATCTCGATCTGGTTGATTGAGCCCATGAGCTTTGATTCCTTCTTGACATACGAACCATATGCAACCATGATTCCCATAGCCACACTGATTGAGTAGAACAGCTGACCGAGTGCATCAACAAATACTGTGGCAAGCTTTTGCATTGTAAGCCCCTTGAAGTCAGGAACCACATATATCTTAAGACCCTCAAGACCACTTCTTACTGCGCCTGATGCCTCCTTATAATGGAGCGTCAGCGAGAAAATACCGATTGCAAAAATAAGCACAACAAGGATAGGCATGAGCACCTTGCTGAAGCGCTCGATACCTTTATTGACTCCGCCAATGACAACTGCTGCTGTTATAAGCAGATAAACCACTCCAAATATGATTGGTGCCCACTGGCCTGTGATAAAGCCTGTGAAATATCCATCCGCAACCGCATTTTTACCGCTTCCTGTAATGAAAAGTGTAAAGTATTTTAAAACCCATCCACCTATAGTACAGTAGTAAGGCAGAATAATAGCCGGTACTATACACGCAAGCACACCGATAAACTTGCCCTTTGGATTGATAAGACCATACGCGGTGAGCGGTCCCTGTCCTGTCTTACGTCCTATTGCAATCTCAGTGGTAAGCAATGCAAAGCCAAAGGTCAGAACAAGTATCAGATACACCAGCAGAAAAAGTCCTCCTCCGTCCTTTGCTGCCAGATACGGAAACCTCCATATATTTCCAAGTCCTACCGCACTGCCGGCTGCCGCAAGGACGAACCCAATGTTGCCGGAAAAAGTGCTTCTTGATTTTTCTTTCATTTTCTACTGTCTCCTTAATATATTATATAATTTAATTTCGATTTAATATGGACATTGTTTCCATTTACAAATCTAATATACCTATTATAATCATCTGGAGTACATTTTGCAACGGTTGATATTTTTTATTCGCATTTGCAGTACGTGTGGTGGCACATGGCAGGTGTCACCAAACGTAACGCAAATTCACCACAGCATAAGGAACGTAAGCCCCAGGTACCGCGGGCGCACACGTACTCCCGCCGGAGCGCATAGCGAAGTGGCTTAGATACTGTAGAAATTATGCCCACAAAACGCAGAAATACCCAGCCATGGACGGCTGGGTAAGGCGTTATGCGCCACAGACGGCGCATAAAAGCCGGTTTCGTCAAGCATAGAAACCCATCAAGCATAATTTCGTACAGTATCTTAGCCACGCAGCGTAGCGACGGCAGGAGTACGTGTGCGCCCGTGGTACCCGGGGCTTGCGTTCCGTACTATTATATAAACGTCCTAAATAAGGTTTTTAATGCCTTCTGTTAAACGCTTTGCAACTCTCACATTGTTCATAGTATAAAGGTGAATTCCCTCCACATCATTAGCTAAAAGCTCAATTATCTGACTCTCGCAGTAAGACATTCCGGCATCAAAAAGTGCCGCCTTGTTGTCTCCGTATCTGTGCACAATCTTCTGGAACTTCTCCGGGAACTTTGCTCCGCACATTGTGACCATTCTCTGAATCTGAGCCGCATTTATACAAGGCATGATGCCCGGGATAACAGGCACATTGATACCTGCAAGCCTGCAGTCCTCCGCAAAATTGAAGAAGGTATTATTGTCAAAGAAGAGCTGCGATAAAAGAAGCTCTGCACCGGCATCAACCTTTTTCTTAAGATTCTTAATATCATCTACCTTATCAGCTGCCTCCGGATGGATGTCCGGATAGCACGCACCTGCGATACAGAACTGATCACCTGTGGTGTCCTTTATATACTTAATAAGGTCGCTTGCATGGAGAAAATCCTCCTTTGCAGGCACGTTCGGATTTCTATCTCCTCTTAAAGCGAGGATATTCTCAATGCCCTCATATGAAAGCTGTCTCGTGAACTCATCTATCTCAGCCTTGTTATAGCACAGACATGTAAGGTGTACGACCGGCTCCACATTGTACTGGTTCTTGATTTTCTTCGCAATCTCGATAGTCTTGTTATTGTTTGAGCTGCCGCCTGCGCCAAATGTCACGCTGATGTACTCAGGATGACAATCACAGAGTATCTCAAGCATCTCGTCTATATTTTTGAAGTCCTCCTCTTTCTTTGGTGGAAATATCTCAAAGGAGAGCGACTGTGGTTTGTTTGTATGTATCTGTGTAATCTTCATGTTATCCTCCGGTATATATGGTTATTCAATAATTTGTAATTTTTATATTCCATATATTACTGTAGTTTTTTGTCATTGTAAAATATATTTTTCTTTTAGTTTGTCATAAATAAAATCTATATCAAAACTTGCTGAGCATTTGATTTTTTTATATGAGGTGATATAATGGGCGAAGCAAATCAAAAAGAGGTTTCAAAATGAAAAAAATAGATTTTGATAATGATTCGATAAAGAAAAATATATTGCAGGCTGCTCTGCCCATGCTGGCAGCCCAGATTCTAAGCCTGTTGTACAATATAGTAGACCGCATATACATTGCCCGCATACCGGATATGGGAACCACTGCACTCGGTGCTGTGGGGCTTTGCTTTCCTATTATAATGCTGACAATCGCTTTCTCCAATCTCTTTGGAAGCGGTGGTGCTCCGCTTTTTTCAATAAAAAGAGGCATGAGTGATGACAGAGCCGCCAATACTATAATGAATACGAGCTTTACAATGGTCTGCACATTCGCAGTCGTTTTTACAGCTTTGTGCATGATTTTTGCAAAGCCTCTTTTAATCGTGTTTGGCGCATCTGAAAATGCTCTCAAATACGCTCTGCCATACCTGCTCATTTATTTGATAGGAACACTCCCATCCATGATTTCAACCGGCATGAATCCCTTTATCAACGCTCAGGGCTACTCCACTACCGGCATGCTGTCTGTTGCAATCGGAGCCGTTGCCAATCTGGTTTTAGACCCGCTTTTTATATTTGGATTTAATTTCGGTATCAAAGGAGCAGCTATTGCTACGGTCATCTCACAAATACTGTCTGCTCTCTATGTGCTTCACTTTCTTAGGAAAAAGGCTGAGCTTAAGGTGCGCCTTATGACACTCTCTGAATTCAGTGAAAACACGCGCTATGCAAAGGACATCATAAGCCTTGGAACCTCAGGCTGTGTCATGCAGCTCACAAACAGCCTGGTATCTATATGCTGCAACAATGTGCTTTCAGTGACCGGTGGCGATTTGTACATATCGGTAATGACCATCGTATCAAGCATCAGGCAGATGGTCGAGACTCCAATTTATGCAATTGTGGAGGGTTCATCTCCTGTTTTAAGCTACAACTATGGCGCCAAAAGGCCGGCCCGGGTGAGAAAATCTATTTTCACTATGGGACTGCTCGTGCTTCTATATACAGCTGTCATGTGGAGTGTGATTATACTTGCCCCTCATGCCCTGATTGCAATTTTCAGTTCCGATTCCACCCTTATGGATGATGCGGTGAAGGCTTTGAATATCTACTTTGCGGCATTCATATTTATGGATCTGCAGTACATCGGACAGACCACCTTTAAATCACTGAACAAAAAGAAGCGGGCTATATTTTTCTCCCTGCTTCGCAAGGTGTTCATCGTTGTACCGCTGACATATATTCTGCCTTACTCCTTTGGTATGGTAACCGACGGTGTGTTTATGGCAGAGCCTGTATCAAACGTGATTGGCGGAAGCATCTGCTTTGTAACCATGCTTGGCACTGTGCTACCTGAGCTTCGCAGAATGGAGCAGTAATTACAGCATCTCATCAATGCAGATGCCGTAGCCTCCGGTCGGATCATCGACAAACACATGGGTGACTGCTCCTATTATTTTACCATCCTGTATGATAGGGCTTCCGGATGTGCCCTGCACTATGCCACCGGAGAGCTCTATCAGCCTGTCGTCTGTCACCTTAAGCTCCATTCCCTTGTTTGTATCTGTCGCTTTTTTATCTATATTTGTTATTTCCAGATTATATTTTTCAAGTTTTCCTGATATTTCCGATATCATCTGTGCACTGCCTGTGTGTATCTCATCCTTGCCGGCAACCGGATAATACGTATCCTCTGCGGCATATTCCGACAATTCATCGCTGTCAAGCTGTCCGTAAATTCCCAGATTACTATTGCAGTCAAGTGTGCCTATATGGCTTTTTTTGCCAAAATATACCACTCCGCCTATCTCGCCCGGCGCGCCGGCTTTTCCCTTTTTGATTTTGGTAAGCTTCATGCTGTACAAATCACCACTGTTTGCATACAAGAGATTTCCGCTTTGCGTTCCGTCTCCTATTCCATGCCCCAGCGCTCCAAAACGGCCGTCCTTTGTATAATAAGTGATAGTACCGATTCCTGCCAGATCGTCCTTCACCCATATTCCCATATAGTATCTGCCATCATCCATCCTGACAGGCGTGATATCCGCTGACATTTTCTCACCGCCTCGAAGAAATTTAATGTTTACGGTACTTTTATCTTCATTACTTTCATCTTCATGCCTTTCATCATATTCCTTCATGATATCATTCACAGCTTCAGAAAGCTCCTCCTTGTCTGCCACAGTGCGTCCATTGACAGATAGGATATAATCCCCGCACTGCACCTTTTTATCTGCAGGATTGACTTTTTTGCCATCCTCGTCTGTCACCTCCGTCGTATTCACTACAAGCACTCCCTCTGTCTGCTCATATATACCGGTCAGCCTGCCACAGGCATATACGCCCTCAACACTTATTCCATCACTTATTTTATCTGTCTCTTCATAATCTCTGTCAGTAGCTCTGTGAGTTGATGCTGTATCTGCTGTCTGTCCTATGTCTTGTTCGGTTCCGCCGTTTCCACCGTTTCCGCTGTTTTCACCGTTTCCGCCGTTTTCACCATTTTCACCATTCTCGCCCGAATCAGCCAATACACTGGCCGCCTGTCCGGGAAGCCCTGTCGCATATCTTCCATATCCGGCCTTTGATTCATTTAAAAAACTTCCTAATACACTTTCATCAAATGCCTTATCTACCCTGCTGCACCACTTATCATCACTGCTTAGTGCAAACATAGCTATCACTGCTGCAGCCAGCGTGACACTCACAAATTTTCCAAAAAACTTCCGCATACTATTACCTCCATTTGGATTAGTATGCTCCTGTAACTTTTCTTTTATTCGTAACCGAATATAGTTTGACAGTTTATGTGTTTTCCTATATAATTTCGATATATTTATATGTTTATTATAAATTTCACATATAATTCCCACGTTGTCCGTTACAAATAAATACTGTAATAGCTTTATAATTCTTAAATCACCATTTAATAAAGGAGGGATTCCATGAATACATACCTGCTCATCACATCCATAGTAATCTTCTTATGTATCCTGCTAAATCGTGTCTCCAATCGCATAGGCATTCCGGCACTTTTAGCCTTTATCGTGCTCGGCATGCTTTTTGGCTCTGACGGAATAATGAAGATAGATTTCGACAATTACGCGTTCGCTGAACAGATATGCTCTACCGCGCTGATATTTATCATGTTCTATGGCGGCTTTGGCACCAACTGGCAGCGTGCAAAGGCTGTTGCCGTTAAGTCTGTGCTTTTGTCCACCATCGGTGTTATTATCACATGCTTTCTCACAGGGCTGTTCTGTCACTTTGCCCTTAATATGAGCTGGGAAATAAGCTTTCTCCTCGGTGCGCTGATTTCATCAACTGATGCGGCGAGCGTTTTCTCCATACTGCGTTCGAAAAAGCTGAATCTGAAATACAATACCGCCTCTCTTCTTGAAGTGGAAAGCGGTAGTAATGACCCATGTGCCTATATGCTCACAGTTGCTTTTATAGCCATATCCCAGGGCAGCGCAAGCCCGGGAAATATTGCCATACTCATAGTAAAGCAGCTTGCCTTCGGCATAATCTTCGGCGTCCTGATTGCAAAGCTTTCCATCATGCTCCTTCGATATATACGCTTCAAAAGCGCGGGGTTTGATGCGATTTTCATGGTGGGAATAGCTCTAATATCATATGCCCTGCCTGCTTACTTTGACGGAAACGGCTTCTTAAGCGCCTATATAGTCGGCATTATACTCGGCAACACAGAAATAGAAAATAAAAAGAATCTGGTAAATTTCTTTGATGGCATAACGGGACTCATGCAGATGCTTATTTTCTTTCTGCTTGGTCTGCTTTCTTTCCCATCAAAGCTGCCACACGTCATAGTACCGGCACTTTTAATATTTATGTGGCTGACCTTTGTGGCAAGACCTCTTTCTGTCGCACTTGTGCTCACACCATTTCGCAGCAAAATAAAACAGCAGCTGCTTGTCTCATGGTCCGGCTTAAGAGGAGCCGCATCCATAGTGTTTTCCATCATGGCATATACCGCCACCAATGATGACCTCGACACCTTCCACATAATATTTATGATAGTACTCTTTTCAATACTGCTTCAGGGCTCAATGCTCCCATGGATATCGCGAAAGCTTGATATGCTCGATAAAACAGCCGATGTAATGAAGACCTTCAATGATTACTCCGAGGAAGCAGACATCCAGTTCATACAGCTTACCATACCGGAAAATCATCTGTGGTGTGGCCACAAGCTAAAGGACCTGACGCTGCCTCCTGAGACACTGATTGTGCTTATACGAAGAGGTGAGCAGAATATAATACCGGACGGTGAAACAATAATTCTGCAAAATGATGTGCTCGTGCTTAGTGCCATCACACCTGATGAGGTGCATGGTATAAAACTGGTGGAAAAAATAATAGAAAAAGACAGCAGATATAACAATAAACTGCTGTCTGAAATATCAAAAAAACACAATGAGATTATAATAATGATCCAAAGAAATGGGCAGGTAATCATCCCAAACGGAAACGTACGGCTGACCACCGGTGATATACTGGTAATCAACCGCGCCGTAAACTGATAATGTCAGATTTTTTTCTCCATGGCAAGTGCTTTCATCTCGCGTGCGCTCTCCATCACGGTATCTGTGATTTTTGCACCGCCGAGCATTCTGGCAAGTTCAGCCACGCTGTCATTGTCAGTTAGTCTTCGAATCCTTGAAACCGTGGATTTGTTCTCGACTGCTTTTTCAATAAGGAAATGTGCATCTGCCATAGCTGCTATCTGTGGCAGATGTGTGATACATATAATCTGATGGTTGCGGCCAAGCTCATTCATCTTCTCAGAGACCATCTGAGCTGTACGTCCACTGATTCCAGAATCAATCTCATCGAAAATAAGCGACTCAATGTGGTCATTTTCTGCCATGATTGTCTTGATGCCAAGCATGATACGCGACAGCTCTCCTCCCGATGCTACCTTGCCGAGCGGCTTAAGCGGCTCTCCGGGGTTAGTTGATATGAGAAACTCCGGCGCATCGATGCCGTTTGCCGTATAGTCCGGCAATCTGTCAAACTGCATATCAAACTGTACATCAAGGAAATTCAAATCATTAAGTGCTGATTTAATTTCTGACACAAGCTTTACAGCACTCCTTTGTCTGATTTCTGATACCTCATCCGATATCTGTGCCAGCTCCTTTTCCTTTTTCGCAAGCTGCTGCTCTAATTTCTGTAAATAAGAATCATAATCATTCAGGACACTGATACGCTCCCTCTTTTCATTGAGTGCTATCAGTATATCATCAATTGAGTTGCCGTATTTGCTCTTTAGATGATTTATCTCATCCAGACGCTTTTGTGTCTCATAGAAGGTCTCCTCGTCAAACTCAGCCTGTGATATATATCCTGATATCTCGTGATTAAAATCAGAAAGCAGACTGTCTATCTCTGACAGCTGACTCTCCAGAGCTTCCACATCCTCATCATAACCTGATACCTGCGACAGCTCTCTTACCGCCCTGCCAATAAGCTCTGAGGCACTCTCCATCTCGCCTCCTGTGGCAGAATATGCAGCATTTACGCCCTCCATGATTTTCTTTCCGTTTGAAAACTTCCTAAACTGCGCCTCAAGCTCCTCATCCTCACCAGACACCAGGGAAGCTTCTTCTATCTCCTTCACCTCGTACTCAAGGAATGACAGCTCACGGCTTCTTTCTTCATTGTCGATATTTGACTTTTCATACTCATCCTTAAGCGCCCTATATGCTTTATATGTGACTGAAAGCTGCTGCTTTTTATCTCCAAGCGGCTGCTTTGCGTACTCATCAAGTATATCAAGGTGTTTTTTCTTTGATAAAAGTGACTGGTGCTCATGCTGACCGTGGATATCTATGAGATATGAGGCTATTTCCTTCATTCGCGAAACAGACACGGCTTCACCGTTTACCCTGCCGACTGCGCGCGACTGTGTGATTTTACGGCTTAAAATCACGCATCCGTCCTCGACCTCCACATCAAGCTCCCTTAAAGCCTCTATAATCTTTGGGTCCTCAACTGAAAAAATAAGCTCCACAAAAGCAGGCTTTTCATTGTCTCTTAGCATCTCCTTTTGCACTTTTTCACCAAGCGCCAGATTGATAGAGCCTATGATGATTGATTTTCCGGCTCCGGTCTCTCCAGACAGTATATTTAGTCCGTCGGAAAACTCAACCTCACACTCATCTATGAGTGCCAGATTCTTTACATGTAGATTTTGTAACATATTTTCTCCTTCCTCTCCCAGGCATGACGATATATGTTATTTTCTGTTACAGTTCAGCTATAATCTGATATTCATGTAACATTATTCCACAATTCTGCGGATTTTTTTCATCACCGCATATGTATCATCAACAGTCCGGATTGCACACATGATTGTGTCATCTCCTGCAATCGAACCGACGATTTCTCTCATCTTCATGGCATCTATTGCAGCACAGACAGCGCTTGCCATTCCCGATACAGTCTTTATAACGAGGATATTCTGTGCCATATCCATTGACAAAAAGCCCTCTCTGAGTACTCTTTCGTATTTCTTTGAGAGATTCTCAGGTGCATCCGTTATCACGGCGTACTTCTGTCTGCCGCCTGCGGTAGGAATCTTTGTGAGCTTAAGCTCCCTGATATCCCTGGATACTGTGGCCTGAGTCACGCGAAAACCATCTTTTTCAAGAAGCGCAGACAGCTCATCCTGCGTCTCTACCTCATTCTTTTGGATTATCTCAATTATCTTGGATTGTCTGTTTGTTTTCATGTCCTGCCACCTCATAAATATTATTTGTAACTATTCATTATAACAATCCTTATCTGTGTTATGAATAATTTCCCATCTTTTTGCGGAGTATCTCCAAAAAGCTTCTCTGGTGAAGCTTGCAAATCTTTGTATGATTGGCTGCCTTTGAAATAACAAAACGGTCTCCCACAGCCAGCTCTGCCGTAGTGTCGCCATCATAGCTGACACACGCCATCTCATCGTTTTGCTCCCTGCGGCTTAGAATCTCTATCTCTATCTCATCATCGCCTGAAAGCACAATGCTCTTTGACGTAAGATTGTGAGCATTGTTCGGTGTGAGCAGTATCATATCGCCCTTCGGATCCACAATCGGACCTCCCGCCGACATACTGTAGCCTGTAGAGCCTGTCGGAGTCGCAACAATGATGCCGTCAGCGTGGTAATTGTTTAAAAACTCACCGTTTACATACACATTGAGGCTTAAAATCTGCAAATTGCCCTTTCTATGGATGACTATATCATTTAATGCAACTCTCGAGATTTCACTGCCTCTTTTATGCCCTGTGAGCATAATACGATCCTCTGTCATGTATTTATCAGCCATGAGCGAATCAATAGCGTCAAATACCGTAGCTTCCTCCACCTCACACAGATAGCCGAGTGTGCCGAGATTCACTCCCATAAGCGGAATCTCAAGTGTCTCCACCCTTGTGGCTGCACGAATCAGTGTACCATCTCCGCCGAGTACAAGAATACACTGCGTATCCTGTGGTATATCCTCAAGCTCAAACTCGTTATCGGATATAGCCTCGACATTGCTCATAAGCCCCTTTGCCGTGCCGCCCTTTTGTTCTATGTATGCCACTATTTTATTTGTAAGTGCAAAATTCCTGTCCTTATAGGCATTTGCTATCACAACAAAATGTTTCATAGTCTATTTCCTGTCCAGCTCTCCATGCGCGGCCTCGACCACACTATGAATATCCACTGATTCCTCCTTTATAGGATCATCTGTCTTTTTGATATGTACAAGGTACTCTATATTGCCCTCCGGCCCCTTGATTGGCGAATACTCAAGGTCTAACACGCTAAATCCATTTGAAAGTGCAAAGGATATGATATTGTTCACTACCTCCTCATGCACGCTCTTGTCACGGACCACGCCCTTTTTACCTACCTTTTCCCTGCCTGCCTCAAACTGTGGCTTGATAAGACAAACCATCTCGCCACCGTCCTTTAACAGTGCTCTTGCAGGACCTAACACCTTGGTAAGTGATATGAATGACACATCAACCGATGCAAAATCCAGCTCATCATCTATGTCATTGGGCGTCACATACCTGATATTGGTCTTTTCCATGCACACCACGCGCTCGTCCTGACGCAGCTTCCATGCAAACTGGCCATATCCGACATCCACGGCATACACCTTTTTAGCACCATTTTGAAGCATACAGTCTGTAAAACCGCCTGTTGAAGCACCTATATCCATGCACACCTTGCCATCCATCGTGATATCAAAGTGCTTCATAGCCTTTTCAAGCTTTAGCCCTCCACGGCTCACATACTGCAGTGTCTTTCCATGAATCTCAATATTGCAGTCATCAGGAAATGTGCTTCCCGCCTTATCCTCACGGTTGTTATTTACAAAAACATTGCCCTCCATAATCATGGTCTTTGCTTTTTCCCGTGATGGTGCAAGGCCTCTGTTTACAAGTAATACGTCTAATCTTTCTTTCATACTGTATGTTACCTCTATCTATAATGCTGCTATTATACGCTTAGCCACCGATTCGGCATCCACATGCAGCTCCTTTTTGAGCACCTCGACATTGCCATGCTCCACATAGCAGTCAGGAAGTGCAACTGTCAACACCTCAAGAGCTATGCCGTTAGTCTTGACATACTCCGTCACATGCTCACCAAAACCGCCGCTTTGCACGTTTTCCTCCATAGTCACAAGCAGGCTGTGTTCAGCCGGCAGTTCCTTAATTGCTTCCTTATCAAAAGGCATTGCAAAACGCGCATTGATAAGTGTAGCAGAGATTCCATCTGCCTCAAGCAGCTTTACTACATCAACGGCAGTCTTTACCATACTGCCGAGTGCCATGATAGCCACCGTGCTTCCTTTTCTGATTAGCTCACTCTTTGCAAGCTCTATCGGCTGTCTGATTTCCTTAAGGCCGTCATAGGCTGCCCCTCTTGGATATCTGAGTGCAATCGGACCGTCATATGCCACTGCAAACTTCATCATATCAGACAGCTCCCACTTATTCTTCGGAGCCATGATTGTCATATTCGGGATGACCGACAGATATGATATGTCAAATATTCCCTGATGTGTCTCTCCGTCACTGCCTACAAGCCCTGCCCTGTCGATTGCAAAGATGACATGCAGATTCTGTATGCACACATCGTGAAGTATCTGGTCAAACGCCCTTTGTAAAAATGACGAGTACACCGCAAATACCGGGATAAGTCCTGCTTTTGCAAGCCCTGCCGCAAAGGTCGTGGCATGTGCCTCGGCTATTCCCACATCAAAAAATCTATCCGGGAAATTGCGGTGGAATCTGCGAAGCCCTGTTCCATCTGCCATGGCAGCCGTTATCGCAACTACCTTTGGATTTCTCTCGCCCAGCTTCTTCATGACTGTTGAGAAGACATCTGTGTAATTGGCCTTCGTGCGCTTATTCTTTGGAAGTCCTGTCTCTATGACAAATGGCTCTGCACCGTGAAATCTGGAAGGATAACGCTCAGCCGGGTCATAGCCTGATCCCTTTTTCGTAAGCACATGCACAAGCACCGGACCATCCACACGCTTTGCCTCATCAAACACACGGCACATTTCCTTTATATCACTGCCATCCACAGGTCCCAAATAGATAATGCCCATCTCCTCAAAGAACATACCCGGAATAAAAAGCTGCTTTATGCTGCTCTTTGTATTCCTGATATGCTTTACCATACGCTCTCCGTAGATCGGTATATGGTTTAGGGAATTCATGACATTATTCTTAAAATCCCTGTATGCATCCGCTGTGCGAAAGCCTGAAAGATACTGGCTGATGCCCCCGACGTTCTCTGAAATCGACATATTGTTGTCGTTTAGCACTATAATAAAATTGCCTTTAACGCTTGAAGCGTTGTTGAGCGCCTCATATGCCATGCCTCCGGTCAGCGCGCCGTCTCCGATGACTGAAACCACATGGTAGTCATCTCCGGTCACCTGTCTGGCTGTCGCAAGCCCAAGCCCTGCTGATATGGATGTGGAGCTATGTCCTGTATTAAAACAGTCACAGTCGCTCTCATCCGCCTTTGGGAAACCGCTCATGCCTCCATACTGTCTGAGCGATGAAAATCCATCCTTTCTGCCGGTGAGTATCTTGTGTGTGTACGACTGATGCCCTACATCCCACACTATCTTATCCTTCGGTAGATTAAAGCACAGATGCAGCGCCATGGTAAGCTCCACGACTCCGAGGTTTGATGCCAGATGACCTCCTGTCACCGATATGCTCTCTATAAGAAACTGCCTGATTTCATCCTTTAACAGCTCAAGCTCCTCAGGTGTCAGTTTTTTTATATCATTTTCCTTTTGTATCTTTTCTAAAACCATCCTATTTCTCCCGATGGATCAAATATTCAAATAGCTCCTTAAGAAATGCATCGTCGTATCCCAAATCATCAAGCTGCTCCTCTGCCTCCTTGGAGATGCGCTCCACATCAGAAACTGCTTTATCCAATCCCTCAAATGTGACATATGTCGCTTTATTATTTTTCTCGTCACTGCCTACCGGCTTTCCAAGCACCTCAAGTGTACTTGTGACATCAAGCACATCATCCTGTATCTGAAACGCAAGCCCCAGCTTTGCCGCTATCTGCTCCACGCGTGATACCTCATCAGACGACGCCCCTGCAAGGATTGCTCCTATCATCATCGAGCTCTCTATAAGTGCGCCTGTCTTAAGCCTGTAGATAAAGTCAAGCTTTTCCCTTGTGATAGGACAGTCATCGGATTTCTCGCTTTCTACATCAACCACCTGTCCTCCGACCATACCATACACGCCTGCCTTTTTTGCAAGCACCGCAAATGCCCTTGCCACACGCGCATCAACCACTTCCATGCCAAAAGCCTTTGCTGCGGTCTCATATGCCAGGTTTAAAAGTGCATCACCTGCAAGAATGCCCATAGCCTCACCGTACACAGCATGTGTGGTCTTCTTTCCACGCCTGTACTCATCATTGTCCATGGCAGGCAGGTCATCATGCACCAGCGAGTAGGTGTGTATCATCTCGATTGCCGCCATAAATGGCTCAATCACTGCACTGCTTCCGCCAAACATATGGTAAGTCTCTTCCATGAGGATAGGGCGAAGCCTCTTTCCACCGGCTCTCACACTATAGTTCATGGCCTCAAAAATAATCCTCTGCTGTCCCTCCTCAGCGGGAAGAAACTTCTCAAGCACATCGTTTATATGCTCTACCTTTTGCTGCAGCTCTTCCATGAATTGTGACTTATTTAAATTCCCATTTAAGCTCATCAGAATTCCTCCAGTTGTCCGTCGCTGTTTAGCACAAGCATGGCCTTTTCCATGCCCTGTACCATATCATTGGCACTCTTTACCTCATCAAGCCCCTTCTTGTAGAGCTCAAAGGCCTCATCCAGGGATACATCCGCATCCTCCATCCTCGCCACTATCTGCTCTAAGTGTGCAAAGCGCTCCTCGAGTGTCAGTGTTTTTTCATTTTCTTTGCTCATCGTTAATAACCTCCGAAACTACGGCCCTTGCATGACCGTCTATCAGATATATATTTATGTCATCGCCTGCATTGATATCGGATACACTGTGCAGTGCCCCCTTCTTTTCCACCTCGACATACGCATAGCCCTGTGCCAGTTTTTTGGCCGGTGAATATGCATCCAGTGTACCTGAAAGCAGCGCCAGACGCTGTCTGCAATCCGAAAGTCTCTGCTTCATAATCCTTTCAAGTGCATCCTCGATATCTGCCAGACGCCTTTTATTCTCATTTAGTTTATTCTGCGGACTAAGGAAATTAAGTCTTGTTTTAATATGTGACAGCTTTTCCCTGAAAAAATCAATCCGGCCTGTCAGATTTCTGTCCATCCTGCGGCGCAGATTGTCAAGGCGCTCTAACGTCTGTCTGTAGTCACTGACTGCAAGCTCTGCAGCCGCTGAAGGTGTGGGTGCTCTCCTGTCTGACACAAAATCCGCTATCGTCCAGTCAGTCTCATGGCCTACTGCCGAGATGATTGGCGTGCGGCAGTCAAATATGGCTCTCGCCACAATCTCCTCATTAAAGGCCCATAAATCCTCTATGGAGCCTCCGCCTCTGCCGACTATTATCACATCAAGATTCATCGCATCCAATGTCTGTATGCCCTTCACTATGCTATTAGCCGCACCCTCTCCCTGCACAAGTGTCGGATAAAGTATAACCTGTACATATGGATTCCTGCGCGATGATACATTCCTTATATCCTGCACGGCCGCGCCTGTCGGTGCTGTAACCACACCAATACGGCCGGCATACCGTGGAATAGGCTGCTTGTACTCTGCGGCAAACATGCCCATTTCCTCTAGCTCATGCTTTAGCTGCTCGAATTTGAGATACAGATTGCCCTCTCCGTCAAGCTCTATCTTTTTGGCATAAAGCTGATATGCGCCGGTCTTCTCATACACCTCAACGGAACCTGTCACAATAACCTGGTCACCCTCCTTCATGTGGAAAGAAAGTCCTGCCGCCCTGCTGCCCGCAAACATGATAGCGTTCATGGCTGCTCCCGCGTCCTTTATTGTGAAATAAATATGACCGCTCGTGTGATACTTGCAGTTGCTCACCTCTCCCTTTATGCTCACCTGTCTGAGCATAAAATCCTGAGCGAACATATTTTTAATATAGCTATTTACTTGCGCTACCGAATATATATTTCTATTTGCCATGTTCAATGCTCTATATCGCTGTTCCTCTTAAGCTATGCAAACTTTGCAAGCACTCCGTTTACAAATGCACCTGACTCATCTGCACCATACTTCTTTGCAAGCTCAACAGCCTCATTTATTGAAACCTTTGTAGGAATATCGTCCTCAAACTTTATCTCATAAACTGCCAATCTGATAATTGCCAGATCAACCTTTGCCATACGATTGGTCTTCCAGCCTGTAGACTTCTCATCGATGAGTGCATCAAGCTCTGCCATATGCTCAATAATCGCACTGCATTTTTCATCAATATACTGTTTTTCCTCGTCTGTAGGATTTGTAAGCTCATCATTTAAAAGCTCCATCTGCTCTGCAAGCTCAGACTTGTCATGAAACTCAACCCTGAAAAGCATCTTAAAAACGTTTTCTCTTATCTTGCTTCTTGTCATTTAAATTCCTCTCGTGAATAGTATTTTATATAAATTAAGGATGTCTGTACGACATCCTTAATTATACTACATTTGTGATCATTTAAAAAGAATTATTTAATTCTCTCCCATATCAACACTTGCTATACGAACATTGATAGTAGCCACAGAAAGTCCTGTCATTGTCTCAATTGCAGACTTAACCTTCTCCTGTACCTTTGTAGAAACCTCAGGGATGCTGTATCCATAAGCAATATTGAGTGCTACATCAACCACTACCTCATTGTCTGCTATCTCAATCTGAATTCCCTTTGAGAGATTCTTCATACCGAGCCTGCTGACAATCTCGTTTGTGATATTGCCTGCCATGGAGCTTACTCCCTCAACCTCAGTGGCAGCAAGACCTGCTATGATAGCTACAACCTCATCTGCTACCTTGATCTCGCCAGACTCATCTGATTTGATATTTATTGTGTTTCTATTCTCTGCCATGTCCATGTTCCTCCTTAACGGCTATACGGTCTGTCCCTTTGCCACGTAAACCTGGAATGAGTCATTTCCCGTAAGTGATCTATTTCTTGATACGCGAACATTCTTGTCTGTGATCACGTACTCCAGATTGGCGCCATCCTCAATTACCGTATCCTGTAGCAGGATGCAGTTCTTGACCTTTGCATTCTTTCCTATCTTGACGCCTCTTGATAGGATGCTGTTTTCCACGGTACCCTCGATGACACAGCCATCAGCAACCATGACATTCTTGGCTTTTGAGCCATTTATGTATCTTGTAGGGTTATCATCCCTGATCTTTGTATAGATAGAATTGCCACTCTTAAACAATGCTTTCCTGTTATCCTCATCAAGGAGCTTCATATTCTCCTCGAAATAGCTCTTCATATCTGTAATCTGTGAAGCATAGCCTGTGTACTCATATGCCTGAATATTGAGTGAATCAGTGTTTGCAGCCATCAGATCTCTTGTGAAATAAGAATAGCCATGTACAAAAGCGTCATCCACTATTCTAATGAGCTTCTCCTTCTCCATGATATAGATATTCATGCCAAAGTTTACCTTGCCCATATCCCTTGCATTGATATATATCTTTTTGATACGTCCATCATCTATATCAAATGTATAGTACAGCTCATCATTGTTGCCGTTTGGTCTAAGGAATACCTTCGGTACCTCCTGCTTGCGGTACATTGCAGTGATATCAGCCCCTGTGCTCTTGTGTGCCTCAATCAGCTCCCTGAAATCAAAATTGAATACATAGTTTGCATCAGCCATGATAACATACTTCTGAGTACACTTCCTCAGATAGCCCTTAAGGCTTTCGATTGCCTCAACACGACCCTCATACACCTTAATCTGCTTCTGTGCATAAGGCGGAACTATATTGATACCACCATTTTTTCTTGCAAGATCAAACTCCTGACCTGAGCCCAGGTGATCCATCAGAGAGTGATAATTCTTCTTAACTATGAGAGATATATTGTCAATTCCGCTATGTACCATGCTCGAAATCAGGAAATCACAGAGTCTGTAACGACCTGCAAACGGAATGGAAGCCATAAGTCTCTCGGATACCATCTCAGGAATGAGGGCATCGTAGCTGTTTGCAAAAATAACGGCCAAAGCCTCTTCGTTGTTCATGTTTAGCATTGTTCCTGGCCCTCCTCAACATCATTATATACCATCGCCTTTGGTCCTATAACCGCTCTGTCGCCAATTGTAACTCCCGGTGCAATTGTAGCAACATCACCTGTCACGTCCTCCGCTGACTTCTCTCCAATAACTGCATCATAGCCTACTGTAACGCCCTCTGCAACTATACAGTGTGTGACCTTAGCGCCTCTTTTTATCACAGTATCACCCATGACAACTGCATCCTCTACCACTGCGCCCTCTTCTACAATGACACCGCCAAAAAGAATTGAATGCTTTACTGTGCCCTTCACTACACAGCCATCGGTAATCATAGAGTCTGTAACCTCTGCGCTGTTGCTGATGAAATGTCCTGTATGACCGCTGTTACGGCTGTATATCTTCCAATTCTCATCGAATAAGTTGATACCGCTGTGCTCAGGATCAAGTACCTCCATGTTTGCCTCCCAGAGTGCAGGTATTGTTCCTACATCTTTCCAGTATCCATTAAAATGGTATGCATACATCCTGCGGCCATCCCTCAAAAGATTTGGAATGATATTGTTACCAAAATCATTCTCGGAATCCGGATCATTTTCATCCTCAATAAGATACTTCTTAAGTATATCCCAATTAAAGATATAAATACCCATGGATGCAAGATTAGACTTAGGATTCTTTGGTTTTTCCTGAAATTCTGTAATCTTGTCATCATCATCCGCTACCATGAGACCGAAGCGTGATGCATCCTCCCACGGAACCTCCATAACTGCTACAGAAAACTCAGCATTTTTCTCCTTATGGAACTTAAGGAAATCGCTGTAATCCTGCTTACAAATCTGATCTCCTGAAAGTATGATAACATACTCAGGATCATATCTCTCGATAAATGCAATATTCTGATAAATCGCATTAGCTGTTCCCTTGTACCAATCTGAGCCTGAAGCCTTCTGATACGGTGGCAGCACATGTACTCCTCCATATAATCTATCAAGATCCCATGGCTGTCCATTTCCTATGTACTCATTCAATACAAACGGCTGGTACTGTGTCAATATACCAACTGTATCTATGCCTGAATTAACACAATTAGAAAGTGGAAAATCAATAATTCTGTATTTGCCTCCAAACGGAACTGCCGGCTTTGCAAGTTTCTGTGTCAGTGCATAAAGTCTGGAGCCCTGACCACCGGCAAGAAGCATCGCAACTAGCTCTTTTGCCATATTAAAATCCCCCTTGTTTAATTTTATTAAATTTTTGTTAGCTTTTGCAATTATTTTGGTTTTTTATAATGGTTTATAGTTATATTTTACCACACTTTAGCATTTATGCAATTCAAAATTAACTAAAAAATACTATATTTTTTGTCATTATTTTCCAATTATCTCGCGGTTGTTTATAAACTCGTACGGCACTTCCTGGTACACATAATAATTAAGCCAGTTTGAATAAAGTATATTGCCGTGCGACCGCCACTGTAAAAGCGGCTTTTGTGTATCATCATTATCCGGATAGTAGTTCACCGGCATATCTATATCAAGCCCCTTTTTCTTATCCCTCTCGTACTCATTGTGAAGAGTATATCTGTCATACTCAGGATGTCCCATCACAAAAATCTTTTTGCCGTCCTGATCCATCAGAAGAAATACTCCGGCATCATCGGATTCCGCAAGTATGGTAAGCTCAGGATGCTTTAATATATCCTCCTTTAAGACCTCGGTATGTCTTGAGTGTGGTGCGTAAAACACGTCATCAAAGCCTCTGACAAGTGGGATTTTTCTGTTCTTTACGTGGTGCACATACACACCGAACTTCTTCTTTGGAAGTACACGCTTTGGTATGCCGTAGTGATAATATAATCCGGCCTGTGCACCCCAGCACAGATGAAGTGTGGAGAAAGCATGTGTCTTGCTCCACTCCATTATCTTACATATTTCGTCCCAGTAGTCTACCTCCTCATATTCCATTAGCTCAACAGGCGCTCCTGTGATAATCAATCCATCAAAGTATCTGTCCTTTATATCATCAAAGGTCTCGTAAAACTTATTCAGATGGCTGAGTGACGTGTGAGTAGCCTCGTGAGTCGAAGTAGCTACAAAAGTCACATTGACCTGTATCGGAGTATTTGACAATGAGCGCAGTATCTGAAGCTCAGTATCCTCCTTAAGCGGCATGAGATTTACAATCGCAATCTCCAGCTGTCTGATATTCTGATGTGATGCCCTGTTTTCGTCCATCACAAATATATTTTCTCTCTCAAGTATTTCCTTTACAGGTAAATCATTTTGTGTCTTTATAGGCATTTTATAACCTCTTTTCTAACGCCCAAACATCTCTATAAATGTATCCTCCGAGATGATAGGTATTCCTAATTCTTTTGCTTTTTTATTTTTTGATGAAGTAGATTCAGTGTCGTTGTTTACCAGATAGTCTGTCTTTTTTGACACGCTTCCTGTCACCTTGCCGCCCTGTGACTCCACATAGGCCTTAAACTCGCTTCTGTTGGCAAAATCATGCACATCGCCTGTGATGACAAAAGTCTTGCCGTTTAAGCTTCCCTCCGACATATCCTTTATATCGACCTTTTCTATGTCAAGCTCCTTAATCAGTGCTTCAAACATCGCGCTGTTTTGGGGATTTGCATACCATTCAAGTATGGAGCCTGACTTTTCCTGTCCTATACCGTCTATATCCACAAAATCTGTGGCATTTCTCATTCTGTCCGCAAAGCCATCAAAACCTATTGCGTTGACAATCTTCTTGCCTGCATCGGTACCTATAAGAGGTATACAGAGTGCAAATATCAGATTTACCGGGTGGACATGTCTGCTTTTTTCGATGGCTGTCTGCATATTCATGCATGATTTTTCTCCAAAGCCTTCCATGCTGCTTATCTTATCAAAATGCTCGGGCAGATGGTATATGTCAGGGAACTGTTTTATGAATCCCTCATTTATAAATTTTAGCATTGTCTGTACCGAAAGTCCATCTATATCCATTCCGCTTTTGCTGACAAATCTTGAAAACTTTTTAACATTCTTGGCTGTACAGTCAGGATTTGTACAATGCAGCGTCTTCACACCGCTGTTTTTACTTACAAATATACGTGTCGGATGATGACACACCGGACATTCCTTCGGTATCTCAACTGCTCCCACCGCATCCTTTACAGCTATGCATTTCGGAATAATCTTGTTGGCTTTTATCACGGAAAGTGTACACTCTTTTCCCACTCCAAGCCTTTCTATTTCAGTCAGATTGCAAAGCGAAGCTCTCGAAACCGTCGTGCCCTCTATCTGCACCGGCTCAAAAACAGCCACCGGCGATATTGTCGAAACCGCACACGACCATTCAATATAACGAAGTCTCGTATCTACAGCCTCATCCTGCCACTTGAAAGCAAAGCCGGCTCTCGTAGCATGATGCCCTGTGACGCTTCCGCCTGAAGCGTAGGCAGTGTCATCATAGCATATGACAAGTCCGTCCACAGGCACATCCATCCTGCCACTCTCGACATCCCTTGTCCAGCGTTTTACAGCCTCCTCAAGGCCTGCCGCATCAGTTGCCTCCCTTTTGACAACATTGAATTTCATATCACTAAGATAGTTCATTCTGTCACCCCATGATATGATATCATCATCTATATGCACGAGTGTAAACGCATAAAACACAACATGTCTGCGCTTCACCTCTTCCACATCATCGAGATTTAATGTACCGGAGGCAAGGTTTCTTGGATTGGCATATTTCTCATCATCGTCCTCGATTGTATCATTTAACAGCTTAAAATCCGTGTAGGAAATTGTCGCTTCCCCTCTTACAACCATATGTCCCTTGTATGGTATCTCCTTTGGGAAGCCGCTTATGGCATCCTGCAAAAAGGTGATGTTACTTCCTACAGTTCCATTTCCTCTCGTCAGTATTTTCACAAGCCTGCCACCGTCATATGTGAGCACGAGTGTCAGTCCGTCAAGCTTCCATGAAAGCCAGATTGGCATATCACCTGCCCATTTCTTAAGCTCCTCAATACTCTTTGTCTTGGCAAGTGAAAGCGCCGGATACTCATGTGGCTCGCGATTTCCTGCCTCTGCCTCATAGCCTGCATTATGTGTCGGACTGTCCGGACGGATATATCCTGTTTTTTCCTCAAGCTGTGTAAGTTCATCAAACAGTGCATCCCACTCGTAGTTTGGCATTATTTCATCTGCGCCGTTGTAGTAGGCTTTTGATGCGCGGTTAAGACTTTCAACAAGCTCATCTATCTTATCTTTTATTTTGTTATTCTCCATGCCGTAATAATCCCCTGTCTGCTTTACTTTGCTCTTCTATCCGGATATTTCTTATCCGTATGTTTCTTATCCGTATATTTCTTATCAGAATGATTCTTATTCGTATCAGGCATAACCGGCTGATTCGAGGAATCAGCAATTAGTCTTTTGAGCCCCTTGTATTCAAGTGGTGTCACTGCCCTGTACTTTCCTCTTGGCAGGTCACCAAGCTCAATATTCATGATTCTCACTCTCTCAAGCTTAACCACACGGTAGCCAAAGTATTCACACATCCGTCTTATCTGTCTGTTGTAGCCCTGTGTCAGAATAATCTTAAACTGCTTTGAGGACAGCTTTTTCACATGGCACTTTCTGGTTGTCACACCAAGCTCTACAAGCGGTACGCCTCCTGCGAGCCCTCTGATAAAGCTGTCGGATATCGGTCTGTTTACCGTAACGATATACTCTTTCTCGTGTCTGTTGCCGGAGCGCATCATCTTATTTACTATCTCGCCATTGTTGGTCAGAAGCAAAAGTCCCTCTGAATCCTTATCCAGCCTGCCAATGGGATAAATGCGCTTTGGGTAATTAAGATAATCTATCACGTTGTTTTTTTCCCTTTTTTCTGCTGTGCAGACTATGCCGGCCGGCTTATTGAGGGCAATCAGTATCATCTCTTCTTCCTTTGATACTACCTGTCCATTATATGTGACAGTCTGTCCCTTTAGAACTCTGTCACCTGTCTTTGCTGTCACGCCGTCTATTCCTACTTTGCCGGCTTCTATCTGCCTGTCTGCCTCACGCCTTGAGCACACGCCCGCTTCACTGAGGAATTTATTTATTCTTACACCATTTTCTTCCATACCATATCCTCTTTTTAGATTGCTTTATCCGATATACATAAACAAAGCAGCAGCCTTTTCTACTCTTTACAGCAGCCATTTGCCATGTAGATTAAAACACGGAGACCTTTAAGCCTCCGTGTTGCTTCTTATGATTGTATGCACATCTGTTACTTTGTATTGCTTTTACTGTCCTACTGTCTGGAGATTCTCTGTCTTGATATAAGCTCTGCCATTGGTTCCGGCGCTGTAGGATACTATAGTCCAGTCGCCCTCTGTGCCATATGCTGTAAGTGTTACCTGTTCCTTTAAGAGACCAAGCTCCTTTGCATCTGTGCTTGCACCGTCACGTACCTTTACAACATCCTTTGTCACTACCTGATACTCAGCCGGTGCCTGTGGCTGCTCGGCTGTCTGCTGATTGGCTGCATTTGCATCTGTGGTCTGTCCTGCGTTAGCATCCGTGGTCTGCTGGTCTGTGGTCTGTCCGGCATTTGCATCCGTAGTCTGCTGGTCTGCAGTCTGTCCTGCATTTGCATCTGTAGTCTGCTGGTCACCACTTAGTGATGCATCATCGGCCTGCTGTGTATCCGCCTCTGTAGTCTGTGTGTCTGCATCAGACTTCTTTAAATCGGCAATGCCTGACGATGTGTACCACTGCTTTATAGCACCTGTGAGTGTTGTCTCAAGCATAGTCTTTAAATTGGCATCAGAACCGACCGCCTGCTCATATGCCTTTTGTACCTCCTCATGAAGGTCTGCAAACTCAGATGAAGCAGTATACTTAGAAATAAGCTCCATAATATCGTCATCGAGTTCATTCTCGCAGTATGTTCTGTTGAAATTACTGTATACATTGTTTATAAAGAGCTTTCCGTCCTTACCTGTCTCTATATAAAAGAAGTCAAGTGTAGGTGCCTGTGTATCAACTCCAGTAAACTTTATACTGTTTTTAACAGACACAAAGTATGTTCCCTTTTTCAAGCCATTCTTGGTGTAAGGTGTGATGTCATTGACTGACTCATAGTACTGGCTGACAACACCAATATAGCTCTTCTCGTTGTCGCTCATAGGTGTCGCAAGCTTGCCAAGGGTATCAAGGTCATCACCCACGTATGCCTTGTAATAATCAGCAAGTAATGTGCTGATATCGTCCTTGGCGTCATTTGTGTAATCCTTTTCAAACTCAAAATCCTTCACCGAAATCTCTGTCTGTGATCCGGCTTCAGTATTGGATTGTCTGTCATTATTGCCTCCTGCGACAACTACTATAAGTATAAGTATGAGTCCTACAAGTACACCTGCCACTCCAACGTATTTTTTATTTTCTGCACAAAATTGCTTTATATTATCCAATGTTTCCTTGTTAAAAAAGTCCTTCATATGGTTCCTCCATTAACCCAACATATCAAAATCAAAGTATGTGACCGACGCGAATCGAACGCGCACTCGCCGGAGTCGGAGTCCGGAATTTTATCCATTAAACTACGGTCACAAAAAAAGTTACCAACTATTTATATCACATCTTTTACTTTTTTTCAATGTTACTTTTTTCTTATTATATTCTTTTAGTGTTTTATTATAACTTTTTATGCATACTATTATAATTGATAAAAATTTGACAATATATTTCATTTATCTTATTATTTAACTGTTTGGGCATTATATATTGGAAATTTTTTCCGATATGCCATAAAAATATACCATTTTAATTAATACAATTACTATTTATATAAGGAGCAGTATTATGAGTTTCACATTTTTAAACCAGCTTCCAACTCCTGCACAGATTAAGGAGGAATATCCTCTGTCAAAGGAGCTTACCGAGCTTAAAGCGAAGCGCGATGCAATGATTTCAGATGTTATCTGCGGAAAAGATGATAGATTTCTCGTCATTATCGGACCTTGTTCAGCCGACAACGAGGATTCAGTCTGTGACTATGTCAGCCGTCTGACAAAGATTCAGGAGGATGTAAAGGACCGCGTAATCATCATCCCTCGTGTATATACAAACAAGCCAAGAACAACCGGCGAGGGCTACAAGGGAATTGCCTCACAGCCTGACCCTGAGAAGGCTCCTGACATGGTTGAGGGTCTTATCGCCATGAGAAAAATGCACATCCGTGCCATCGCAGAGAGTGGACTCACCTGTGCAGATGAGATGCTTTACCCTGAGAACTGGGGCTATGTTGAGGATCTTCTCTCATATGTGGCAATCGGTGCTCGTTCTGTTGAGGATCAACAGCATCGTCTCACCGTCAGCGGCTTCGATGTGGCCAGCGGCATGAAAAACCCTACAAGCGGTGATTTTTCCGTCATGCTCAATTCTGTTTACGCAGCACAGCACCCACATCATTTTGTTTACAGAGGCTATGAGGTTGAGACATCAGGAAATCCTCTGACTCACGTTGTTTTAAGAGGTGCTGTCAGCAAGCATGGCAACACTACAACAAACTACCATTACGAGGACTTAATCCGTCTGCACGAAATGTACGACAAGATGGACGTTGTCAACCAGGCGGCTATCATCGATACTAACCATTCCAACTCCGGAAAGAAGTTCAAGGAGCAGATTCGTATCGCCAAGGAAGTTATGCACAACAGACAGCTTTCCTCTGATATCAAATCACTTGTCAAGGGTCTTATGATTGAGAGCTATATTGAGGAGGGCAGCCAGAAGATTGGTGAGCATGTCTACGGAAAATCCATCACCGATCCATGTCTAGGATGGGAGGATTCAAAGAAGCTTATCTACGACATTGCAGAAATGAATTCTTAAACCACAAATTATACACACATTTTTTACAAAGTACAAGCCACAGGAGTATATATCCTGTGGCTTGCATTATTTTGTCGATTTATTATTTAATCATATTACTATAAGCAAGAACTGCACTGACTGTTTTTGAATCCTGGATTTTTCCGGCATAAATCATGTCGCACAGCTCCTTTAGGGTGTATATTTCTACATCGATTGACTCGGCATCATCGAGATGCTGCTTGCCCTTTTTCAGGTTTTTGGCAAGATAGACATCTACTTCTTCGTCGCAAAAGGCAACTGTTGTGCGAAGTGAAAGTAAAAACGAGATATCATCAGAGCCGTAGCCCGTCTCCTCCTTAAGCTCCCTTTCTGCACACAGTCTGGTATCTTCTCCCACAAAGTCTCTGCAGCCGGCCGGAATCTCTATTGTCTCTCTCTCGAGAGCATTTCTATACTGACGCACCATGATTATCCTGCCGTCATCAAGCACCGGAAGCACTGCCGCAGCGCCCTTTCTGTGTGAGACAAAATCCCATTCCTCAGTCTTACCGTTTGCAAACTGCATTGTATCCTTGTATATATCGAGTATTGAACCCTTATATACAAGCTCTCTTTTTTGCCGTTTCATTTCATCAATCATTTTTCCTGTTTACCTTCTAAATAATTTAAATTCAGAGTTACCGTTTTGATTAGAAATCCACCTCTGTATCATAATAGCAGCATTTGAGAAGCTTCTCCATCTCCTCCTGGCTTGGCTGGCGAGGATTTGAGCCTGTACAAGCATCAAGGATAGCATTTGCAGCAATCTCAGGAAGTCTCTCAAGGAATACCTCCTCCGGTACAAAGCCCTGCTCTGTTGGATAGCTGTCTGCTCCATAATTCTTGATGCAGTGTGGGATATTCAGATCATCATTCATGCCACGTAAGTATTTGATAAGAAGCTCAACCTTCTCATCAAGTGTCTCTCCACCCAGTTTCATGAAATCTGCTATTACGCCATAGCGTTCCTTCGCTGTCTCATCCTTTGCATTAAAAGCAATAACCTTTGGCAGATACATGGCATTGGCTGCTCCGTGGATGATATGTGCACCATAATCTGCAAAAGCTGCGCCTGTCTTGTGTGCCATGGAATGAACTATTCCAAGTAGTGCGTTGGAGAATGCCATTCCTGCCAGACACTGCGCATTGTGCATCGCATCTCTCTTTGCCATATCACCATTGTATGAATCAATCAAGTCATGCTGTATCATCTCTATTGCATGGAGTGCAAGCGGATCTGTAAAGTCACTGTTGGCTGTTGATACATATGCCTCGATAGCATGTGTCATGGCATCCATTCCTGTGTGTGCAACAAGCTTCTGTGGCATTGTCTCTGCAAGCTCAGGGTCTACGATTGCAACATCAGGTGTAATCTCAAAGTCTGCGATTGGATACTTGATACCCTTCTCATAATCTGTGATGATTGAGAACGCAGTAACCTCAGTTGCCGTACCTGATGTGGATGAAATAGCACAGAAATGTGCCTTCTTTCTAAGCTTTGGAATACCAAATACCTTGCACATATCCTCAAATGTGATATCCGGATACTCGTACTTAATCCACATAGCCTTAGCTGCATCTATAGGTGAACCACCACCAATTGCTACGATCCAGTCCGGTTCAAACTCAGCCATGGCAGCCGCACCTTTCATGACTGTCTCAACTGACGGATCCGGCTCTATTCCCTCAAAAAGCTTTACCTCCATGCCTGCTTCCTTCAAATAAGCCTCGGCTTTGTCTAAAAAGCCAAATCTCTTCATTGAGCCTCCGCCCACACAGATAATAGCCTTCTTTCCCTCAAAGCTCTTTAATGCCTCAAGCGCACCCTTTCCGTGATATAAATCTCTTGGTAATGTAAATCTCTGCATTGTAAAACCCTCCATATGATATTTTATTATATAGTTTCTCCCTTGTAATATTTATAAATATTGCAGCCATCAAATGCTGAATAGTTGCTAAATATTACACTTACCATTTTATAACATTTTACTAATTTTGTCACGTACCATTATCTATTTTTGTGAATACAGGATATCTTATACATATATTTTTATGCAATATATACAATTTTCTTCAGTAGTAATGAACAGTTACCGATAATTTATTTTATATCATAAGCACTGCATTGTAAAAATCGGCTGCATTTGTATTTTTCATATGTTTTCATACATTTTAGCAAAAAGAAAAGGCTTCATACGAAGCCTTTTCAAATGTACTTGTTATTATGTCAAACCGACAATACGCTAATGCTCTACTTTGCGTAATCCACTATACGTGACTCACGTATTACATTAACCTTTATCTGACCCGGATACTCTAACTCAGACTCAATCTGCTTAGATATGTCTCTGGCCATGATAACCATGTCGGCATCGCTGACCTGCTCAGGAACTACCATAATACGAATCTCTCTACCTGCCTGAATAGCAAAAGATTTCTCTACCCCTTTATAACCATTTGTAATGTCCTCTAACTGCTGAAGACGATTTGAATATGTCTCCAAAGTCTCTCTTCTTGCACCCGGACGTGCCGCACTGATTGTATCAGCTGCCTGCACGAGACATGCAATAAGTGACTCCGGTTCAACATCACCGTGATGTGATTCTACTGCATTAATCACAAGTGGTGACTCTTTGTATTTCTTACATAATTCGGCACCGAGCTGGATGTGTGAACCCTCCATCTCGTGATCTACTGCCTTACCTATATCATGTAATAAGCCTGCACGCTTTGCCATTCTGACATCCTCGCCAATTTCAGCAGCCAGTAAGCCAGCCAGCTGTGCAACCTCGATAGAATGCTTTAACGCATTCTGACCGTAGCTTGTTCTAAACTTCATCTTTCCAAGAAGACGCACAAGCTCCGGGTGAATACCATGTATGCCCACCTCAAGTGTGGCAGCCTCACCCTCTTCACGAATCATATTATCGACTTCTTTTTGAGCCTTCTCAACCATCTCCTCTATACGGGCCGGATGGATTCTTCCGTCAACAATAAGCTTCTCAAGAGCTATTCTTGCAACCTCTCTTCTAATTGGATCAAAGCTTGACAAGATAACCGCCTCAGGTGTGTCATCTATAATCAGATCTACACCTGTCATAGTCTCGAGAGTACGGATATTACGTCCCTCTCTTCCTATGATACGTCCCTTCATCTCATCATTCGGAAGCGATACTACTGAAATAGTAGTCTCAGACACATGGTCTGCTGCACATTTCTGAATAGCTGTAACCACGTAATCCTTAGCCTTACGGTTTGCCTCTTCCTTTGCTTTGTTTTCCATTTCTTTAATCATTTTTGCAGTATCAAGTTTTACATCTTCTTCAATGGTCTTTAAGAGATATTCTTTAGCTTGCTCGGAGGTTAATCCAGAGATTCTTTCAAGTTCCTGTAAACGCTGCTCGTTAAGCTTTGATATTTCAATCTTCTGCTTCTTGAGTTCCTCTTCCTTAACTGCAAATCCGGCTTCACGCTTCTCGATAGCTTCAAGCTTCTTGTCGACATTCTCTTCCTTCTGAACTATACGACGCTCATTACGGGAAATCTCGTTTCTACGCTCTTTGATTTCCTTATCCAGATCATTCTTAGCCTTAATAGACTCTTCCTTGATCTCAAGCATAGACTCGCGCTTCTTTTCCTCCGCAGTCTTTACAGCCTCATCAATGATTCCTCTTGCCTTCTCCTCAGCATTTCCTATCTTGGAGTTAGCAGATTTCTTCTGATATAAAGCGGCTGCAAACCATACAATCAATGCAGTAATAATAATAGAAACTACAGCAGTAATGATATACGGTAGCATTACAGGAGCACCTCCTTTATTAAATTTTCATTGTATTTCACAAATTACAACAATTAAATTCTATACTTTTTGGTGCAAATTGTCAAGGTAATTGTGACCTCATTGCTGAAAGAATCTGGCTGCTCTTAAAGCCCCTGCGCATAAGAAACTGGTATATCCTGCGAAACTCCTTTTCATCACAGTTATCAGGATCATAGTGTTTCTTTTCAAGCAGCTTTGCTATATGTTTCTCTTCATCAGCAGTGTATTCGCTGTCTATGGCACAATTTATATCATCTCTGCCTATGCCCTTTGTCATAAGCTTCTGCTCCAGCTGCCTGCGGCTTAAGCTGTCCTGATGATACCTGACATATGTGGAAGCAAATCTGTAATCATCAAGATAATGAAAGCTCTTGACATAATCTATCGCTGCATCCACACAGCAATCCGGATATCCGCCCTGTGTGAGCTTTTCCCTAAGCTTTCTTTCACTCCTGTCCATCTGTTCAAGCAGATGAAGTGCTCTCTTTTTGGCTCTCTTTCCTACCACCTCAGTTATCAGCTTTTCGTAATCCGCTTCACTGATAAAGGCTCCCTCCATAATAGAGTACCGCACGGCCTCTGTACGATACAGCACACATGTCGTGCCATTATCAAAGGTCGTGCGGTATTTGCCTTTACCAATATTCTCATATCCGGTAATCTCTATCATATATAACCCTACTCACTTATTATTCTTCTGCTTCAGACTTTTCAGAGTCTTCCTGTACTGCAGCATCTTCATCCTCAGGCTGTGTAAAGTAAAAATCCCTTACCTTTGCCTCAAGCATATCAAAAAATGCCGGATTCTCATGGATATAAGTCTTTGCATTCTCACGACCCTGTCCTATCTTGTCTCCCTCGTATGCGTACCATGCACCGGATTTGTTGACAATGCCTGCATTTACTGCAAGATCAAGCACATCTCCTTCTCTTGAGATACCCTGGCCAAACATGATATCAAACTCTGCCTCCCTGAAAGGAGGAGCTATTTTATTCTTAACAACCTTTACGCGGACATGGTTGCCGACTATCTCACCTCCCTGCTTGAGTGACTCAGTTCTTCTGACATCAAGACGCACTGATGAATAGAACTTTAATGCCCTTCCACCTGTGGTAGTCTCAGGATTTCCAAACATCACACCTACCTTCTCACGAAGCTGATTGATGAATATAACGATACAATTTGACTTGCTGATAACTGCCGTGAGCTTACGGAGCGCCTGGCTCATAAGTCTCGCCTGAAGACCGACATGGGAATCACCCATATCTCCGTCAATCTCGGCCTTTGGTACGAGTGCCGCAACAGAATCGACAACTACGATATCCACGGCGCCGGAACGTACCATTGTCTCTGTTATCTCAAGTGCCTGCTCACCGCAGTCCGGCTGTGAAATATAGAGATTGTCAATATCAACACCTATATTTCTGGCATATACAGGATCAAGCGCATGCTCTGCATCTATAAAGCCTGCGATGCCGCCTCGCTTCTGTACCTCTGCAACACAGTGGAGTGCAACCGTTGTCTTACCTGATGACTCCGGTCCGTACACCTCAACAATCCTGCCCTTTGGAAGGCCTCCGAGTCCTAATGCAATATCAAGGCTTAATGAGCCTGTAGGTACTGTCTCTACATTCATATTGGCTGAGTTGTCGCCAAGCTTCATGACAGAGCCCTTTCCGTATTGTTTCTCAATCTGCGCGATGGCAGCGTCTAATGCTTTTAATTTATCTTCCTTTGCCATAATAATCTCCTATCCTCTCGCGAACAAACGTTCGTTCTGCTATTATAATAATACACTTCTATTCAATTGTCAACAAATAAATTGGAATAATTACAGAATCAGATAGCTGGCCGTGCTGCTGTTTGTGCCTCACGCTATACTCTAAAACAGCTATAACTAAAATACTCAAAATTATACAAATAAAACATAATTAAAAAGACAGTTGCTTTCACAACTGTCTTCATTATACACATAATCTCTCACTAACGTCAAGTCCAAATTCAACCTTGAAATCCTTACCTAGTTTCTTCCAAACTCAGTAAGCACAAGTCCGTCATTTCTATCGAGTGTCATGCCGATGCTCCACTCATTGATGAACAGAAGAAGCGGATTGCCCTTCATATCGACAACCTTCTTCATGTCGCTTGTTCCGTTAATTGTATCTACATTGACCTCATCCTTGTTCTCAATCCATCTGATATGCTCATATGGCAGATTCTCAAGTCTGATCTGCACATTATACTCATTTTCAAGTCTGAATTTAAGCACGTCAAACTGAAGCACACCGACCACGCCGACTATGATTTCTTCCATGCCGCCCTTGTACTCCTGGAACATCTGGATAGCACCCTCCTGCGCAATCTGTGTGACACCCTTTACAAACTGCTTTCTCTTCATGGAATCAACAAGTGATACCCTCGCAAAATGCTCAGGTGCAAATGTCGGAATGCCCTCAAACTCAAATTTATCCTTTGCTGTCGTGAGTGTATCTCCTATAGAGTATACGCCCGGGTCAAACACACCTATGATGTCGCCCGCATATGCCTTGTCCACTATTTTTCTCTCATCTGCCATCATCTGCTGCGGCTGTGAAAGCTTTAGGCTCTTGCCTCCCTGCACATGGTATACCTCCATGCCGGCTGTAAACTGTCCGGAGCAGATTCGCATAAATGCTATTCTGTCCCTGTGATTTTTATTCATGTTGGCCTGAATTTTGAATACAAATGCAGAAAAATCCTCTGAAAAAGGATCAATCATTCCGATGTCAGATTGTCTTGCTGTCGGTGCATATGTCATCTTAAGGAAATGCTGTAAAAATGTCTCAACACCAAAGTTTGTAAGAGCAGAGCCGAAAAATACAGGTGAAAGCTCTCCCTTTGTGACAAGCTCCATATCAAAATCGGCACTGGCACCATCCAACAGCTCAATCTCATCCATGAGCTGACTTTTAAATTCCTCTCCTATCTCATCGGAAAGAGCCGGATCATCTATATGGATGATCTTCTCGGAGCCCTCCTTTGTACCCTTTAAGGTATCTGCAAAGGTCATGACCTCCTTGCTGTTTCTATCATACACACCCTTAAACTGCTTTCCTGAGCCTATCGGCCAGTTGATAGGACATGTCGCGATGCCCAGCTCTTTTTCGATGTCATCGAGAAGCTCAAACGTATCGTTGGCATCACGGTCCATCTTGTTTATGAATGTAAAAATCGGGATATGTCTCATGACACAGACCTTAAAGAGCTTTCTGGTCTGTGCCTCAACACCCTTGCTCGCATCAATTACCATGACGGCCGAATCGGCTGCCATGAGTGTACGGTATGTGTCCTCTGAGAAATCCTGGTGTCCCGGTGTATCAAGGATATTGATGCAATATCCGTCATAATTAAACTGTAATACAGATGAAGTAACCGAAATACCTCTCTGCTTTTCTATCTCCATCCAGTCCGAAACAGCATGCTTTGCCGTAGCCTTTCCCTTTACCGAACCGGCCTGGTTTATTGCCCCTCCGTACAAAAGAAACTTCTCTGTCAGAGTAGTCTTTCCTGCATCCGGATGGGAAATTATTGCAAATGTTCTTCTTTTTTCTATTTCCTGTCTTAAGTTATCCACTGATATTTCCTCCAAACAAAATCAGAGTATAGTATAGCTTAAAACGGTTTCCATTTCAAGACACTAAAAATTTATGTATCAGTCCATCGTCGATATGACAATATTTGATGCCCCGATATTTGTCTTGCGCTTGATAATGTCCTCTATCTGAGCTCTCTTCTCATCAGTCACATCGTCCTTTCCCACAATCACATCACAGCATTCATCGCTGAGACTTACCACAGCATTCTTAAAGCCCTTTGCCTCCAGCATCATCTGGGCATCCTCCTCCATCTGTGCATTTTCTGTCAGCTTCACCATGGCATCGACCGCGCTCTTCTTCTCGGCCTCTGACACCCCTGCATCATCAATAATCTTCTGCAGAGCCTCCTTGTTCTTTGAGCGCACCTGCTCGCGTCCCAGCTTCACCTGTGCCACACACTCCTCGCTCTCTGTGGATGCACTTGTCAGTACCGTTTCGCCGGCATTTAATATTTCCTCTGTCGAGTCTGTCTCAAGCGCAACCTCATCTGATGCCTGTGTATCCTCACATTCCTTAGACTCCTTTGTATCTGCCTTTCCATTTACGGCTTCGATTTCAGTGGAAAGCACATCCTTTGCATTCATAAAGGTATCCCTGTTATCGTAGCTTATGTAACCGACCACTGCCAAAAGAAGTGCAAGTGTCGTAATAATTATCTGATTCTTATGGCTGCCTTTCTTCACTTTTATTCCTCCCTGGATATCATTTTTGCTATTTTTATTTTATGCATGGGCACATCAAATAATGCAGAAACCGCATTAGAAATATCGTTGTTTACCTGTGGGCTTCCTCCGCCCTGCGCTACCACAAGCACTCCTGAAACAGTCGGTTTGTCCGTGCTTGTGACATAAGGTACGCTTGCATCCTCGTCATCGTATATGACCGTAGTCTTTTCAATGCTCTCCGAGGTCTCCTTAGTATCCTTATCCACTATCCTTGTACCATCGTCTGACAGCGTAATCATCACAGATACCTCACCCACACCGTCCATCCTTTCAAGAATACCCTCAAGCTTTTTTTCAAGCAGCTTCTCATATTCTTCATCATCGCAGGTGCTTTCACTTACTGACTTAACTTTAGCTTTCTTTTGTGAATTACTACAGGTCTTTTTATCCTCTTTTACCGGAAGCACCACAATAAGAAGCAGTACTCCAACAAGTAAAATCACTATGTAGTCAGTTTTCTTCAGCTTCGAAAGCCGTAAACAAATCTGTCGTATCCGCGTCATATTCATACGAAATCCCCTCTATTTTCTTTGTAAGCTCAGCAAATCTCATGTCATATTCATACCCTGCCGCAAGAGGCTTTAGAATAATGACCGCCAAAAACACCCCAAGCATAAACCTAAAGTACCTCCTGTACTGCTCCTTTGGCGTTAAATATGTCATTACCATGAAAAAAAACGCCAGATACAAATAACTCTTCATGCCCTATCAACCTCCCATAAAGCTTGTAGATGCACATACTATCGCAATCACTATAAAAAACAATATAGATGCATCTCTTATCACGATATAATACAGATTTCCTGCCCTGGCAACGGCTTCTATGCCCTCCACAATCCTGTTGTCTGAAACCGGCTGCAACACAGCGGAAAGCAATCTGTACATCAGCGAAAAGATTAGTGTTTTTACAAGCGGGGTCAGCACAATGAAAAAAAGCACGATAATCGCCGCCATACCAACACTGTTTTTTATGAGCATCGCACAGCCAAGCATAATTTCACCTGCACCCTGTCCAAGCCTCCCCACACCCGGTATCGCCTGAAAACTTTTTAAGATAAGGCTTTCCGATATTTTGTCCTTTGCGGGAGCAATCATGGCCTGAACTATGCCTATGCCTGCCACTATCTTTATGGATGCCTTCATTATTTTTGTAACTGCTGATTCAATAAACTCGGCAAGCTTTTCAAGCTTCTTTTCACTTGATACGTGATTGAGCACCTCAAGCACCAGAAACAGATGAATTCCCGGTATGAGCACCAGCTTTATAAGCCACTCCACTACATAAATGAGCACAAATGCCAGCATGTAAAAACCTGATGCCGAAAATCCTTTTCCGGACGCAAGAAGTACTGTCGCATATGCCGGCACAAGCGCTGTAAGATAAGTCAAAAGCACATCAATACAGCCCTTTGCCACATCAGACAGCACAAAAAAAGATGCCATAAGCATTGATATAACCGATGCATACATAAACAGAAAGCTTACATTGTATACATAATCCTGCCGCCAGAAAATAAGCCTTGAAAACACCATAAAAAGTATCGTATAGCACAGCACATTTATAATAACAGGCTTCACCGCCGCTATCTCATAAAAAAACAGCTCATAAATATACTCACAGATTTTTTCACCTGCCTTTTGATCTCCTGCCAGAATGGCATCCACTATATCCGAAAACGATAGTCTGTCCGGCAGATAATCCTTTGAATATTTTTCAATCTCTGACATATCTATTTTTTCAAGCATCTGCTGCTCAATTTTATCTGTAATTTCGGTGTCCGACGCATACACAAAATACTGTGGCAAAAACACTACAGCCAATATGATTATTATCAAAATATATTTTTTACAAATCAAAACAGCTCTCCAATCAGCTCTATCAGACAAGACATCACCGGAATTGACATCACAACAATTGCTCCCTTCGCAAAAAGCTCTATCTGCGATGCAATTGCGCTATGACCACAGTCCTTACAGATTGAAGATGAAAACTCCGCAATATATGCAATCCCAAGCATCTTTACCATAGTGACAAAAAATGCCGGTTCCACAGGAAGCTTTGAAAGAAGTCCTTTAAAAAACTCAATTGTCGTGCCGAGCCGCTCCAATGCAAAAGCAAAAATTATAGTGCCGCAGGCCACTGAAAGAAGCATTGAAAGCTCAGGCCTGTCACGCTTTAAAAGCACTGCAAAAAATACTGCCGCAATTCCTATTATCCCAATCTTCAACATATTACAAAGAAAACATATCCTGCATTGCCTTAAACAGCTCACTTATATATGGCACAATCCAGAACAATACAATAACAAGCCCGGCCAGACTAAGCAGGAAAGTCATTTCCTCCCTTCCACTGTGTTTTAAGACCTGTCCGAGCACCGTAATCACTATTCCAAGTGCTGCTATCTTAAAAATAATCGAAATCTCCATCATCAAGTCCTTTCATCGCATACAACAATATGTTTAATCGGATTACCACATTTTTATACAAACATTTTTATATAAGCATTATTGATATCATAATCCCTCCCAAAATCCCCACCGGACAGATCACCTTCATTTTTTCAACATAATCTTTCCTGTAAAAATCTATCTGTTTATGTATGTCCAAAGCACATTCCTTAAGCCGCTGCTCCATCGCAGCTGCATTTTTTTCAAAGAATGCACCTCCCATTTCAACTATCATTTTCTTTATTTTTTCATCAGATACCCTGCCCCAAAGCACCTTCTCCCACACAGCCTTCCAGCCCTCCTCCCCGCTTTTACAGCTCCTGTTTGAAAGCACTTCTCCCATTCTCCTGCATCCCTCATTAAACACCTCGCTTTTTCCTCTTATACTGTTAAAAAACTGTGGTGCCTTCATTCTTTCTCCTGCCAGATAAAATGCCCCCTTTTCAAGCAAAAGCATAAAATCATACAGCATCGCTATATCTGCCTTTTTTCTTTTGCTGTAATCGTTTATCAGCCCCAATACCGCAAACAGTACTATACAAAAGCCTGTAAGCTTCATCATAAATGCTATAGCGCCTCACCCCTTTTTCATCATGGTCTATAAACACAAACCGTTCTATGGCATGTGGCAGAATTTTTCTTCGCAGATCATCTGCATTGGTGCCATGTACACTGCCAAGTATCCTTATTCCGCAACTCACAAGCTGGTTTAGTGCCTCGATATCGCTTTCTCCTCCCAGCTCATCCACCGCAATCACATCCGGTGACATAGAGCGCAAAAGCATCCTCATGCCAAGTGACTTCGGACAATTATCCAGCACATCACTGGAATTGCCTATATCGTTTTGAGCCACTCCCAAGTAGCACGCTGCTATCTCCGAACGCTCATCAACCACCGACACCTTAAGTGCGTTTTTTCCGTCACAGCCATCTGAAAGTATCCTTATGCAGTCTCTTAAAAATGTTGTTTTTCCTTCTCCCGGCCGTGATATAACCAATGTATTGTAAATGCTGTTTTCATCCCGGATATAAGGCATCAGTGGCATTGCAACGTCCCTTATCTGATGGGCAATTCTGATATTTAAGGACGCTATCTCACTGACTGCTGTAACCTTTCCTCCATCGCAGCCCATCTGCCCTGCAATTCCCACACGATGACCTCCCTCCACTGTAAAATAGCCTGCTGCAAGCTGCGGTGCTATCGCGTGGAATGAATATCCGCTCAGATAATTTATCATCTCCTCAATATCGCTATGTGAGATATACACTCCGGCTCTACATCCTCCCGCAAACATATACTGCACCTGCTTTCCGGCGCGCACCCTGATTTCCTCCAAACCACACGGCATGTACGCCTCTGCCTCAGCCTTCATCTTTTGTGGCAGATAATCAATTATATCCATATTTTTCACTCCTTATCGCCACTTCGGTGGCAGGTCTGGATGGGGCTTATGCGTGTGGCTGCAGTGTCGCAGAAGCTACGCTGCGCTATTAAGACTCTGTATAAATTATGCAGTAAGTAACTTCTATGCCTTACGAAACCGTCGATACTCGCCGTCCGGGCTCGATATCTCCTTGCCTCGGCGTCCATGCCTCGGCATTTCTGTGCTTCAAAGCATAATTTAACAGACTCTAAATAGCTCCGCTATACGCTTCTGCGACACTGCAGCCACACGCGTGAGCCCTATCCCGACCTGCCACCGACAGTTATTCAAATTAAAAAAAGGACACAGACGATTCTGATAAATCATCTATGTCCTATTTATATTACATGTCCAATTGTTTTAGAACGTGAAAATTATTATTTTTTACATCCTGTCAGGAGCTGAGAATCCAAGCATATCGATACAAGCCTCAAGTATCTCCTTTGTGAGCACAAGCAACGAAATATATGACTTCTTAAGCTCTTCATTCTCCTCAGAAAGAATCTTTGTGTCATGGTAGAAGCCGTTGAATGCGTTGGCAAGCTCGTAGATGTATGCACATATCTTGTGTGGTGCAGACTCCTCGTATGCACTCTCAATTGTAGCATTGAACTTTGCCAGAGAGAGCATGAGATTCTTCTGTCCTGCATTGACTGCCGGCATGATCGCATCCTTCAGTGCGCTGATGTCGCCACCCTTTGCCTCATACTTTGAGAGGATTGACTTGATACGCACGATTGTATAAAGGATATATGGACCTGTGTTACCCTCAAAGGATGTGAATCTGTCGATATCAAAGATGTAATCCTTGCTCGCCTGATTAGACAAATCACCATACTTGACTGCTGCAAGCGCAACAGTTTTGGCTGTCTGCTCAGCCTCTGCCTCGTCAATATTTAAATTCTCTTTTTCCTTCTGGTTTTCCTTAATCTTATTGAGCATCTCATCGTCAATTTCCTTGAGGAGGTACTCAAGACGCATTACTCCACCGTCTCTTGTCTTGAAAGGCTTGCCGTCCTTACCGTTCATGGTTCCAAAGCCGATATGTACAAGCTCTGTAGTATCAGGTACTATGCCTGTCTTTCTTGCACAGCGGAACACCTGGATAAAGTGCATTGACTGACGCGCGTCTGCCAGATAAATCACACGGTCAGGGTTGTTCTCCTTCATACGCATAACAAGTGTTGCAAGGTCTGTCGTGCTGTAAAGTGAAGCTCCGTCAGACTTTAGGATGATACATGGCGGAATCTCCTTTGTATCTGTATCCTCCTTCACATCCACGACCAAAGCGCCCTCACTCATATGTGCAAAGCCCTTTTCCTTCATCATTTCAACCATCCCAGGTACATATGGCTGTGCATCCGACTCGCCCTTCCACAGCTCAAAATGAACATTCAGATTCTCATAATTTCTCTTAAGATCTGTTACAGAGACATTCATGATATGTGAAAGCAGCGCCTGATAGCCTCTCCTGCCTCCCTGAAGCTCCTTTGTGGCAAGAAGAGCTGCCTCCTTGAAGCTCTCATCTGATTTTGACTTACCGCTGGCTGTCGGATAGATGTCCTCAAGCTCTGATATGGTAAACGGTGCCTCCTTCGGGTACTCTCCTGTATAGCTCTCATCAAAATAAACGAGGTCAGGCTTTCTCTCGCGAAGCTCTGTGATGATAAGTCCCATCTGAAGTCCCCAGTCACCGAGATGCACATCACCAATCACATTGTGTCCCATGAACTTTGCGATACGCTTAACGCTCTCTCCGATTACTGCTGAACGAAGGTGTCCTACATGAAGAGGCTTTGCGACGTTTGGTCCGCCGTAATCCACTACTATGGTGAGTGGCTTTTTAGCCTTCTCCAAGCCGTATCTGCCCTCGTCATCCTTCATATCGTTCATATATTTTGCCAGAAAAGCGGTATCCATTTTGATATTAAGAAATCCCGGCTTTACTGATTCTACTGACTCAAACATCTCATCTGACTCAAGGAGCGCCGCTACCTTGTCCGAGATCATAAATGGTGCACACTTATACTCTTTTGCTGCTGCCATTGCTCCGTTGCACTGGAACTCACAAAGGTCCGGTCTGTTTGAAAGTGTAACCTTTCCGTACTTCTCGTCATATCCTGCACTGACGAATGCCTTTGTCACTTCCTCTGATATCAAATTAATCAGTTTTTTCATTGTATTCCTCCTGATATATAGCTGTTTTGCGTCAAACAGCGAATATACTTATATTAGCACACAAATGAATTGCTTTCAATATCAACCGTCATTTTTGCTTTCTGAGTATATATTAACCGGCAACGTAACCTTGCATTTGCACCCCCAAAGGAGTATGATTTCATATGAAAATTTAAAGGAGGTCTTATCAATGAAGATAAAAACCAAACAAATAACTGTAACTGCAATTATGCTTGCAATCTGTCTTGTCAGCCAGTTCTTTAAGAACTTAAGCGTATACATCACAGGGCCGGTCATCAATGCTGCTTTAATACTTACCGTACTCTATGCCGGAATGGCATGTGGCATTATCCTAAGCATTATCACACCTGTCACATCATTTTTCATCACAGGAAGTCCTGTTATGGCGGCTATCCCTGCGATGTTTCCATGTATCATGATAGGAAATATCATTCTTGTGGTATGTGTGGGACTGCTTCGCAAAAAATGCGGTAAAGCTGCCGGTTTTCCCGTATCAATTGCAATAGGTGCCATACTAAAGGCTCTTTTCATGGGAATAGCCATTGCACTTATCATTCTACCTGCATTTTTGCCTGCTCCAATGCACAAGATGCTGCCGGTATTACAGCTTCAGTTTTCAGTGACACAGCTTATCACCGCTGTTATCGGAGGTGTATATGCAGTCATAATTGCAGCTGTGCTTAAAAAAACTTCTTTAGCACAGGCAGACTAAATATTCAATTATCTGCTTATGCTTCCAGATATCCGTGCATATTTTTAAGCGCATTTTTCTCAAGCCTTGATACCTGTGCCTGAGAGATATTTATCTCCTCCGCCACCTCTATCTGTGTCTTGCCCTCGAAAAAACGCAGCTTAATAATCTGTCTCGCTCTGTCATCAAGCAGCTTTAAGGCATCGTCGAGAACCAGATTTTTTACCCATGCTTCCTCTTTGTTTTTCTTGTCCGAGATCTGATCCATCACATAAAGTGTATCACCACCGTCAGTATATACAGGATCAAAGAGGGAAAGCGGTGTCTGGATTGCATCAAGTGCGTATAGTATATCGTTTTCAGGGATACCGCAATCCTTTGATATTTCCGCTAAGGACGGATCATGCACCAGCTTTCTCGATAGCTTTTCCTTTGATTTAATAGCCTGATAGGCTGTATCCCTGAGGGAGCGCGGAATACGGTATGCACTGTTGTCACGCAGATACCGTCTCACCTCACCGATAATCATCGGAACAGCATAAGTGGAAAACTTAACACCTATAGTCGGATCAAAATTATCAATTGATTTCATAAGTCCGATGCATCCTATCTGAAATAAATCATCCATATTTTCATTATGGTTTGAAAACCTTCTGATTACCGAAAGCACCAGCCTTAAATTTCCACGAATATATTTTTCTCTTGCAGCCTTATCTCCCTTTTTTATTTTCTCAAACAGTTCTTCTTTTTCATCATCCTTAAGTACCGGCAGTTTTGATGTGGTCACTCCACATATATCAACCTTATATACAGACATGGGAATCCTCCGGATAAATTTCTTTATCTAAAGCATTCCCATTTACAGTAATTTTATTCAATTAATCCGCGTATATAATTCTACAGCACTGCCGCTATTTTTATATCCTTTTCATCCTTAAGCACCAGCACACTGTTGTCTTCAAGCAATGTAACTGTAGGCCTTGAATACTTCTCCGTCACAAAAATTATTTTGGCCTTTTTGCCGTTTGTCAAAAGCACCGTGCTTCCGATATATGAGCTTGCAATCTTCTTCAAAAACATCCCTATATACTTCGGATGATACTTTGATATGCCATCATACTCAAAATCTTCTATCACATCAAACGGACACATCCCATCACGGTAACAGCGCTTTGATGTCATTGCATCGTAGACATCGGCTATCGTAATAATAGCTGATATATCATCGATTTTATCTGATGTATATCCAAACGGATATCCTGAGCCGTCAAACTTCTCATGATGTAAAAGTGCCGCACGCTTCGTGCTTTCAAGAATCTTGAAATTATTAAGTATCTCATAGCCATATACCGTGTGCTTCTTTATCACCTCAAACTCTTCCTTTGTGAGCTTTCCCGGCTTCAATAATATCTCATCCGGTATCTTAAACTTGCCTATGTCGTGCAACAGACCTGCCATTGAAATCTCATCCAGCTTTTCTGTATCAAGCCCTGCCCACACACCAATGAGACGTGCAATAATTGATACATTCATGGAATGCGCCATAGTAGATACATCTGTCTGCTTTAATACCTGAAGTGCGTCAAATAGCTCATATGAAGTCTCAAACCTGTCAAAAATCTCTACCGAGTCCCTGATGAGCGTATTCTTATCCGGGATGATATTCCTGTATAGTATGTCATTCATATATTCATGCAGGTTATCGATGGAATCACGATATTTTTCCTTAATGATGGCATATTTTTTATTCCATTCTTCTTTTTCCTGTGCTGAGCTTCCCTCAACATAAACCGAAGCTATATTGTAGAATCCAAACTTTGCTATATCAAATGCCGATACAGCCTGATGTCTTTTAAGGATAAGCTGTCCCTTTGGCGAAAACACATCTACTGCCGTAGTCATTCCCTCTTTTAGTTCATTAACCTTTATTTCTCTCATAATACTGTTTCCCTCTTGTCATTTATCTTCTCACTTGCACTCATTATACCACAATCTCTCTAAATGGGCACTGACTTTATGTACTTCTTGACATTCAAAGCATTTTTTGTTAACATAGCAAGGCGAAAATAAATGCGTCAGTTCGAAACCTTCCTGACGTAAAACAAAACTAAAGGAGAACTAAATATGAGAAACAAAAAAGTATTATTTGCAGTACAGGCAGCTATGATTGCAGCACTCTATGTTGTGCTCACGTATATCACCAATCTGCTTGGTCTCGCATCAGGCACCATTCAGGTACGCTTTTCTGAAGCGCTTTGCATCCTTCCGGTTTTCACACCGGCAGCCATTCCTGGGCTTTTTATCGGATGTCTGATTTCCAACCTTATCACAGGTGGCATCATCTGGGATATCATCTTCGGAAGCATCGCTACACTGCTCGGCGCACTCGGCACTTACTTCCTTCGAAAGAAGAAGTTTGTATACACCCTGCCACCGGTCATCGCCAACATAATTATCGTGCCACTCGTGCTCAGATACGGATACGGTTTTACGACTGTATACAAGGGTGTTGATATCTCTCTTGTTTTCAATGCAGTTACAGTCGGAATCGGTGAGATCATATCAATATGTGTACTTGGAAGCCTGTTAAAGGGAATACTTTCAAAATACAGAAATGTCATTTTCAAGCAGGACGAGGCGTAGTTACATACATAGCACTTTTAATAAGCTGCGCGTCATAAAATAAAAAGCTCTGTGTCATACACTTATATGTATGCACAGAGCTTTTTACTTTATTACTTTAATATGCTGTGATTACATTCTATCTATCCCACTTATCACACAGCGCATTTATCTGGTCTGCAAACTTGCTCAAGTCCTTATTAGCCATACCCTGGCACTTCTGGATAACAGATACAAGCCTCTGGCCTGCTGCCACAAGACGGTCAAATATAGTCTTCTCTCTGCTTGCCATGCCATATGCAGCCTTTTTCTCCACAAGCTTGCGGGAACCATCTGCCACCTTCTGATTCGTGATAAGGTCATAGGCATCACCACTGTACGGTGCCACTGCATCATAGCCGAAGGTCTCATGCACGTGGTTTGCAAAGGACTCTGCTGTGGACTCCTCTCCATGGACTATAAATACATGCTCCGGCTTGTTTTTTATTGCGCCAAGCCACTCTGTAAGCTGATTTTTGTCTGCATGTCCACTGATACCCGGCAGATTTACTATGCTTGCCCTTACTTCTATTTCCTCACCAAAAAGCTTCACCTTTTTAGCACCGTTTAAAAGTGCATAGCCAAGTGTTCCCGGAACCTGATATCCTACAAACAAAACTGTTGAATCACTTCTCCAAAGATTATGCTTTAAGTGGTGTCTGATACGTCCGGCCTCACACATGCCCGATGCTGAGATGATAACCTTCGGCTTCTTATCGAAATTAATCATCTTTGACTCATCCGATGATACTGCCACACGAAGTCCGGGGAACTTGATTGGATTGATGCCTGCCGAAATAAGCTCCATAGCCTCCTCATCAAAGCAGTCCGATACATTCTCATGAAATACATTTGTCGCCTCAACAGCAAGGGGGCTATCGATGTAAACCTCAAAATTCGGATGCTCCGGCAGCAGATTCTCAGTCTTTATACGCCTGATAAAGTAAAGCATCTCCTGTGTCCTGCCCACTGAAAATGCCGGGATTACCAGATTTCCGCCTCTTGTAAAGGTCGCATTGATGACCTTTGAAAGCTCAACCGCGTAGTCAGGCGGCGTGTCATGCAGACGATTGCCATATGTAGATTCCATAACCACATAATCAGCACTGTCCACATACTGCGGATCCTTGATGAGTGGCCTGTTGTGATTTCCGATATCGCCTGAAAAGACAATCTTTTTGGTCACATTCTCCTCAGTCACCCACATCTCAATAGATGATGAACCAAGCAGATGACCTGCATCCACAAATCTCACCTTAAGCCCCGGGCATATCTCATACACACTGTTGTAATCACACGGTGTAAAGTGCTGCATGACATTCTGTGCATCCTCCACATTGTACATAGGAGTCACTTCCGGTCTTCCGGCTCGTCTTGCCTTTCTGTTCTTCCACTCCGCCTCAAATTCCTGAATATGTGCAGAATCCTTTAGCATGATGTTACATAAATCTGTTGTCGCCTTTGTCGCAAAAATGGTGCCCCTGAAACCATGATTGTATATGAGTGGCAAAAGACCTGAATGGTCAATGTGTGCGTGTGTGACAAACACATAGTCTATGAGCGAAGGATTGACCGGTATCTCCTGATTCACGTACAAATCAGCTCCCTGCTCCATTCCACAGTCAATAAGTATATGTGTGTCCCCAAATGTCAGATAGTGACAACTTCCAGTAACCTCTCTGTCAGCACCGATAAATTCCAATACCATACTACCATCTCCTATTCTGTTTTATAATAAAAATATTATATCACACTTATGCCATTTTCTGTATTTCTTTCTTCAATCTTGCCATTATTTTTTTTTCGAGCCTTGATATGTATGACTGTGAAATTCCAAGGATGTCTGCCACCTCCTTCTGCGTCAGCTCCTTATTCTCCACACGGTTTACTCCAAATCGAAGCTCTATTATCTGCCTCTCACGCTCGTTCAATGACAGCATGGCTTTTTTTAGCAGTGAAATCTCAACCTCAGTCTCAAGATCCTTATATATAACATCCTCATCCGTCCCCAGTATATCTGATAAAAGCAGCTCATTTCCGTCCCAATCCGTGTTTAGTGGCTCATCAAAGGATACCTCAAGCTTCACTCTGTTGTTGCGGCGCAGATACATAAGAATCTCATTTTCTATGCATCTGGATGCGTATGTGGCAAGCTTTATTTTCTTCTCAGGATTGAATGTGTTTATCCCCTTTATGAGACCGATTGTGCCAATTGATATAAGGTCCTCCACGCATACCCCCGTGTTTTCAAATTTTTTTGCCAGATACACCACAAGCCTTAGATTGTGCTCTATAAGCTGCTTTTTTGCCTGTTCCTTTGACATTGCCACATTTTTATCCACCAGTGCAATCAGACAGCACTTCTCCTCATCTGTCTCAAGCGGAGGCGGCAGCACCTCCGTCCCTCCTATGTAAAACACCTCATTTGTGTCCGGCTTATTTCCCCAGAGTATTTTCCATACCCGTTTTATTACTAAAAACAGCTTCATTCAAAATCATATCATATGCATTGTCCTCAAATAAACTATCCGATGCTCTTCCCACCAGCACATTATGTAAAATCAGCTTACTATTTCCCTTCATGACTGTCATCTCATCAAATTCACACACTTTAATGCTCCCACCATCATTTCCAAGGCTCTTGTACGGCACATCAAAAAAGACGGCATCTTCTCCTACAATATCAAACAATGCACTCCCGCCTATGTGCACCGGAATCTGCTGTGGCTGTTTTTTTAGCAGATTTCCCGTATCATACAAGGCTGTGGCACAAGCCCTTTTACCATCCTTTAAAAGTGTGACCCTATACAGTCTTCTGCTCTCATTACTTCGCTCACAGAAGCACTTTAACACTATGTATGATATGACAAAACCAAAGCATATCATAACTGTCGCATCAGAGCTGAAAAAGCTGTCCAGAGCTGTTACTATGCCTCCGGTCAGCACTGTTACAAACATACATAGTGCAAAAAGTCTTAGAAACGGGATTTTTCTGTCAGCCTGTCTGCCTATTGCAAGCCTTGCCGCAAGCGGTACGACCACCAGAACAGAGGTCCATTTATAAAACGCATAGCTGCCTGCCAGAAGAAGCAGTACACATTCACATACCGATGCACCCACTGCAGAAGCAATCAGACGTACCACCTTCCCGATCAATGGAATTTTTAGCATATATATGACAAATATAAGTATGAGACAATTGGTGATAAATGTACGAAGAAGAAAAATATCGAGATAAAATGCATAGATAATTTTTCACCTCACTTTCACAGACAAGAATAGCGTAAAAGCAGGTTTTTAAGTGCCGTAATATGTCGACAATAAGTAAAAAGACATGCAGCCAAAAAGCTGCATGTCCTATAAACTATCGTCTTGAATTCTTAAGGAAATCCGGAATATTAATCTCTACAGGCTTAACCGTGCTCTCAGGCTGGCGTGGCTTCTGGATACCTGTATATGCATGTGCAGGTGCTGTCTGCTGTGGCTGGGCAGCTGTATGAAGTCCGCTTGTTGCTGTTGTGTGAAGTCCTGCTGTGGCTGTGGATTGTGTTCCCATGCCTGAAACAGGTCTTGCAGCTGTCTGATTCGGATATACCATACGGTTTTGCATACCTCCTGCCATTCCTGCACCAGGCGCTGCCTGTTTGCCCGGCATATCTATCTTCTCTGAAACATCCTCCAGTCCTGTAGCAATAACAGTGATAGAAGCCTGATCAGTCATGCTCTCATCAAACTTGGCACCAAAGATAATATTGGCATTCTCTCCTGCCAGATCCTGTACGTAGCTTGCTGCATCGTTTGCATCCATAAGAGAGATATCTCCTGAGATATTGATAATGACATGTGTTGCACCATTTATCTTTGTTTCAAGAAGAGGTGAAGCAACCGCAAGCTTAACAGCTTCGATAGCCTTATCATCCCCCTGTGCACTACCGATACCGATATGTGCCATACCCTTGTCCTTCATGACAGTCTGTACATCTGCGAAGTCAAGGTTGATAAGTGCAGGAAGATTAATAAGATCAGTGATTCCCTGAACTGCCTGCTGCAATACCTCATCTGCCTTCTTGAGTGCATCCGGCATTGTTGTGCGACGGTCTACTATCTCGAGAAGCTTATCATTTGGAATGACAATAAGTGTATCAACGCTCTCTTTAAGTCTCTCTATTCCTGAAACAGCATTAATCATTCGCTGCTTTGCCTCAAATTTGAATGGTTTTGTAACAACACCAACTGTAAGTATGCCCTGATCCTTTGCTATCTTTGCAACAACAGGAGCTGCACCTGTACCGGTTCCGCCTCCCATACCGCATGTAACGAATACCATATCAGCGCCCTTTACTGCTGCCTGAAGCTCCTCTGCACTCTCCTCAGCGGCCTTCTGACCGATCTCAGGCTGCGCACCTGCGCCGAGTCCCTTTGTAAGCTTCTCTCCAATCTGTATAAGTGTAGGAGCCTTACAAAGCTGTAAAGCCTGCTTATCTGTATTGATACCGATAAACTCTACTCCACCAATATTCTCATCAATCATTCTGTTAACTGCATTGTTACCGGCTCCTCCGACTCCAATGACAATAATCTTTGCGCTGTTATCAGCCTCGTTACTTCTTATCTCAAGCAAGGTGATTCCTCCTCTTTCTTTCCCAAAATTTAATTTTCTATATAAAAATATCGAATATTCTTAAACTCATTTATTCTATAATATAATTTTTCTCCAAAATAATCAACTATAAAATATGATTTTTTTTATTTAGTTTTACATTATTCTGACTTGTCAAACACAATATTTGTTGTTTCTTCCGTCCAGCTCTCTAAATGTAGTGTACCGGACTGTCCCTCAAGCGATGGCATGATAGCCTTAAGCCTCTCTATTTTACGTGTAAGCTTTGTCGTGTCGCCAATTATCACACTCACATTACCATACTTGACTACCGGTGCATTTTGCGCACCATAATCCACAGAATCCGGCACAAGGTCCTGCCTTTTTAATCCCTGTGTAAGCTCAAGGATATCTTTTAGCATAGTCTGCTTAATAGGCAGCTTCTCATAAAGTACTACCTTGTCACAGCTTATGCCGTCTATACATGGCACACCCGGCACCGTGTCAGAGGATGTTTCCACCACAAAGCCATCCTTATCAAAATATGCATTCTCATTAATTCCCGGAATATATATGTATCCAAGCATTCCTTTTTCATAAACTGATATATGAAGAGTATGCGGACTATCCAGGCTTATGCTCATTGTATCAATAAACGGTATTTTTTTTGTATCCTTTACCTTATATTTCAGATAGACATACAGTGAGTTCCATGAGTACTTATCATTAAGCACCGCATCCTCTATAGTCTTTTGGTCGTAAAGCTCATTGCCCTCGACAACTACCTTTTTTACCGTAAACAGCTTAAGTGCAATGAGAAACAGTATCGCGAGCACTGCTATCGTAATTAGCAGTCCCATAAAAAAATGCTTTAATCTCTTTTTATGTTTTCTTTTTTTCTTAATCATTATATTACACGCCTTAATCTACACATTTTCAAGCCTGATGCCTCTTGACACAGACAAAACAAGCCCTATTTCCGCCATCAGGAATATGATTGACGTACCTCCATAGCTGATAAACGGCAGAATAACACCGGTATTTGGAAGTGAATTGGTAACTACCGCAATATTCAGTATCACCTGGATTGCAATATGACTCATCACACCAATCACTAAAAGTGAGCCATACAAATCCCTTGCATTGTTTGCAATGACCATCATACGCCATATAAGCAGTATAAAAAGTAAAATAAGGCAGATAGCTCCAAACAGTCCGAGCTCTTCACAAATAATTGTAAATATCATATCATTTTGTGACTCCGGCACATTGCCAAGCTTCTGTAAGCTCTCTCCAAGTCCTTTTCCAAACAATCCGCCCGAGCCTATTGCATAAAGTCCCATCATAGTCTGGAATACTGCGTCTGTTCCCGCAGTCTCCGGATGCAGCCATGCCTCTATACGTGTACTTCTATAGCCTGCCAGCATGACAAACGCCACTGCAAACACAACTACCGCCACTGCTACAATAATAAACTGCAGATACTTTGGACTTGCAACAAACAACATACAGACCGAAATGCCTATGATGATAACTGCCGTACTCAGATTGCTGATTGCAACAACTATTATGAGTGGAATAAGCATAGCAAGCACCTTTACCAGACTTAAAAACTTATCAAACTGCTTGGGTATCTTGTCTATAATCATAGCCATAAACAGTATGACCGCAATTTTAGCCACTTCTGAAGGCTGGAACTGTATTGGTCCTATGCCAATCCATCTCGATGAACCATGTGAGCTTGAGCCTATTTTCGGCACAAACACAAGCACACACAGTATAAGCGATACTATATACGCAAAAAAGCCAAGCTTTTTCCAATATCTGTAGTCGACCTTTGCCAGAAATACCATAGGTATAAGTCCCAGTACAATATTTCGTATCTGAAGCTTAAGATAGTGCATGCTGTCATGATTTTTGATGGCCGATGTGTATGCACTTGAGCTATATAGCATAACAAGACCAAAGCAGAGCAGAAATATAACTATAAACAACAGGTTGTAGTCGAAATAAGGTATTCCTTTTTCTTTTTTTTCTTTATTCTTGCTACTTCTTCTACGCTTTCCTGCCAAAATATTTACTCCTTAAATCCTTTTACTATTTCCTTAAAGATACGTCCGCGCTCCTCATAGTTAGGAAACATGCCCCAGCTTGCACATGCAGGTGATAAGAGCACTGCATCACCTGAAACAGCATGCTCATAGCAATAATTTACTGCATCCTCAAATGTATCCTTCTTTACAGTATTCATGAATCCGTGTCTGTGTGCACACTCTTCGATTTTATCTGCAGTCTGACCAATAAGCACAAGCTCCTTTACTTTGCCGTCAAAGGCCTCTATCCACTCATCATACTCAGACTGCTTATCATATCCACCGCCAATGAGAAGTGTCGGTCTGTTCATGGCACGTATACCCTGAATGGCTGCATCAGGATTGGTGCCCTTTGAATCGTTGTAGAATCTGACTCCACGCTTTTCGGTCACGTACTCTATCCTGTGCTCAACTGCCTTAAATTTCTTAAGCACCTCGACAATCTTATCCATCGGTACCCCAAAGCTTATAGACATGGCACATGCTGCCATCACATTCTCAAAATTATGCTTTCCAAGGAGATTCAGCTCATTTACATCAATTACCTTATCACGTACACCGTCGTGTGCGTATATGATGATATCTCCGTCCAGATAAAAGCCCTCTGAAAGCTCAGACCTACTACTGAAAAATATAACCTTAGCAGGGCACTTTGCTGCAAAATCTCTAAGCACCTCGTCCTCGTAATTTAACACGCAGTAATCATCTGCTGTCTGATTTTTTGTGATATCCTCCTTTGCCCTGATGTAATTTTCCATAGTATGGTGTCGATTCAGGTGATCGGGTGTGATATTTAAAATTGCGCTTACATGTGGCTTAAAGGTATCTATTGTCTCGAGCTGGAAGCTTGATATCTCTGCAACCGTTACTGTCTCACCTGTGCTTCCTGTGACCATTGATGTATAAGGGATTCCGATATTTCCTACCACTCTCACATCCTTAAAGTAATTCTTCATTATCTCACCTGTCAGGGCTGTAGTGGTCGTCTTTCCGTTGGTTCCTGTGATAGCGATGATCTCACCTGCCCCAAATGTGTATGCAAGCTCTATCTCACCCCATATTTTAACGCCCCTGTCACGTAAGGAATTGACCATAGGAATGTCTGTTGGTACTCCCGGACTTAGCACAGCCACATCAAACTCATCAATCTGTTCATCTGTCAGGTCGCCTAAAATAAGCGGCACCTCCTTAAGCTTTGGTGCTTTCTCATAAAGTGTTTTTGAATCCAGTTCTTTATTTCCATCAAACAATACTGTATCGATGCCATTTGCGCACAAAAGTTCAGTCGCTGCAATGCCACTCTTTCCTGTTCCGACAACAAGTACCTTTTTTCCTTGTAAGCTCATTTTTATTCCTCCATCTTTTATTGCAGCCATCCGTATGGATATGTTTAACAAATCAAATTCTCCAAACGACTGCCTTAATCATTAAATTATAGTATACGTTATTTAGTTCTATTTCGCAAGAGCCCGTAAATCAGTTACACACTCCTATCTCCTGTGCATACGGTATGATTTCCCTAAATATTTCAGCTGCAACCGGTGCAGCGATTGTTCCGCCATAGTATGCACCGCCCTTTGGATTATTTATTTTCACAAGCACCATAAGTGCCGGATCATCCACCGGATAAAACCCAAGGAACGAGGCTATATATACATTGTCACTTCTCGGAAGTGTCTGCGATGTAGCAGTCTTTCCTCCTATCGCATAACCTTCAACCTTTGCATTTTTTCCTGAGCCCTCTGCTACCACGCCCTCCAAAAGCTTTCGCAGTGTATCAGAGGTCTCTTCACTGCATATACCTGACGTCTGTTCAAAGGACAGCACCTCTTTTACCGTACCTTCGGTGCCATGAATCTCCTTACCTATATGAGGAGTAATTCTGTTACCACCATTTATAAGCGATGATACTGTTGTCATAAGCTCGATGGGTGTGAGCTGGAATGACTGTCCAAATGAAATTGTTGCAAGCTCCACCTGGCCTATCTTATCCGGCTGATGCATTATGGTGGCGGCCTCTCCCGGCAAATCAATACCTGTCTTATCAAGCAGACCAAACCTCATGAAATCAGCATAATACCTCTCACTGCCTATTCTAAGGCCTAAATCAATAAAGACCGGATTGCATGAATTCTGTATTCCCTGCACAAAGGTCTCACTTCCATGTCCTGTTCTCTTATGGCAGTGTATGCGTCTGTCCTCCACAGTAATATATCCCGGGCAGTAAAAGCGGTCATCAAGGCTCACCACATTCTCCTCCAGTGCGATTCCTGCCGTAATTATCTTGAATACTGAACCGGGCTCATATGTATCACTTACACATCCGTTTCTCCAGGCTTCATCATGGTTTTCACATGAAAAAGGATCATTCAAATTATATTCCGGGTAGTCGGTCATGGCATATATTTCTCCATTTTTAGGGTTTAAGGCAATTATACTCACACTGTCTGCCAGATTTTGTGCATATGCCATCATTGCATTTTTCTCACATACTCTTTGTATATTTATGTCGAGTGTAGTGACAAGTGTGTCTCCTTTTTGTGGAGCTTCTCTTCTCTCCTTGTAGCCCTTCACCTCCACACCTCTGCCATCACATACAGTGTATATCCGCCCGGGTGTGCCACGCAGAATTTCATCATATGTGGTCTCAAGCCCAACAACACCCTGACCATCTGCTCCTGCAAAGCCTATAACCTTTGAAAACAACTCATTAAGCGGATAGTACCTGACACTTGACTCGTCAACCTTTACCCCTGCCAAGCCATATGATAGTATTTTATCGCCTGTTTTTTTAGAGACATTGTTCTTTATTTTTTCAATGGATGTAACCTTATCCACCTTACTGCGGATAGTCTTTTCGTCAATCGAAAGCTCACTGCTTAAAACAGAGATGACTGCTTCCTTGTCGGTTATCTGATTGTGTATAACGCTTATGTTATATGCAGTTTCATTTGTCGCTATTATCCTTTCATTTCTATCCACTATATCTCCGCGTATTCCTGCAATATCACGCTCTCTTTCCTGAAGCGCACTTGCCTTTTTACTGTAATAATCGCCTTTTACTATCATGAGATAAAACAGCCTGAAACACAAGGCGATAAGAACAGCTGTCAGTATACTGCAAAATACGCATATTTTTCTTCTGTAGCGCGTATTGTTAAGTATCATAAACAAAAATGCCTCAATATTTTTACACTAATATATGCAAAAAATATTGAGGCTATTCTCTATTCGCCCTGCTCACCCTCCTGGGTGACCTTTTCTCCTGTCGGAGGATTTGTGCCTGTTATCGTAAGGTCAGCATTTACACCAGTCTGTTCCTCATCAGGGTATATATTCATATACGGAAGTACTTCCTTTAATATCTCTCTGGTCAGGTTCTGTGCATAGTTACTGTGAGGCTGATCCTGTACATTCGGCTGGTCGATTACAGTGTAAATAACAAGCTGCGGATCCTGCGCAGGCACACAGCCTATAAATGATACAAGATAGCTGCCCTTCTTTCTAAGGTGCGTTGTCTCATCATACATCTGTGCTGTTCCTGTCTTGCCTCCCATTGAGTATCCGTCAACCTTTGCCACCTTACCGGTTCCGTTTGCAACTACGTTCTGCAGGTAGTTTTTAAGTGTCGCACTTGTATTCTCTGACACTGTCTTTTTTAGCAGTGTAGGCTCAATTGTCTTTACTGTATTGCCGTTGTCATCTGCGATTTTCTTTACTACGTGCGGCTGATAATAATTGCCGCCATTCACCAGTGAAGAAAATGCACTGACCATCTCTATCATGGTACAGTTATAGTTCTGTCCGAATACGTTTGTCGCTAAATCGACAGGCTTTATATTGTCGAGTGTATACATGAGCGTTGATGTATTTGCCTCACCCGGCAGATCAATACCTGTCTTTTGACCAAAGCCAAATACACTCTGATAATACAGAAAATTTTCTGCACCAATCTTATATGACATCTGCATGAGTGCATCATTACATGAATCCATGAGTGCCTTTTCAAGTGTCTCTATGCCATGTCCGCTACGGTTGACGCATGATACCTTTTCACTGCCGAACATCTCATATCCATCACATAAAAATTTCATATCAGTAGTGAGCGTGCCTGTATCCAGTCCACATGCCACGGTAAAAGGCTTCTGTACAGACCCCGGCTCATATGTATGTGTAACACAGAAGTTCTGCCACAGCTTATTTAGTGCATCCATCTCCTGAGTACTGTCCTTTTTAAATGCCGCAAGCTGTTCCTCACTGTAATATGCACTCATATCCCTTGGATTATTCAAATCAAAATTCGGATAATTCGCCATTGCCAGTATCTCACCATTTTTAGGATTTTCTATAATGACTGCAATATTTTCTGCGCCAAGTCCTTCTCTTGCATTATTTGCATAAGTATCTGAGAACAGTTTTATCTTATCCTCAACAATCGACTGGATATTTGCGTCTATAGTTGTATACAGGGTATTTCCGTTTTGTGCAGCAATTACTGTCTTCTGGAAATCATTGTCTGCATTCAGATAGCCGTACTCCCTGCCATTTACACCATTTAAGGTGTCATTGTAATAGTTTTCGAGTCCGGTTGTACCTACATTTCCGGCGGAGGTAAAGCCGATAACTGAGCTTGCCAGTGTTTTAAACGGATAATTTCTCTGATACTCTGTCTCAAACCACACACCCTTGATGTTTGGGTTCTTCAGATTGCCCTTTTCGTCTGTTGCATCCTGCAGCTGTACAAATGGCTGAATTGCATCATATGACAGCTTTTTTAACAGTACAATATATTTGTTATCCTTGCTGTTATTTGCATAATCCTCAAGTGTTGCCCTGTCTAAATCCGGAAAGCACTGTGTCAGTGCATCTATCGTCGGAGTTATATACTCTTTCTTACTGGTCATAACCGAGCAATCAAGTACAACATTATAAACAGCCACACTCGTAGCAAGCACTGTGCCGTTTGAATCTACAATATTTCCTCTCTGAAACGGTATTGTTTTGCTGTCATATGACTGTAATGATAGTACCTTTTTAGTATATGCGTCTCCGCTTGTATATTCAATAAACATCAGCCTGCCAATGAGTCCAAGCATGGCTACAACTATTAACATAAACAACGCAAACAGCTTTGTTTTCATTTTGCGTCCGATTTTTCTTACCGGTCTTTTTCTTGTCCTGGCTGCCAATATGATTCCTCCAATTTATTCAGGGATATCACTGTACTGATCCATATAGTTGTTCTTATCAACTGAGTAATAAACTATCTGATCCTGTGAAGCATATTTCATACCAAGTCTGTTGATAGCTGCATCCTTGATTGCATTTAAATCGACAGATGTAGTAATCTGCTTGTATCTGGCATCATTATCAGCCTTCATATCATTTATCTGGCTCTCAAGTGCTGCAACCTCCTTCATCTGCTGTGTCACATTTGACCTTATCTGGATAAGTGAAACAGATACAAAGGCTGAAGCTGCCACACACGCTGTAAGAAAGGCTACAAATGCCCTGTTCATTGAGAGTGCTCTCTCCTGATTTCTTCTTGCAGATGTTCTTCTGTTTTTCTTTCTTCTTATTTCCTCAAGCTCTCTTGTCGATTTCTGTGGTCTTCTGACCGGTGCTGCCTCGTCAAGCTCTCTTACGGCATTCCCATTTATATAATAAGTAGTTTTATTCATTTAGCTGCTCCTTTTGCTGTCATTCTACAAATCATTCTTTTCAAACACACGAAGCTTTGCACTCTTCGAGCGTGAATTCTCTTCAAGTTCCTTTTCTGACGGAAGGATAGGTTTTCTTGTGATAACCGTTCCCTTCGATTTATTACCGCATACACATACCGGAAAACTCGGTGGACATGTACATGGATTTTCGTTTTTTTTGAAATTGGATTTTACTATTCTGTCCTCAAGCGAGTGGAATGTGATTATACATATCCTGCCGCCCGGATTAAGTAAATCTATCATGTCATCCAGGTTGTCCCTTAGCACATCAAGCTCATGATTCAGTTCAATTCTTATAGCCTGATATGTTCTCTTTGACGGGTGACCACCGGTAGCTCTGACCTTTTTTGGTATCGCTGCCTTTATTATCTCGTTGAGCTCTCCTGTTGTCGTTATCTCTTGCTTTTGTCTTGCTGCTACAATGTGCTTTGCAATATTCTTTGCAAACTTGTCCTCACCGTAATCCCTGATGATACGGTACAGATCATTTTCGCTGTAGGTATTTACTATATCCCTTGCAGTAAGGGCATTCCTGTCATCCATACGCATATCAAGCGGTGCATCCTCACTCCTGTAGGTAAAGCCCCTCTTTGGTGTATCAAGCTGGAAGGATGACACTCCCAGATCCAGCATAATACCATACACCTTTTCAATTCCGAGTGAATGAAGCACATTCTTCATATCAGAATAATTGCTTCTGACTATCGTTACCCTGTCTCCAAACTCCGCAAGTCTCTCTCCTGCCGCCTTTATGGCATCTGCATCCTGATCTATGCCTATCAGCCTGCCCTTGTCCGAAAGTCTCTTTGCTATCTCATATGAATGCCCGGCTCCTCCGAGAGTACCATCCACATATATCCCGTCAGGACGGATGTTTAAATTTTCAATTGTCTCGTCCCTTAAGACTGAATAATGCTTAAATTCCATGTAATCTCTCCATTTAAAATCAAATTCCTATGCCAAGCTCTGCCATATGATCTGCTATCTCATCCATATCGTCAAAATCAGAGTTTTCAAGGTATCTGTCTTTGCTCCAGATTTCTACTCTGCTGTATACTCCGACAGATACTACTTCCTTATCTATACCTGCGTATTCTCTTAAGTTCGCCGGTAAGAGGATTCTGCCCTGCTTGTCCACCTCACAGGTGGCTGCGCCTGCAAAAAAGAATCTCATAAATTTTCTTGCTTCTCTTGATGTGAGTGGTTTGTCGCGAAGATTTTCCTCAATGCGATGCCATTCTTCGTTGGAATAGACGAACAGACAGCCATCTAAGCCCTTGGTAACTACGAACTCATTACCAAGCTGTTCACGGAACTTCGCCGGGACAATCATACGGCCCTTGGCGTCTATTGAATGATTATATTCGCCCATGAACATGGCATCCATCCTCCTTTTCCTCATTTTGAAGCTTTCCACCACTTCACTCCACTTATATGGTATTTCGCTCCACTTTCCACCACTTGATTACAATATTACACCTAACAGCCCACAAAATCAAGGCTTTAAGCCAAATTCCCATAAAAAAGCAACAAAAAAGACGCTCAGTCTTTTCGTGGACTTTGCGTCTTTTTTATAAAATACATATGAAATTTACTCTTTAGTGGAGGATTGTGGTGGAGTGTCCACCATTTTACCCATTTTCATCTGCTTATATCTGACAATACCTATCCATATGGCTGATACTGCCACCAAAGTGGCGGCAAGTGCCATAGACACCGGATAATTGATATGCGGGATGAGAAGCTGGTCTGTACGCAGGCTTTCTATCCAGAATCTTCCTATACCATAGCCTAGTAAATATAGAAGAAACACCTCTCCGTCAAACTTTCTGTGCTTAAAATAAAGCATCAACAAAATAAATAAGCACAGGTTCCAAAAGGATTCATACAAAAATGTAGGATGCACCGAGATATACTCCACTCCGTCTATCACAGTTGTATGTGACATAAGCTTTTCAGTCAAATCCGATGTCCTGACAGCTGATACCGGAAGCTGCATGGCAAAAAGTCCGTCATAATAATCGCCAAATGCCTCCCTGTTGCAAAAGTTTCCCCATCGGCCAATCGCCTGTCCCAGTATCAGTCCAAGCCCCGCCGTATCACACAACAGTGGAAACGACAGCTTTCTGACCTTTGCAAAAACGAATGTGGTGATAATTGCTGCTATCACTCCTCCGTAAATTGCCAGTCCTCCCTGCCTGATATTGAATATGCTAAGCAGGTCATCCTTGTACAAATCCCACCTGAATACCACATAGTATATTCTTGCGCCTATCACCGAGCATATGATTGCCACAAGTGCCAGATCAAAGTATGTATCAGGATTTTGTCCTGATTTTTTAGCCACATAGCAGGCCACGCCCAGCCCCGCAAGCATACCACATGCTATTATTATGCCATACATCGCAATACCAAAGCTTCCTATTGATATGCTCTTTATCACATGCTGCAGATATATATGAAGATGTGGGAAATTTATATTATAATCCATATTTTTCCTTTCCTGACTGTAATTGCTGTCTGTCACACCATAATATATACAGCAGCAATCACAAATTACGAAAATATATGTACCCGGAGCACCATAAACCTGATACTCCGGGCAACTGTCATTATGCGTCTCTTAGTCTACGCCTGACACTCAAAGCTTGCACACTCTGTACTGCACTTGTTTGGTGTACAGTTTTTCTTGATGCCAATCTGATTGGCCATGCAGCTATTGTGATCATTGTACTTACACTTTGCCGCATCACAGTGCACATCTGTCTCCTTGTGAATAGCTAACTCTGCAGATACCTCACAGTCACAGGCCTTGTTTGAAAAGCTGCCACACTGTGTATCGCAGGCTTTCTTTGCCTTAGTTCCTTTCACATCGATTTCTCTGAGCTTACAGCAGTTATCTGCATTATACGCACATTTTTCAACATTACAATCAAGTCTTGTCATACTTTTGCCTCCTTTGCTTATGCATAGGCTAGTATGTCCTGATTGATTTTTTTTATGCTTTTTAATTAATTATCTGTGTTTTTCCTCTTCCGGAAGCTCCACTCTGATTTCCTTTGTACGGATTTCCTTGCAAATCTGGTCGATGAAATCTGAAAGTGGCTTAACACCCTCATTTCCTTCAAAACGGCTTCTTACCGATACTGTGCCGTCTGCCTCCTCGTCAGCTCCGACAACAAGCATATATGGAAGCTTATCCATACGAGCCTCTCTGATCTTGTATCCGATCTTCTCAGCTCTGTTGTCAACTGTCACATCGACATCATTGCGCTTAAGCTCATCTGCTACCTTTTTAGCATAATCAGCATACTTCTCTGAGATAGGAAGTACTCTTACCTGCTCAGGGCAGAGCCATGTAGGGAACTTGCCTGCGTAGTGCTCGATAAGCCATGCAAGTGTACGCTCATAGCAGCCGAGTGATGTACGGTGGATGATGTATGGACGGATTTTATCGCCGTTTTGATCAATATAGTACAGATCAAAATTCTCAGCAATAGCACAGTCGAGCTGTATTGTTACCATGGTATCCTCTTTACCGTATACGTTCTTGGCCTGGATATCAATCTTTGGTCCGTAGAATGCAGCCTCGCCATCGGCCTCAACAAAAGGAACATTTTCCTCAATAAGGATGTTACGAAGAACCTCCTGTGTTGAGTTCCAGTACTCATCATCTCCTAAATACTTTTCTGTGTTCTTTGGATCCCATTTTGAAAGACGGTATGTCACATCATTCTCGAGTCCCAGCACCTTAAGGACATATCTGTTAAGATTGAAGCATGCCTTGAGCTCCTCCTCACACTGGTCAGGACGGATAACATTGTGACCCTCTGAGATAGTAAACTGTCTGACACGTGTCAGTCCGTGCATCTCTCCCGAATCCTCGTTTCTAAACAGTGTGGATGTCTCACCCATTCTGTAAGGCAGATCTCTGTATGAGTGCTGCTTTGCCTTGTATACATAATACTGGAACGGACATGTCATCGGGCGAAGTGCCATAACCTCTTCCTCGCCGTCCTTCTCAGGATCTCCGAGAACAAACATGCCGTCAAGATAATGATCCCAGTGTCCTGAAATCTTGTACAGGTCTGATTTTGCCATGAGTGGTGTCTTTGTACGCACATAGCCCCACTCCTTATCCTCGAGGTCCTCAATCCATCTCTGCAGCTTCATAATCATCTTTGTGCCCTTTGGCATCATAAGCGGGAGTCCCTGTCCGATTACATCTACTGTTGTGAAAAGCTCCATCTCACGGCCAAGCTTATTGTGATCACGCTTCTTAGCCTCCTCCATTCTCTCAAGATGTGCCTTTAAATCCTCTTTCTTATTGTAGGCTGTTCCGTAGATACGATGGAGTCTTGCCTTGTTTGAATCACCTCTCCAGTATGCCATTGATGATGCTGTGAGCTTGAAAGCCTTTACTCCCTTTGTGCTCATAAGATGTGGTCCTGCACATAAATCTACAAATCCACCCTGGTCATAGAATGAAATCTCCTCACCCTCAGGAAGCTCCTCGATAAGCTCTACCTTGTATGGCTCATCCTTTTCCTTCATGAATTTGATTGCTTCCTCTCTAGGGAGTGTAAATCTTGTTATCTCATGACCCTGTTTGATGATTTTCTTCATCTCTGCCTCAAGTGCATCGAGATCCTCTCTTGAGAATGGCTGTGAATCGAAATCATAGTAGAAACCATCGTCAATTGCCGGTCCGATTGTGATTTTTGCATCCGGGAACAGATTCTTAACTGCCTGCGCCAGCACGTGTGATGCTGTATGTCTGATGACACGAAGTCCTTCCTCATCACTTGCTGTGATTATATTAAGTGTGCAGTCCTTGTCAAGAACTGTTCTTAAGTCAACAATTTCTCCGTCAACCTCTCCTGCGCAGGCTACTCTTGCAAGTCCCTCGCTTATATCTTTTGCGATTTCATATACGCTTTTTGCTTCGCTGTACTCTTTTGATGAGCCATCCTTCAATGTTATCTTCATGGTTATCTCTCCTTTATTTTTAATATAAAAATCCCCGACACCGCATTGCTGCGACATCGGGGACGATAAGCTTTGTTACCGTGGTTCCACCCACATTCTTTCCGCCTGAAAACATACTGCTTGTCTGTATCCGACAGAAACTCATTTGACTATAACGGTATCACCGGGCTTTATTGGAGCCACTCCAAGCTGGTGTTCGGTATATCATCCACCGGGGAGCTTTCACCACTCTTTGGACTTTGATTCTCGTCTTTCAAGGCTTCCCTCTCTGCTGCTTTTAATATACTTACTGTGCTCTTCAACGTATTGTTATTATGCTAATGTTCCTTTCAAAAAATGATAATATACTTATTTTTCTAATCTGTAAAGTACTTTATGCATTTTTTCCGCAACATTTTTTATATTTCTTGCCCGAACCGCATGGACATGGGTCATTTCGGCCGATTTTCTTGCCTACTACCACTGTTCCTGACTTCTTCTGCTCGAGGTAAAGCGCATGCTTTGTCTCTGCGTCAAAGATTTCATCCCATGCTGGGAGATTGTAAAGCCAGTCTGCCTTTGCATCTACCATGTTCTTATAAAGCTTTTCTTTATCGAATGCAAGGCTTACCTTTGTGTCCTCATCCATCTCCTCGATTGGGTTTGGTGTGACAAGGCTGTCATTGATTCCGTCTAAGAAGCCTGTCATCTCCATGATTGATAACTCATATTTCTCAGCAAGCTCTTTGACTGTTCCCTCTACTGCCTCATCCGGATTTGCAAGGAGCTTCTCATATACACCCTTCTCCAAGAGGAAATAATGCTGCCAAAAACGCTGTAACTCTCCCTGATCTGCTTTGTCATTGTAGGCAATCTTGTGCCACTCTTCTAATAAAGCCATTTTTACTACCACCTTTATCTTTTATAAACTGATATGAGGCCAAACAGCCTCAACTTCACATATGGATGTATTATACCAAAATAACAGCTTGACGTCAATTTTGTTTTTTTATATTATAATAAATAAAAAACTATTCAGAACCACTGAGAACAAGAAAAACTGATGCGTCATGCTCGCATGTAAGCAGCAGATTTTCTTGTTCTCAAGGTGGCTCGAATAGAGCCACCCCACACATATGAGCAAAATTAGCTGTGTAGCAGCTAGACAGCACGAGTATCGTGCGTTTTTGCGAATGTGCGTGGGATGGTTCTGAATTGCTACATTATTAAAAAAACGGAGAACAATTCATGAAAAAAACAAAACGTATTCTGGCACTGATTGGCGCCATCCTTTTATTACTTTTATATGTTGTGGCATTTGTTGCCACTGTGCTCGATCACACAAGTGACATGCGCTACTGGAAGGCTGCCGTTGCCGCAACTATCATTATCCCGGTGCTTATCTGGGCATATTCATTTGTATACAGACTTTTAAAGGGTTCTGATGATAAAGAATCCGATGATGTAACCAAAAAACCATGAAACGCAAAATCACACCTGAATTATCATCTAAAGACTGGAAAGAATTCTGCAGCCGGTTTCATTTTGATAACGATAAGCTGCCGCTTATCCGGGCAATATACACCGCAATGCTTCCATTGGTGGATGCCTTCGCATACTATTCCATAAAACAGGATTTGCCCGGGGTATCACTGGCACACTATGCCTACGGTCTCGTGACACTCGGAAACGGTGCAGACGAGCTGTCAGAGCTGTATTTAAACCATGAGCAGCTTGAGGAGGCCTACATAGCAGACTGTTTAAGCCTTATGCTTTTGTCAAACGCATATGAGCAGTTTGCAAAGGCTGTCGAAGAAGAAAGCTCTCTTTATGCCATTGAGCTGTCATTTTTAGGCGATGAATATCCGCTTAAGCTGCTGCCTGAGATTTTTGAGCACGTAAGCCCTGATGGCATACATCTCACCGGTTCAAATATGCTCATGCCACTTAAGACAGCCGCCCTCATAATAAAGCTTGACTCACAAAAGCAGAAAAATATCAAAGAGCTCTGTAATACCTGCGCGAACTGTAAAAATCTGTCGTGCCCATCAAGAAAGGCCCCTGGTCCTAAGCTGCCACACACCTATGGTGCCATGCAGATTTTTAATATCAGACATTGAAGCCCTTCTTTTTCTCATATGAGCCTCTCAGTTTCTCAACCAGAAGTGTCAGATTCCTAAACAGTGACTCAGCCGCAAAGCCAAACACTATCATGAGAAGAATACATATATTTGACAAATCTGTCAGTGCAAACAGTTTCTTTAAGAAGAAACCCGAAAATACCAGACCTGCTATATTTCCGATAATAACAGCATATTTCATTCCATTTAGCGGCTCACTGATTTTAAAGAGAATCATAAAGCCCACTACTGAAAGTACAAGCGTCGCTATCGTTCCTATGCTTGCATCTGATATACAAAATACTTCTCCGCATACGACAAGCGCTCCGACAGCTATTACATCCGTAAGTCCACCCGGCAGTGCCTTTAGCATGACATTGGTGATAAAGTGTCCCTTTATCCTGTCCTTATTCTGCTCCAGTGCCAATAAGAATCCCGGTACTCCTATGGTAAACATACTGATGAGCGATACCTGTGCCGGCTCAAGCGGATACGTAACCATAAGAATAACCGAAAACAGTGAAAGTAACAGTGAGAATATATTTTTCACAAGAAACAGGCTTGCTGAGCGCTGGATATTGTTTACCACCCTGCGGCCCTCATACACCACATCCGGCATATGTGCAAAGTCAGAGTCCAAAAGGACAACCTGGGCTGCCTGGGCTGCCGCCTCACTTCCCGATGCCATAGCCACACTGCAGTCGGCATCCTTCATGGCAAGTATATCGTTGACTCCGTCTCCTGTCATCGCAACTGTATGACCTTTAGCCTGTAAAGCCTTTACAAGCTGTTTCTTCTGCTTTGGTGTCACTCGTCCGAATACAGTATATTTATTCACTGCATCGGCTATTTTATCCTCAGTATCAAGTGTTGCCGCATCAACAAAGCTTTCTGCACTTTCTATTCCTGCCTGTATGGCAATCCTTGAAACAGTACGCGGATTGTCACCTGAAATAACCTTTATCGCAACACCCTGACTCTTGAAATACTCAAAGGTCTTTACCGCATTCTCTCTGATAGGATTGGCAAGTGCCACAAATCCAAGCGGAGTAACGCTGCCATTTATGCCATTCTCCACGTTTTCCCCATCATACCTTGCAAATAAAAGTACTCTGTCGCCTTTGTCAGCGTATGGTATTATTTCTTCCTCAATGCGCGCAAAGTCTTCGTGCATGATAAACTCCGGCGCTCCGAGCAGATATGTTCCATCAGAAAAGGTAACGCTGCCATATTTGAGACTCGACGAGAATGCCTGCTGTGAAACCGCTGTACGATGCAGTGCAGATGTATTATTTGTCAAAGCATCCGCCGCATATGCTTTTAGTGCGAGCATAGTCGCATTGTTGTCAACCGAAGCATTTGCATAATCTAAAATAAGACTTTTAAGCTCATCTAATGTCAAAGCTGTCTGTGTACCATCTGCTCCACTGTTTTTACAGAGAAAAATTTCCTTAAGCTTCATATCAGGCTCAGTAATTGTGCCCGTTTTATCCACACAAAGCACATCCACACGCGCAAGCGTCTCAATACTTTTCATATCATGAAGCAAAACCTTTTTCCTTGCAAGCTTCATAGTGCTTAATGCAAGCGCCACTGTGGTCAGCAGATACAAGCCCTCCGGTATCATTCCTATAATCGCTGCAACTGTCGATGTAACGCTCTTTGTGATAGACTCGCCATTCACAAAATGGCTCTGCCAGAACAATATAAGCCCAATCGGAATAATAACTATGCCAACCCATTTGACAATCAAATTGATGGAGCGTATCATCTCTGACTGCTCCTTGCCGCCCATTGATTTTGCCTCAAGGCTCAGCTTTGAGATATATGATTCATTACCGACCTTTTCAAGCCGTGCATAGCACTCTCCCGATACAACAAAGCTTCCCGACATGAGAGTGCTGCCCTCTGTCTTTTCTACCTCATCAGCTTCACCTGTTAGCAGTGATTCATTTACCTGTATATTTCCGGATATCACAACCGCATCCGCACAAATCTGCTTTCCTGCGGTAAGTAAAATCACATCGTCCTTTACAAGTTCCTCCGTACTAATCTGCTTTACGCTGCCGTTTCTGATGACATCCGCACGCGGAGCATTCAGTAAACTCATTTTTTCAAGAGTCTTTTTTGCGCGGATTTCCTGAACGATTCCGATTACCGTATTTCCAATAATTATAGGCAGAAATGTCAGATTTCTGAAAGAACCTACCATTATGAGAAGTATCGTTATGACAAGAAATATAAGGTTAAAATATGTGAAAACGTTTGAAATCACAATTTCCTTTGTTGTCTTGTCTGTAGATATATCAGCTCTGTTGGTAAGTCCTTCCTCCACTCTCTGCCTTACCTCTTCATCGGTAAGGCCTGTGATATTTATGCTGTAGCTGTCTTTGTTCATCTGATTCATGCTATTCACCGTTTGTCCATTATTATTCTACACAATAATAATGGTACAACATAAGCATGATTTCAATACCTATTTCATTAAAAAAGGATGAACTATTTCTTAATTTCTTTTCAAATTGTAACTTATCAATCCGTTGCTACTCACTTTCAGTCTCAGTACTCTCACTGTCTTCCGTTGCAATCATATCATCTATAGAATCCGGAATTGTTCCAAGGATTGTGGTGCTTGAAAGATATACATCATCATTTACCTTGATATAGTACTCACCAAGCATAGCGTTTTTCTCACCGATTGTTATGGTATATGTCTTGTCGGCAGTGCTTAGCTTTACGACATTCTGTGGCTCATCCAGTCCAAAATCAGATGTATCCGCATCTGAATCAAATTTCTTTGAAGCTGTGATGCTTGTAGCGTTTCCAAGCAGTGATGTAACCTTGCTTGTATTGATTTTAAGAGAGGTGTCATTATCGCAGACCCACTGGTCATCATCGTCTGTACTGCTTTCGGAATTGGTATCTGTTTTCTCAGACTCCGTTGACTCAGTCTCATCGGAGGTATCCTCTGACTTTATACGGCTGAAGCTATACTCCTGACCGTCAATCAGAAATGAGAGCGATTTGACATCCGATGAGTCAAGCGAAAGTGCCTCAACACTGTCGCTTTCGCTCTCTGAATCATCATCACTTTTATATTTATTGTAATTTAGAAGCTCCAGGTAGCCCGCCAGGCAGGCTGCCAGAACTATCGCAAGTATCACAAAAGTGCGTTTTTGCTTATTCATTCATTATTTCTCCTATTTCCTATACGCTTTTTTGCCTGTAATCTACTTTTTTCTCCTCATTACCCATACAACGATTCCTATGATTATAAGCAGTATCGGTACAGCAATCATTATGATAAATCCCGTAACAACCGCCTGCAGCGTATTTATAGTGATATTGCTTAAGGTGTAATCCTTCACCGGTATCACACTTGATGCAAGCTCAACATTTCCGGTCATTGATGTGATAACATCCTTGAACATGTCTGCATTGTTGCCGGAAACGGCATTGTCATATGAATCATCAACCACATAAGGCGTACCAAACACAACAATCGATGCGCCGGTGCTTGAATCATTTACAGCAAGACCTGTAGTAAACGGTCCGTTCTCATCTGCGTCCTCTGCCTTCGATGTGGTGATATTCTTCCAGTCCTTCTTTAAAACTGCGCTGTCTGATGTAGAAAGCAGCTTTGTATATGTCACATCATCTGTATCCTCAGGATAACTGATTGCACAGCTTCCTGCCAGGAATACATATCCGTCTGTTGCATCTGAGGTGTAATCTGTCGTCTCAACCGTTGGAAGCAGGTAGAGAGGATTCTGATAATATTTTGAGCTGTCATTTTCAGCTACCACACCGGTCTTGAAGCTGACATTGTAAGCCGAAAGTATCTTGTTAAAGTTTGCAAGCTCGTCATTATATGCGTAGCAGCCGACAATCAGTGCCTTTCCACCGCCATTTAAATAATCAATCACCTTCTGAGCGTCTTCATCGTTGAAATCAACAGTCGGGGAATTAATGATAATGGCTGTTGCATCTTCCGGCACCTTTTCCTCGTTAAAGAGCTCTAAACTCTTAAGATTTGCATTTGCCTTGCTTACAACACTCTGGAAATTGCTTCCTATTTCCGTTTCATTGTGTCCTGTTATCTGATAAATTACCGGGAGCTCATCTGCATCCATTGTGACATACTCTATAGCACTTGTAATCTGTCCCTCGGCATCATAGCCTGTGATGCTAGACTGCGACTGGTATCCGTAATAATATGAAGAGCTGTCATATTCATATATATCATTGTAATCAATCACCTTTGAACGGTTTTTGCTCTCTATTATAAGGCTGTTTGTTGTAGGTGTCGTGTCTGTGTAATCCTGATAAAACTTCGGGCTTGTCGCCGGGTCTACATATTTTACCTTTATATGACTCGAAAGATCCTTGTATCTGTTGATTGTCTCATCTATCTTTGCATCCTTTGATTTCTTGGAATTCAAAACATAGATTGTGATATCCTCATCGAGCTTACTTACCCTGTCCTTTGTATCGCTTGTGAGCGAGTACAGCTTTGTAGCCGAACAGTCAATTGATGTGTACTTGGCAGGAAGCGCTGTCAGTACAAGATTTACAACCACACAGATTGCACACATTATGACAATCATTCCTGCTGAAAATGCCCCTGTGCCTATCATCTTCTTTGAAAATGCCCATCTTCTCTTCTGGATAGACTGCGTCGTAAGGAAGCATAAAAGCAGGATAACCGTCACATAATAAGCTGCCGAGGTGACACTAAAGCAGCCACTCACAAAATTCTCAAATGGTGTGTACAAATCAAAGCAATTAAGCACCTTTGTGAGCAGATTCCCACTTGACGAGATGAGCCCGGTGATGGACTGCATCATGTATGAGAGGAATAATGCCGCAAATGTAAGTATTGCAGATATTATCACACTATCAGATATGGACGATATAAAAAGTCCCACGGCGATGCATGATAAACCGTAAAGCCAGTAGCCAAACAAAGCCACATAGGCTTCACTTAATGCCACCTTGCCGTAAATTGACAACACGAGCGGTGAAAGTGCAAAAAGTGCTATGTCTATGGTGTATACTGCTGCCATTGCAAAATATTTTCCTGCTACAATCTTTCCGACAGATACAGGCGATGTCAGCATAAGCTGATCTGTCTTTGTCTTTTTCTCATCAGAAAGCGATCTCATCGTGAGAATTGGCACTGCAATCATCATAATAAAACCTATTCCATTTAAATCATATGAGATATACGGATAACCGTTTTTCAGATTGTATACATAAAAATATAGGCCATACACTGCAAGAAGTGCTGCAACAAACAGCCATCCTATAACGTTTTGGAAATATGATTTGAATTCTCTTTTAAATATTGCAAGCATTATTTCTCATCTCCTTCCCCTGTAAGCTCAAGGAATACGTCCTCGAGTGACTTCACAACAGTATGCATCTCAAGGATTGGCATATGCATTGCACTTGCAAGCTCAAATATTTCCTCACGTATATCGCAGTTTGCTTTTGCTATAACCTTAGCCTTCACTGTTTTCTCTTCCTCAGACTTTTCAAATGTGACCTTATCAACATTTACTATCTTCTCAAGCATTCCTCTTGCACCAATCTCGTCTGATTTGAGGACAAGGTTAATTTCCTGGTTCTTTGACATGAGATTAATCAGGTTCTCTGTGGCATCACTTGCTACAAGCTTACCCTTTGATATGATAAACACATGATCACACACCGCACTTATCTCACTTAAAATATGCGAGCTAAGTATCACCGTATGATTTTCTCCAAGCTTTTTAATAAGCTCACGAATCTCTATTATCTGCTTTGGATCAAGTCCAACTGTAGGCTCATCCAGTATGATGATTTCCGGGTAGCCAAGCAGTGCCTGGGCGAAACCCACTCTTTGTCTGTAGCCCTTGGAAAGGTTCTTTATGAGACGGTTTTTCACCTCCGTGATGCCGGTCATGTCCATGGCATCTGCTATCATTTCTTTTCTCTTTTTCCTGTCGAGCTTTTTGAGCTCTGCTACAAATTTGAGATACTCATATACCGTCATATCCACATAAAGCGGTGGTATCTCCGGCAGGTATCCGATACATTTTTTTGCCTCCTCAGGCTGTGCAAATATATCATAGCCGTTTATCTTTACTGTTCCACCATCAGCACCAATATATCCGGTAACAATATTCATGGTGGTTGACTTTCCGGCGCCGTTTGGTCCCAAAAGTCCGTATATCTTTCCCGGCTCAACAGTCAGCGAAAGATGATCTACGGCCATATGGTCGCCATATTTCTTTACGAGATTACTAATTTCTATCACAGTAATGCTCCTTCCTAAATTGTTATGACATCAGAGTATAAAAAAAGAGTGTTCAATTTGTGAATTCTGAACACTCTTTTGTACATTATGTATAATTTTAATACTATGATATTTTAGCTGTACTAATTGTCTGGGTACTAATTGTCTGCGCGCACAATCATAGCTTCTCTTTCAGCCCCTGTTCCGATGAACTTAACAGGTACTCCGATGTATTTCTCTATGAAGCTGATGTATTTCTGTGCATTCTCAGGAAGCTCCTCGAAAGTCTTACAGCTTGCGATTTCATCGCCCCAGCCTCCTTCAAGCTCCTCATATACAGGCTTTGCGTTGTTTAAAACCTTGAGATTTGTGGTAAAGTCCTCTGTTACCTCACCGTTTACATCGTAGCCGGTGCAGACTTTTATTGTATCAAACTTGCCGATTGTATCGAGATGGTTTACAGAAAGTGCTGTAAGTCCGTTAAGACGCTTAGCATATTTTAAGGTGACAAGGTCTAACCATCCACATCTTCTCGGGCGGCCTGTTGTGGTGCCGTACTCATGTCCAAGCTCACGGATTTTGTCTCCTGTTGCGTCAAGAAGCTCTGTCACATATGGTCCCTCACCTACACGGCTTGAGTATGCCTTGATGACACCGTATACATTTCCGATATCTGAAGCAGAAAGACCTGTTCCTGTAAGAATACCACCTATTGTAGGATTTGATGATGTAACATATGGATATGAACCAAAGTCGATGTCAAGGAGTGTAGCCTGTGCTCCCTCAACAACCACCTTTTTGTCATCCTCAAGTGCCTTGTGTAAGAGGGTTATTGTATCACATACATATGGCTCAAGCTGTGCTGCATAGTCACTGTACTCTGCAAACATCTTGTCGAAATCAAGCTCCTTTGTATAATCAGTCTCAGGATCATATACCTTAAGAAGTGCAAGCTTGAGCTCTGTCTGCTCCTTAAGTCGCTCCTTGAAATCAGGTGCGTATAAATCCTCCATTCTGATTCCGCTTCTCTCATACTTATCGCAGTATGAAGGTCCGATACCCTTTCCTGTAGTACCGATTTTCTTTGCCTTTCTCACCTTCTCAAGCGCCACATCAAGCTTACTGTGATATGGGAAAATGACATGCGTTTTGTCACTGATTTTTAAGTATTTATCTACATCATATCCGTGCTCCTTTAAGTTGTTGATTTCCTCTAAAAGAACCTGCGGATTTAAAACTACTCCGTTTCCGATCACTCCGATTGTATGTCCTGATAAGAGACCTGACGGAATAAGGTGCATTGCATATTTAACACCGTTTGCTTTGATTGTGTGACCGGCATTGTCTCCGCCTGTGCATCTTACTGCTACATCAGCGTCTGCTGCAAGGTAATCAATTACCTTACCTTTTCCTTCATCACCATAGAAACATCCTATTACTACATCTACCTTTGACATTTTACATGCCTCCCTTGTATTTTCTGACACGACACATTGTGCCATGTTACTGCTTGATTTTAGTGGTATATTTATTATGCTTTGTAACTATTAATAATTATTTATTACAATACTCTATCTTCTTAGAGCAGGCTATTGCAAGCGCTCCGGGCCCTATATGGCATGAGACCGAAAGTGAAAGCGGATTCATGACTATCTCGTTATTTGGAAATGCTGCCTGAACCTCTTCCTTAAATGCCTCCGCTGCTGCAATATCATGCGTGTATGCCATTTCAAGATTTATCTGGCTGCCATCCGGATTATTGAAGCGCTTCTCAAAATCCGACTTCATGGCATCTATCATGATGCTCTTTGCCTGCTTTACGGTACGTGCCTTTGCAAATGCATCAAGCTTCTCACCCTGAATCTGAAGCACCGGTTTAAGCTTTAAAAGTGTGCCAAGAGCTGCCGCTGCAGGCGTGATTCTACCACCCTTTTTGAGATAGTTAAGAGTATCTACCATGATATATATGGAAGACTCAAACTTTGCATCCTCTAATATCTGCTTTATCTCAGCTGCATTTTTTCCTGCTTCTGCCAGGTTCTTCGCATCTATAACCGACTGACGCATTGTAACTGATATTCTCTGATTATTGACTACCTGCACTTTGCCGTCATAATCCTGCGAGAGCATATATGCTGTCTCACATGAGCTTGAAAGACCTGATGACATTGGAATGTATACAATCTCATCATTTTCCTTTAAGAACTCATCCCATTTATCTGTTACATCACCAACCAAAGGCATAGATGTCTTGATATCGCCGCCTGCCGTAAGCTTCTCATAGAACTGCTCCTGCGTCAGATCGATATTCTCATAATACATCTGCTCATCGATGTAAAAAGGCATTGGAATCACCTCAACTCCAAGCTTCTTTGCCTCGTCAGGTGTGATACCGCTGTTTGAATCGGTAACTACTATAACCTTACTCATTAATTCTCACTCCGATATAAATTTTCATTGTCGTATTTTTTCCAACACCGCTCATTATACCATAGGTGTAATTGTTTGAAAAGAAGTTTTTGATGGACAGTGGCGTTATAAAAATGTCAACATTAAATTCGACATTTTTTCATGTTTTTATCGTTTTGCCGTTTTGCACAATACGTAGCCTGTTTTATTGTATATTTTCACTTTTAGGCAGCGCAATAGTAAGGCTGCCACTGCTGCCAACCTCTCACGCTCCCTATTTCCGTTCTTATGCAAGCTGCTTTACCTCTTCCTCGAATAGTTCCCCTGCTGAATGATAGCCATGTATTTTGCGTGGGTATCCGTTTATCCAGTTCTCTATACTCTCTACCTCTTCCTCTGTCCTGTCGTCAAAATTTGTGCCTTTCGGTATCTTCCGGCGTATCATCTTATTTGTTACCTCATTTGTGCCACGCTCCCAACTGCTGTACGGGTGGCAGTAATATACCTTTGTCCGCTTTTCTCCCTCGTTGATAATAGAACGCTGTAAGCCCTCTGCATCTGCAAACTCTCTACCGTTGTCTACTGTGATTGTCTTAAATACCTGCTTAAACATATCAGCGCCCCATTTTCTTTCTAATCTATCCAGTGCCGCTACTACTGCCTCGTCTGTATGGTCTGGCAGTTTAAATATAATCTCGTTTCTGGTTTTCCGCTCTGTCAGCACCAGCAGCGTATTTTTTGACTTTCCCCGCTTGCCTAAAACGCTGTCCATTTCCCAGTTTCCGAACTCTTCCCGTGTATCTATCTCTTTCGGGCGTTTGTCTATACTCTCTCCTGCTGCCGCCCTTTTCTGTTGCCTCTGTACTTTCTTATAATTTCTCTTCTTATTCTTCTTTACTGGCAAATTCTTATTAGACAACTTAAGGAAAATACCCTTATCAATGTAGCTGTATAAGGTCGTTACGCATACTGTTACGGAAAAGTCCCCCTCTTTCCCCTGTGCTTTCAATTCTCCCAGTACCGCAGCTGGGCTGTAATCTTCATTTACTATTTTATCCTCTATATAATTTGCGTATGCAATATCGTTTCCTATTTTAAGCTGTGTACCCCTTGCCTTTAAATTTTCCTCTGCTTTCATTTGTGCCTTGTTTGGGCTATAACTTAATGTTTCTGTATAGTCGCTATTTCTGTGCATATATTCCCCTCGCTTAAGCTCATTGTATATAGTGCTGCGGTGTACGCCCAGCTGTTCTGCTATCTCTATCACGCTATGCCCTGCTTTTTTCAATGCCTCAATACTTATACGGTCTGTCCATGTCAGCTGTCGGCTGCCTTTCTTATTCGCCATTTCTGCTACCTCTCTTTCGTTCCTGTTCTTTCCCCATATACGACGAAAAGCCGCAAACTCTTTTACAAGTCTGCGGCTTATGCCTTTACCTATTTACAACACTTTTTACAAGCGGTGTATTTCTTCTTTGCTTGGCTTAGCGGTATGCTCTTTGGGTTTTTCATTCCCGAACAGTTAGGCTTACTATGGTATTTTTTGTTGCTACGGTCTACATATACTGTAGTTTCTCCCGTATGCTGGCTTACGCTGGGCGTTGCGTCCTCGATTACGTCAAGCTCTATATTGCACCCGAACGTCTGTACCCCCCCCCAGAAATTTCCAGTATTTCTGCGGTGTAGCGGGCTTTCGGGTACTTTCTTGCTAAGTCCCCCGCCAGCTCTGCCGATAGATTGCCTATTACCTTATCGCCCCACTTTACGTATGCGGCAGGCTCTCCGTTGTATGTGTACTTTTCTACTGTAATATCTTCACTGCCGGACATTCTGCTTAAAATATCCTGCCTGTTTTCTCCGTCCTCATTATTGAACGTCACGCCTACTACTTTCGTTCTGATTGTATCTAAAACCCTGCTACCAGATGCGGCGGCAGGCGCTGGCGTTCTGTTTCCGTTCTCTTTTCCTGTGCTTTTCTTTTTCAGTCCAAAATAGGCGCATACTGCCGCAATCACAATGCAACCCACCCCACCTGTTATATTTCCAGACGGCAGCGCCGTTAAACCGCTTACTGCAAATAATGCAGCCACTACCAATAAAATTACCTTTTTCTTTGTCATAGTAAGCCCTCGCTTTCGTTTCTACTTCAATTCTAAAATTTCATCAGCAGAGGCGTTAAGCTCTCTGCAAATTTTCGCAAATGCTGGCACGCTCGGCGTTCTTTCTCCGTTTTCCCAGCGGCTTATATCTTTCGGGTAAACTTGCAGGCGCTCTGCAAGTTCCTTTTGCGTCACGCCTGCCGCTTTTCGTGCTTTCCTTATGTTCTCGCCTAAATTCATGCCTTACCTCTCTTTTCTTTTGCTCTCAAAACGAAAGCAATAAGCAGCTTTACAAGTCCTGCTACTACTAAAAATACTCCTAATTTCAAAAGCATACTCTTTACTCGGCTGTGGGTTTGTGTTATATTTCTTATAGGCGGCGGGCTTATCGCCCGCCTGTCGGTTAGGGCTTTCGCCCTAACCTATGTACTTACCGATTATGATAAGTATTATTCCTATGATTAAGTCTATCAATGCGTTGATTGTCAGGTCTCGCCATTCGATAGGCTTTTTCTTTTGTTTCTTTTTCTTACCCATTGTGCCGTTTCTCCTTTCCAGTGGCTTTGCCTCTTATTTGTTCTTATCTCCTTTCCATGATTTAATTATATACCCATTTGGGTAACTTGTCAACGCTTTTATGCGGAAAATCCTATAAAATTGCAAAAAAATAGAGGGCAGACAGCAAACCGCCCACCCTCGAAAACTTAAGCTAATCTTGTGGCATAATCTAAGCTAATCCAGCCTGCGCCACTCTTCAAGCGTCCCCAGCCAGCGCTTGCGCCCTGTCCGGCTTTCACTTCCACAATGGTAAATACTCCCTTTCCTGTGGTTTCTCCCGTCTTTGCATAGTTCGTGCCTGCTCCCGTTCTGATATTAAGGTCTAAAATATCTACCTGTACGCTAAACGGAACGCCTGCGCTTGCCTGCTGCCCCGCTACGGTATATACCGCCTTGCCGTTATCATCATATACAGTATAGCCCGCCTTGCAAGCGCTCTTTGCATTTTCCAGCGACGTAAACGCCCCCAGCTGGCTTGCTGCGTCCGTCCAGCTCTTGCGCACTCTGTAATACTTTGTACCGTTTCCTGCTGCATACTTTTTATAGTATCCCTCGCCGTACTCTGCACGCTTTTTCTTTACTGTTTCACTCTGGTCTGCTGGCTTTTCATATCCAGTAAGAACGGCATCAGATGCAGCACGCACACTGCCCGCCTTTTTCAGTGCGTCCATTACTGCTGTGTATCCCTGCAATTCTTCCCATAAAAAGCCCAGCTGCATATTAAGGTCTGCAATGGATACGCCCGCCTGCTTTGCATGGTTAAGCAGTGCCTGTTTTCTGCTCCAATATGTCCACTGCGCCAGCCCATAGCCCGCACTGTCCTTTACAAAATTGCCATAGCTGCCATTATCCACTGCCGCTGTATATTCTGCGTCCGTCTTACCCAGCTTATTGTTATAGGTGTTCTGTAAGTTGTTCGGCATAAGCCCGCTTTCAGCATACAGATTACCCATAATACCAGCCACGGCATAAGCATTTAAGCCCTTGCCTGTAAGAAAATTCCAGATTGTTTTTTCATTGCCGCCCTGCGGTGTTTCTGCCTGCTCGCTGATTTTACGTTTAAACTCGTCCCATGTGTGGGCGCTGGTGTTATATACATACGGGTTAGGGCAAATCTTGCCCGTTACGTCGTAATGTCTGATTACATGAGATGCAGGCACGCCATATTTATTCATAAGGTAACGGGTAAGCTCTGCCGCTGCCTCTACTGTTGCGTCCTCAAAATACCAGTCTTTATCTGTAGCACCCAAATTCTTTGTATTTTTCTTTCTCACGCACAACTCAATACCGATACTGTTGGAATTTCTGCACTCTGCGTGTTTATAGCTTGATGCTCCGCAGTGCCACGCTATGTCCTCGTCCTCTACACTCTGCCAGATTTCCCCGTCAAATCCTACAAAGTAATGCGCAGACGCTCCCACGTACTGCCCTGCATAATATTTACAGTTAGCCTGTGCGCCGCCTAACGCTCCTACATAATGGATAACAATATATTTAATTCTACCCACGTTATTTTTATCGGTAAAATTAAAAGGCGTAAGTAATTTATTTACTGTTCTCATTTCCTACTCCTCTCCATAAAAGCCCATGCTGTCTGCGTCCTGTGAATTTCTGAACTGCTTAAGCTCTTCGGGTGTCATTCCTGCTACCTTTTCCTGTAATTTCTTAAGCTCTTCGGGTGTCATATTCTTTGTCTGTTCGCTCTTTGTTTCTTTCATATTTCCTGCCTTTCCGCATACAAAATAAGCGCCTGCGGTGTCCCGCAAGCGCTCTTTGCTGCTATGTCCTTATTATTCTTATCTTTCCTGTGTCCTGTGTTCCTCTACGTTGCCTGTGGTGCTGTCCCCGTCCAGTTCGTCTGTGTCCGGCAGTTCGTCCGTATACTTCGCCAGAAACTCCCGCACCTTTTCCCATACCTTTTTTACGGGCAGCCCGCATAATGCCATATTCTTAAAAATACTCACTACCTCATAGGCAATGTAAAGCAATGCGAAAAATTCAGCCACGCCCACGGTATCAAGCCCTAAATATGTACGTGCCTGCTCCGGTATAAATCCGATTAAGTTAATCTTAATCAGTACGTCGATTGCCAGCATGAATACCAGGGAAATAAGCATACCTACTTTTCTGATAGCCCCGTCAATGCCTGCGCAGCTGTTAAATTTCTTCTCTTTGATTGCACGCAGCACGCCAAAAACCGTGTCGCACACAATCGCCAATACTACCAGCTGGATAATTTTGTTATGTGCCGCCGCCTCAATAAATTCTGTAATAGTCATGTTCATAAATCCTGCCTTTCTCTTAATTGCAAATCTTTTGCCCGCTCTTTCAGCTCTTCGCCGTCGTAGCCCGCTGTCTGCTCCCAGCTTTCCAGAGTGGCTATTAAATCAGCAATAAGCCTGCTTTGCTTTTCTATGGTTTCCTGTTGTTCTTGTACTACCCTTAGTAAATTGCTACTCATGTACTCGCTCCTGCATTTTGCCGCTTAAGCAGCCTTTTCTATGGCTGCCTCTGCCAGCGTTTCTATTTTCTTTCGTAGGTTATAGCTGTCGGCGTGTCCTGCGTGTCCCGTCCAGCTCTGTATACTCTTTTGTAACTGCTCTTTTGTGATTTTCCCGCTCTCGCACTTCTTGATAGTACGCTTTATGCGCTTTATGCTGTCCTTTCGTACTTTCCTGTGCGTTGCCCTGTGTTTGTAGCCTACAAAGTCTATACCGTTCTTTGCTGCCAGTATGGTAGTTTTCGGGTTAAACTCTAACTTAAGCTCTTCCCGTAAGAAATGCTCTATCCGTGCAAGCCAGCTGCGCAGCTGTTCCTTGTCTGGGCTTAATATTACAAAGTCGTCCATATAGCGTATGTACGCCTCTACGCCCAGCTCATGCTTAATAAACTGGTCTAATGCGTCCAAATAGATATTTGCAAATAACTGACTGGTAAGGTTTCCTACTGGTATCCCTACGCCGTCCGGCATATTGCCGTTGTGGTCTATTATCCTGTCCAGCAATGCCAGTACCCCAGCGTCTTTTATAACCTTACGTATTTCAGTCTTTAATACCGCATGGTCTATGCTTTGGAAATAGTGGTGTATATCTGCCTTGATAGCATAAAGCGGCTGGTCTGGGTGGTATTTGTTCCACTCATACAGCCACTCTTTTAGCGTATCAGACGCAGCGTGCATACCTTTACCTTTCCGGCAGGCGTAAGACTGCGATATAAACCGCTTATCAAATATAGGCTCTAACACGTTGTTTATGGCGTGCTGTACCACCCTGTCATAGAACGGCAGCGCCATTATCTGCCGCTCTTTCGGTTCGTACACCTTAAAGTAATGGTATTTGCTCGGCTCATAGGCAAGGTTTAGAATATCTTCCCGCACCTTGTCTAAGTTTTCCTCTTTGTCTTTCGTAAAAATCAGTACGTCTTTTCTGTGGCGTTTACACTTTCTGGCTTTGTTATAGGCTTTCTGTACGTTTCCATAGTCGCCCATAGCCTCTAAAAGCGTAATGCGCCGCCCGTCCTTATCGGTAATGTATCCTACTCTCTTCAAGTATTAAGCTCCTGCCTTTCGCCGTAGCTACTAACCAGCAGCCGTATTTTTTCTCTTTGCCTCACGGCGGGACAGCCACTCTGACTATAGGATATTAAACACTCGGTCTTATCCCTTTCTAAGTCCTTGCCAGTATTCCGTAGAACTCTGTGCCTGTAATGTTCTCACTAAGTCACACGCCCCACGAGCGCCAACGTACGTACCGACATCCCACGGGTAACCGTTGCAAAGCACGGCACGAGCGCCGCAATTCGCCCCATTGTTCCAGTTGCCGCCCGCTATCAGCGCCGCCAGAGGCTGTAAGTAAGCAGCTGCCCCATATCCTGCTATTTTCTGGTCTTTACCTCTTCTATCAGTTCGCCCAGCATAACGCCTATTTCTTTCAGCTTGCGGCAACTCTCGCCGTAGTGCCGTGCGTTCATGGCGCTATACTTCAAGTCATGCGCCAGCCGCAGCAATTCTTTACTTTCCTGTAATGCCGTATCTACCGTGTATAAGTGGCTTTTCGTTGCCGTCTTATCCCACTTTATAACCTCTTGCAGCATTTCAAGAATTGCGTTTCTTGTCGCCGTCTGTAAACTGAATTTCTCATACTTTGGGTACTTCGTAAGCAGAGGGTAAATATACACCAGAAAATCGTATATTTTCTGGTGTATAATATCTGTTTTTGTCTGTATGTCCATGCCTTACCCCCGTTTATCCGGCTGGGCTTTCGCCCGCCGTCTACAGAGAGTCACACGCCCCACGAGCGCCAACGTACGTACCGACATCCCACGGGTAACCGTTGCAAAGCACGGCACGAGCGCCGCAATTCGCCCCATTGTTCCAGTTGCCGCCCGCTATCAGCGCCGCCAGAGAATATGCGTAATACTGGTAAATGTTACCAACGTCGTAAGACTTCTCGCCTGTGTTCAATGGGCTTTTCTTGTCCCAGCCCCACGCTACGCTTGCGTGGTAGTCTGCATTTGTGGCGTGTTCCGCTCTTGTAATAATCTCGTCCAGCCACTCCCAGACACGCCCCACGGCATCTACAACGCCCACGGAAGAAACGGCATTTACCACACTGCCTGTTACGCCCCTACCTGTGTTGCTGGTGGCGCTCCATGCGTTTGTATTTGCGTTATCCAGTCCGGCAGGGCTACCAAAAGCATAAGCGCAAAATTCGGCATAGTTCGGCAGGCGTTTACCGCTCTTTGCCAGACGTTCTACAAAGTTGTACCAGTTCATGCTTTCTGTACCCGTCATAGGTGCGCAGCCGTACTCTGATTTCAAGCCCTTTGCCCCGTCGTCAGAATTAAGGTAAATATCTACCCATGTGCCGCCGCCTAAATATACCATACCCTCTGGGCTGCATTTCGGGCGGTGTCCCAGTGTCCATACAGAACGTGGTACAATGCCGTTGCTTACTGCACTTTCCCAGCCAGTGCCAAAAATAACACTGCTGCCATTAAGCGGCTGTAAATTGCTGTCCACCTTGCGGCAGCGTCCATAATGAAAGCCACCAATTTTGCGGCTGTTTGTAGCGTTCCAGCCTGTCGGGTATGTAGAGTTAAGGGAAATTACGTATTTCTCGTCTGCGCTGTCAATTCTGCTGTCGCAGATATATACGTAATAGTCCTTACCTACCGCAAAAGCGCTGCCTGCGTCCAAATTAGCAGCCGTAAGAATGGTATTCGCTGTCTTGAAAATTCCAGCGCCGCCCACGGCAATTACGCAACCCTCTACTACGGTCAGTTCATTTGCTCCGCTGGCGTAAATGTACTCATTGCTCGGTGCTACAATATCGCTGATTGTAGCCATTTTATTTACGTTCAAAAGCGCCCTTGCGTCGGTCTTTGTAACGTCGTCCACCAATAATCTACTCATACTGCTTTAATACTCCTTTCAGTGCTGCAATGTCGTCTGTTGTCATTCCTGCCACGGTGTCTGTGCGTTCCAGCGCAATTACCGTGCAGCCCGCTTTTACCGCTTTGGAAAGTGTAAGGGCTGTTCTGTCGTTTCCCGCCTCTCCTGCTGCCGCTGCCTCGTCGGTCTGGATATGTGTTACTCCCTGCACCGTGCCGGATACGTCGCCCGCTACAAATTTCATACCTACCGTTGCCTCGTCGCAGTAATATACCGTAACCGCCTTTTTCTCTTCCTCTACAGCTGCTACTCCGCACTCAATATAACGCTGGTTCTCTGCGCTCTCGATTTTTGCCAGCAAATCTGCTGCCGCCAGTTCTCCGCTTGCTACCATAGCAAGGCAGTTGTAATAGTCCTCTTTTGTCTTTAATACTTTAGGAAATCCTTTCATGGTCTGCCGCCTTTCTAAAATGTATTTGCAAGATAGGAATTACCCACGTAGGTAGCCCCTAACACTGCCGTTTCTACTGTTCTTTCGTAATGCTGGCTCATGTATGCTGCACCCATGTAACACAATCCCAGTACAGCATCATGCTTATAGTCAATGCCCCAGCCGCTTTCTACTCTCTTAAGTCGCTCGTCCAGCGCTGCTATTGCCTCTTTGGTTTCTTTCGTGCCTGCCTCTGCCTGCTTTTTCACTTCCTGCATGGCTGCTGCCAGCTCTTCAATTTGCAGTTGCAGGCTGCCTGCTATGTCCTCGCCCAGCTTGTCCTTGATACTCTCAAACCATGTGTTAAATTCGTTTTCAGCGTCCGACTGGAATAGCTTAATTTTTGCCATAAATTCTGTATAGGCGTTTAAAAGTTCCTTGTCCCAGTTGTCAAGCGTGCTTTCAAAACTGCTGTATCTTTCGTTAAACTGGCTCTCATACTGCGCAAATAAGCCCTCTGTCTTGCTTACGTAGCTGTCATATACGCCCGCAATCTCTGTAAGGTACTTTTCCATACTCTGCTTATATGCGCTGAACTCGTCCAGCACGGCTGCGCTGTAGGTGTTGAAAAAGTCCGTAAACTGCTTTGTAAGCACGCTTGCGTCTATCTCTTCCACCGTTCCTGTTACAATGCCGCAGACTGCGCTATTAAACCGCTGGTCTGTGATGTTCTGCGTCTGTATCCTTGTTACGCCCTTGCCTACGTAAATATCTGCAAGCGCAAGCTCCCATATTTCCGTAGTGCGTGTTACTGCCGTTGCTGTCGGCTTTGCAGACGGTGTGCCTTTCAGCACCGCAATATACATATCTCTTTGCGGCAAATCCCAGCGAACTACTACCCTGTCCACCCTGTTAAGCGCTCCCTCTGCCGTATCCAGTGTTACGCTAAGCGTTGCAGGATTTCTAAAGGCGTAGCCGTTTATAAAGGCATAGCCTGCATTTACTCTTATTTCCATGCCGCTGTAAGCTACCACCTGTAGCCCGTCGCTCGGCTTTGGAAAAATGCCGTTTGCAATGAAAGTAGCAAAGTACCACGCCCAATCCTCGGCTTTATATACCCTGTCGTACTCTCCGTCTACTGCCACGGCATTAAACGGTAAGCTGTTTGCCATTTCTGCTACCTCACTTTCCTAATCTGGTCTACCAGTGTCGGCAGGCTGTCGCCAAAAGTCGCCTCTATGGTTTCCTCGCCTTTCTGGTATGTTTCTGTTACTTCTGTAATGCGTGCATCTATCTGTATGCCCCACTTGGTTTCTTTGCAAGTAATACGGTCGCCTAAATCAAAATCAGCCTTAAATTTTAAGTTTGAATTTGTATTTATGGTACTTACAAAATTTATGTTCTTGCCGTAGTTTTCCAGCTCTGCGCTGCCTCTCGTTTTCAGCATTGCAATATAGGTATTCAGTGGTATTGTTACCTCTGTTTCCCCCTGCTGGTACTTTCTGGCAATGTCCGTAGCGTCACAGAATACCTCTACCAAATCCAGCCCCGTTGCGCTCTCGCCGTCCACTGTTGTTACTGGCTGGCTGCCGTCGTCGTCAGCTGCTCCCTGCACATAAATAAAGTTGCCGCAGTTCTCTATACTGGCTGTATATTCCTGCTCGTTGACATTATCAAAATCTCTTGAAAATATGCAGGGTGTGTTACCCTCGGTATTTGTGGCTGTAAGGTCATTGCCCTTATACAGATAAAAGCCAAACATTCCCTCTCTTTCGTTAAGCAGAATGTCATAGCCCAGCTTTCCAGCCTGCGCCCTTGCCTTTACTTCCTGCCCCAGTTGTGCGTATACCTCGTTTGCATATTCAACCGCCACTCCGTCTATGGTTTCCTGCGCCAGAAATGCAAACAATGGAAAACGCCGCTTTGTTCCTGCTGTGCTGCCGCAGTTGTTCTTTACCATAAGGTTTATAAGATACTGGTTTGTACCTGTCGCCACAATCTGCGGATAAATGCAGCGCTTATTAAGCCACCAGCTAAGCATATAGCCCTGTGCCTCTAACTGCTCTAAGCCGTTCTCGTCTTTGGTAATGTGTACGTAGGTTATCTGCGCTGCCCTGCGCCATACGCCGCCGTCAGCGGTCTTTACTTCCTTTTTTCCGTCGTGCTTGGTTATTAAGTTACCCTCTACCAGCAAACGGCTGTTATTGTCCGTAATCGACGCAAGCAGGCTAAAAGTTCCTACGTCAAAATACTTTGTATGCCATAGTAGGCTTGCCAGCTCGTCTATAGCTCCCAGCGGCTGCACCGTCTTATCGAATACTCTAAGCTCCATACCGTCACACTCCTAAAAATTCCTTGCTGTAGAATATGGATACTTCCAGAGAATTTACCCCGCTGGCTGCATCATACCTAAACATATTGTCGCCTATGGCAAGCTGCATAAATGTACTGTCTACATCAATGTAGCGGAAATAGTCGGTTTCTACGCCGTCCCTTATCAGCTTAGCGCCCTTGCTGCCGTACTTCGTGTTAATCTCTATCACGTCGCCCGTTTTCATGGTGGCGTTAATCTGTATAAATTCCTCGGTATCCACATTAAGCAGTATCGGGTTTGAAACTGTCCCCAGTGCTGTAAACCTTATCCTCATTCCTGTTGATACGTCGCCCTCGTTGTAGCAGTCCACTATTACGCTTTCTGCCCGGTATCCGTATATCATGCTCTTTGTGCTGTCCTTTTCGATAACGCAAGGAAAATGCCACGCAGCCACCCAGCTTGCTATATCCTCTTTTGTTTCTTCCTCTTCCCGCCAGAACGGGTTAAGGCACTCTATTTGTAAATCAAACTCATAAAGTACCTCTTTCTTTAGTATCTTAGGCTCTCCATACGCCCTGCAATCAATCACACGCTTAAAGCCGCCATACTCATACACCAGCGTAGCGCTAAGCTCTGGGTTGAATATCTTAAGCATACGGCGGCGCAGTTCCAATGCCTGCGCCTTGTCCCGTGTGTTGATATGCCCCACTACGTCTATGTCCCTTGCCTCGATACGCTGCCCTACGTAAGTGTCGCCGTGCTGTCCCATACTGTTTGTGCTGTAAATGACGCTCGTAACGCCGGAAATACCCTCTACGTCTTTACTTATGTTGCAATGGTATACGCTGTCTACTCCCAGCTCTAACCGCTCGCCCCTTGAATTTATGTAAGTCAGTTTTTCATTTTCCATGTGTTACACCGTCCTTGCTATCATTCTGAACTGTCGGGCTGCCTCTTTCTGCTGCTTTGCGTAGTCCGTAGTATTCGCATAAATATACTGATTGACGACTACGCCGCCTGCTGCACTGCCGCCACCTCTCGGCTTTGGCTTTTTGTCGTCATAATCGTATGTAAACTCTTTGCCTACATTTACCTTTGCGCCTACGTCGAACTCCTGCGGTACGCTGTCCTCAATCATTTTCTTAACGCCGCCGATTTCATCAGAAAAGCCAACGCCGATACCCTGCGCCAGATATACGCCGATTTCGTCACGCATCAGCTTAGACGGGCTGTTAATTCCAAATAATCCCTTAAGGAAGTCGGTAACATTACCTACCCAGCCGCTTATTTTGTCCTTTATCCACTGCGTAGCTCCATGTATGCCGTTCCAGATGCCCTCTGCCATGTTCTTACCGAACCCAGCGAACGTACTACCAATATCCTTAAATACGTCGGTTATGCCAGTAATTACATTTTTCATGCCCTCTACGGCTTTGTTCTTTACTTCTGTACCCCATGTAGCCACTTTGGAAATTGCGCCAGAAATGCTGTTGTATATCTTCTCTGGTATTTCCTTTACGATAGTAACAATGCCTGTTACCATTGTGTTCATTACCTCTTTGGCTTTCGTAAGCATATTTGCGCCCCACGTAGCCACTCTGGTAACTGCTCCTACTATGCTGTTCCAGATTTTCTGCGGTACTTCTTTCACGATAGTAACAATGCCTGTTACCATTGTGTTCATTACCTCTTTGGCTTTCGTAAGCATATTTGCGCCCCACTCTGCCACTCTGGTAACTGCTCCTACTATGCTGTTCCAGATTTTAGCAGGCGTTTCTTTCACAATCGTTACAATGTTCGTAAGCATGGTGTTCATTACTTCTTTGGCTTTGATCTGCATATTTGCACCCCATGTAGCCACTCTGGTAACTGCGCTTACTATACTGTTCCAGATTTTCTGCGGCAGCTCCTTAACAATATCTATAACTTTCGTTACAAAATCTGTTATAACCGTGTCGCCTTTTTCCTGCATATTTGCGCCCCACTCTGCTATTTTCTCAACGCCCGCAGCGATTGCCTGCGGTATCAGAGTAGGCAGCTCTTTTATCTTGTTTATGATTGTCGTTACCAGCTTGCCTGCTGCCGTCAAAATCTTAGGCAGCCCTGTAATTAGTCCTGTTACAATGGCTGCGATAATCTGCGGCATGGCTGCGATTAAAAGCGGTATTGCATCTATGATGCCGTCAATCAGCGCAACGCTAATATCGCCCGCACTTTCGATAATAAGCGGTATGCCCTCAATCAGCGCATTTATGATAGCCGTTATGATTTCCGGCAGTGCCTCAATCAGTACGGGCAACGCTGCTACCAGCCCCTGTGCCAGCCCTGTAATAAGCTGTAAGGCTGCTGTAATCAGCAGCGGTATATTTTCTATCAGCATGGTTACAATATTCGTAACCACCGTTACGATTGTCGGCAGCAATGTAGGCAGCGCCTGTGCGATACCTTGCGCAAGGCTTATGAGTATCTGCATACCCGCCTCTAAAATCTGCGGCAGTAACTGTATCAGCATAGTTGCAATGCTGGTTACTACGTTTGTTATGGTCGGCAATAACGTAGGCAGCGCCGTTATAATGCCCTGCGCCAGTGCCTGCATAATAGAGGGTGCGCTTTCCAGCACTGCCCCCGCTATATTCGTTATCACTTCCAATATCTGCGGTATCATTTGTGAAATATTGCTGATTATTCCAGTAACGCCCTGCTTTATCTTCTCGCCTGCGTCGTCCTGTCCCGCCATAAGGTCGCTTAGTCCGTCCATAATCATTGTGATAGACGGCAGCATTTCGCCAGTGATACTGTTCTTTACGCCGCTAAACGTCCATTGCAAGCGGCTTAAGCTGTCCTCAAACGCTGCGCTTGCTGCTACTGCCTCGTCCGACATTATCATGCCGTATTCTTCTGTTTCGTCCATAAGCTGCTTAATTCCGTCTGCGCCAGAATTAAGCAACGGTAAAAGCTCGGCTGCACTTTTTCCAAAAATATCCTGTGCGGCTGCATTTCGCTGTGTTTCATCTTCCATGCCCGCCAGTGCGTCTATGCTCTCTAAAAGCACCTGCTCCGTGCTTTTTATACTTCCGTCTGTATTTTTCAGCGATACACCGATAGCCTCAAAACTCGCCCCTGCACCTTTCGCTCCCTCTGCTGTTTTCCCCAGCTCTGTAGTAATATTCTTAACGCCTTTGGTTAAGTCGCTTACGCTGCTGCCGCTCCTTTCGCAAGCATAGCTTAACTGCTGGTATAGGCTTGCGCTTATCTGCATTTTCTGGCTTTCCTTGTCTATCTGGTCGCCCGCAGATGCCGTATCACTCGCCATATCGTAAAGTGCCTTGCCTGCTGCTACGGCTGCCGTGCCGATTGCCGCCACCGCTGCTGCCGTTGCTGTCGCAACCTTTTTTACAACCTCTGTAAAGCCGCTGAATTTGCTTGTTGCCTCTTTCGCCTGTTTTCCGCTGTCCTCTACCTCGTTTCCCATTCCGTCTGCGGCTTTTTCTGCCTTGTCCAGCTCTGTAGTGGTCTTTCCTAACTCTGTTTCTGTATTCGCAAGGGCTGTTTTCTGGTAATTAAGCTGCGTTTCCAGCTTTTTACTCGCCTCGCTGTTCTCTCCTGTAGCCTCTTTGCACTTTGCAAGGGCTTTTTCCGTTTCCTCTACCTTTTTCTTTTGTTCGTCGTAAGTTTTGCGTAATACTTCCTGCTTGGCTTTCAGCGCCTCTGCACTGCTCGCATTGCTCTTATACTCTGCCGTTACAAGTTTCATTTCAGAGTTAAGCAGCTTAAGGGTGCTGTTAATCTCTTTGCAGGCTGCTTTATACTGTGCCTCGCCGTCAAAACTAAGTTTGGTTTTAATATTGTCTGTTTTATCAGCCATGATTTACAAGCCCCCTAACGCTATGTCTATGTCGTCCATACCCTCTGCTGCCTGTGCTGGTGCGCTGCTGCTTTCCTGTCCGAAAATGTGCGGGTTATACTCCTTGTGATAGCCGAATAGCTTAATAATCTGGTAAGGTGTCTTTTTCCACGCCTCGCTTTCCGTGTAATGCAGCATAGCCATTGCTATATAAAGCAGCCGTGCGGTGTCTATTCGTCCTGCACGGCTACTCTGTTTCCCTCTGCTGTTGTGTCTGCCTCTCCGTCTGCTGCCTCTTTCTCTTCCCCGCCGTTTGTGGAATATACAAAAGCAGAGAAAATAGCGTCTTTAATTTGCGGCAGATTGCCGATATGAATTAACTTACCTACCTGCTGCTCTGTAAGCGGTGTTTCTCCCTCTTCCATGCCCTCGTTGATAATGAGGGTAAGCAACCAGCGTAAATCTTTAATCATAGTCGGGTTACTCTGGTCAAAAGCCTTGTCCAGCTTGTCATATCCCCCAAATCTGTCCTGCATCTCGTCCAGTGCATTAAGGGAAAACAGTAAATAATAGGTTTTGCCGTTCAGTTCTACGGGCATGCGTCCGTCTTTAATTGCGCTCATGCTATAAATTAAGGCGCAGCCTGCGCTGCGCCTCTCTCCTTTCTCTTATATTGTCTGCATTGCCGCTCCCGGTTCGGGTACGGCTGTAAACCATGTCTTAGCCGCCTTGCTGTCCTCTGTTCCCACAAAGTCTGCTTTCCAGCGGTTATCTTTCTTTCTGGCTGTAAAATCTGCCTCAATATCCGGCGTATTAAACTTAATGCTCTCGCCCTTAGTTTCGTACTTTTCAGACGGCACTTTGAATTTTGCCTTAAGCAGCCATACGTAGCGGTATTTGCCGCCCGTTTTCTTTGCTCTGAACCCTACAGCAACATACGGCGGCTCGTCCTCTTTTCCAGCCCATACTACGCTGTTCTCGTCCACTTCCTGCCCCAGCAGCTCTGCCAGCACTTCCGGCGTAAGGTCTTTAATTCCCAACTTAAGCGTGCCGCTTGCAAACTCCGTGACGCTCTCGCTTAACGTATCGTCTGCATATAAACTGCCGTCTGCGGTCTTTACGGATAAATCGGCGGTCATAGCCTCTGCCATTTTCTTAGGCGTTCCGTAACTTTCTACGCCGTCTGCCTCTGTGCATACGGCATAATATAAATCTTTCAGTCCCAGTGTCATTGTTTAATCACTCCTCTTTCAAAATCTCGACTGTGATAGGCACTAACCAGTACCCCGTTTCTGTTTCGTAGCTTTCTGCATCTATGCTGTTGATATAAACGCCTGCTGCTTTCAATACCTCTTTTGTCTTATCAAGCTGCGCCTCAAAATCGCCCTTATGGAAAAGCGTAACTCTATACATTTTCCTGCGTTCTTTCTCTTCGTCGTCTGCATTTACCGCAGGCGTATCCAGCAGCCGCAAAAATGTATAGTATGCGTCCGGCTTATCCCGTCCAGTGTATACGCCCCTCTGGGCTGGCAGCCCTGCACTTTCTAAAATCTCCTGTATGCTCATTTGCCCGTTTCACTCTCCCATATACTGCGCTGCGCCTCTACTACCTTTTCGTGCGCCTTGGCGTTTGCAGTTGTCATATACGGGCGTGCCTGTTGGCTGCTTGTCCCGTATTCTGCCACAAAGCCGATTGTTGCATAGCGCACTTTGCTTTTATCGCCTTTCCTGTCGTTTCCATGCCCTGCCCGTCCCTGCGGGTATATCTCTACGTATTTCTCCGTATCGTCGCCCTTTACGTCCGTGGCTTTTATGGAATTGATAAAACCGCCCGTTTCGTTCAGTCCCATTGCCTGTGCCTCTGCTTTCTGTGCCTCTATCAGCACATCTGCGCCAGCCTTAAGCATTTTCGGTACTGCCTCAACCGTGGCGGTTTCTCTCCTGCCGAAAGCGTCTATAATATCTTCCAGCCCAACTGTATTAAATTCTCCCATGCTTACACCTCGTTTCTGTGGCGTAAATCTGTAAGCGTAAGCTCTATGGTGTCTGTCCCTGTGTCGTAGGTCTTAAGCACAAAATAGCGCCGCCCGTTTACTTCTACTACGTCCTCGCCGCCATAATCTGCCTTATGTACCTCGTACTTTGCCTCTACCAGCTTTCCTGTCTGCTGGCTCTTAAAATATTCGCTGTACCCTACTGATTTTTTGTTACAGAATACAGTGCGGGCGCTTTCTTCCGGCTTTACTGCAAAGCCGTTTTTATTTACCCTGTTTTCTGCTGCTGTTTCTGCAATAAGCGTTAATTCGTCCTGCCACTCCACCGCTTATACCTCGCTTTCTGTGCCGTCGGTGTCCGTTTCGGACACTTCCGGCACTGTGTTGTATTCCACCGATAAAGCTAAACGCATTTTGAGTGCGTCGTATGACTTTCTGAATTGTTCCGCATTGTTGTTAAAGCCAAATTCTGCCTTACAGTACAGCGTAATTGCTCTAATAATCAGCTCGTCTGTCTCATTTATTACTTTTACGCCGTCGTTTTTCAAATCGGCTTTGCAGGCGGCTATGCAGTCGTTTATTTCCTCTGTGATTTTCTCACTGGTGCTGCTTATACGCAGCGCCGCCCGCATCTTCTCGGTTAATGTAGTGGTATATGCTGCCATAGCCTGCACCCTCTTTCTTACTCTGCCATTACTGCTGCTACGCCTGCCTCTTCCAGAACTGCTGCACGTTCTCTGCTTACTGTGTAAGTTTCCCCCGTATCCTTAATCTGGTTTAATTCCATATCACGGAAACGGCGCTTTACTTTCACTTTTACCAGACCTGCTACTTTCTTTTCTTCCTCGGCTTTGGCTGCCGCCTCTGCTGCTGCCTTTTCCTCTTCGGCTTTGGCTGCCGCCTCTGCTGCTGCCTTTTCCTCTTCGGCTTTGGCTGCCGCCTCTGCTGCTGCCTTTTCTTCCTCGGCTTTGGCTGCCGCCTCTGCCGCTGCCTTTTCTTCCTCGGCTTTGGCTGCCGCCTCTGCTGCTGCCTCTGCTGCTACTTTTTTATCCTCTTCCGTAAGTTCGCTGTCGTCTGGTATGTCTACCTCGACGGCTGCGCAGCGTGCAGCAATTTCTTTCTTTGTTCCCTCTGCATCTACGCCCAGCTGCTTTGCCAGTTCCTGCAAATCCTCTTTCTTATAGCTTTCCAGCTCTTTTGCGTCTAAGTATCCTTTCATTGCCTGCCTCGCTTTCTTACACTGCTGTTACGCCCTTTTTAACTAAGATAATGCCCGCAGCGTCAGCTACTTTGCCGTCCACTACCATTAAGCACTTATTCTTAATCTTGTTGTTGTCGTGGTCTGTCCACTTCACTACCTGCATTTCCATGTTGGTATTGATAACGTAATCGGAGAAATTCATAAATACTGCGATTACGTCGCCCTCGTTTGCGTCGTCCCAGCTCGGTAAAACGTCGTCCTCTACAGTTTCCACATTCTTACCCATGAAACGGTATGTTTCCTCTCCGTTTACGCCGTAGTTTGTGCGTCCGATAGGCTGCCCGTTCTTATCTTCCATGCCGTCAATGCCAGTATCAAAAGTGGACTGGTTCATAACAAAGCTGCCGTTTCTGTACGCCTTTTTCATTTTGCCTTTTACCTTGTGCCAGCCGTTCCAGCTTGCGTACTCTTCCGGTGTCAGAGTAATTACAGCTGTTACCCTGCTGTCTTTCAGAACGCCCAGCGGCTGCCCCTCGCCTGTACCGTTGAAAATGGCAATTTCAATAGCCTTTACCATTGCCTCTGTTGCCATAGGTACAAACAAATCAGTAAACATTTTCAGCGTTACTACATTCGCCAAAATGCTCTGGGAAATTTTGCACTCCAAACCGTAATAATTGAATGTTACGGAATTTTTAGCAGATGCTTTCTGGTCGTCGCTGCTCTTTTCCTCTGTAATCCAGTGCGCAGTAGGCTTTAAGTCTGCAATCGGAATGGAAACGCCGCCCTGTACGTTAATCTTGCGCACCTTTGCATAAATGCTGCCGTAGCTTTCCAGTTTCTGAATGATTTCATTCATAATAGTTGTCGGAATTACAGCGCCACTGTCTGCTGTGGTGGTGGTTTCAGCTGCTCTGTACTCTGCCGGAATAGCAACGCCTCTGCATACATAATTCATAAACGCTTTTCTGTATGCCATAGTGTCGTATTTGTCCTCTGGTTCTCCTGCTCCTGCGCCGCCTGCTCCCTTGAAATTTCTAAGCAGCGTGGTATCTGCTCCCGCTCCACCTGTCGGCTCTCCTGCTGCAATTCTTTCAAGCAGCTTTTTGCGTTTCTCTGCCGCTGCCAGTAAAGCGGTGCGCTCTTCCTGCAAGTCTGTTACCTCTGTTTCCAGTTTTGTAATTTCCTCGTCTGTAAGCTCTGCCGCTCTGGTGTTAAGCTCTTCTTTGATTTCGGCTAATCTTGCCTCAATTTCCTTTAATCTCATAGTCTGTGTTCTCCTTTTTTGTTTTTGGTTTTTATAAGCTCGCCTTAATCTTTAGTATTGCTGCCCGCCTCTTAAGCAACTCCTGCCGCTCTCGCTCGTAACTCCTACTCGCAAAAGCACGGGCGCTTATTTCAGTATCGTTATTTGCCGGAATGCTCACGGCTGATACATCATAAACCTTTTTGATTTTCAAAATTGTTCTTGTATGTGTTTCTCTGTCGTAACTTTCCTCTGCCACTGTAAACGCCCATGACATTTTAGTAATCATTCCTGCGCTTATGTCCTGATACAGCCCACGGGCTAAGTCTGTCCGGCTTAAGTCTGCTGCCACAAAAAGCCCCTTTACGTCCGGCTCTAAAATCAGCGTATTATTTGACTGTCTGGCAAATACTCTGCCTTCATGGTCGTACTGCATGATAACGTCGCTCATGTCTGCGCTGTCTAATGCGTGTGCGTCTATTCTTTCGTAAATCTTTGTGCCGTCCTCAAACTCATATAAAAGGTATGGCGCATTAAATGTAGTAGCGTAGCCCTCTACGTAGCACTCCGACTGTAAACGCTTTTCGCCGGAACTCTGCGCAGCCAGAGGCGCTACCAGCGTTCTATATTCCCGCTCTTTCTTAACTGGCATTATTTACACCCTCTTTCTCTTCCTGTCCGTTCTGCGGCTCTTCTCCTGCTGCTGGTTCTGTCTGCTGCGGTACTTGCTGTATGATAACTGACTGCTCACTTCCTTTGTGCAGCTCGCTTACCTCTGTATATTCCTTTCGGATATAATACTTTTCCCCGTCCTCAACGTGTGCCATGTTCCATATATCCATTACGCCGTTTCTGTTCAGTAGCGCACGGTCGAAAAGCTGTGTACTTACGCTTAACTTTGTGGCGTTGCTGGCGTATTGTAGGCGGTTTGCAGAAAAGAAAATAGCATTGCCGCAGGCTCTTTCTCTCTCTGTAAAGCTCATATTTGTCATAACAAGCGATAGCTGTATTGCAAACGGTTCTATTTTCCCCTCGTAGTAAGCGTTCCACGTATCTTCATCAAATTTATTTTGCAGAATATCCATATTTGTACCAAAATGCGTACATACATTTTCCTGTATGTGCTGCATCTGCAATGCGTTTGGTGTATATGGTTTGCTTTCTACCTGTTTCAGCTCACTAAACTTGTTATCATAAATAATCATGCCGCTATCGTTGTCGGCGCTTAAGTTATCCTCTGTAAAGCGTTTCCGCTCTTTCTTTATATCCTCTGGTTTCAGCATATTTGCCACCTTTGCCAGAAAACGGATATTTGCAGAATTTTTTACAGCGTTTATAATTCCCTCATTCTGCGTATGTATCAGCTGCATAGTTGGTGCAAGCGTGCTGTTGTCCTCTCCGAAAAGGTCGTCTTTATATTCAAAGTCTGTCATAATGCCTACACGCTCAAACTCAATAGCTCCATAGCTGCCATTTGCAAACAGATACCGTAAATATAACTGCCCCTCACTCTCTACCACCTCGCAGCGTTCAGCCCGCAGCGGATACCAGCCACACAAGCGCCCGTATTCATCCTCGATAGGTATAATAAAAGCGGTGTGTTCCACCGCTACATACGTTGCCAGACGCTTTATAAATTTTGTTGTATCCATGAAGTAGTTGGGTTTATGCTGCAATGTCTTTTCCAGCGACTTAAGGGCGCTGCCCTCTATCTCCGGCTTTAGCTTGCTGCAATGTGTGGCAAAATTATTTATAGCCGTTCTGGTTAAATCCATTTCATACACGCCGCCGCTAAAGCTGGTAAACGTCGGGCTGTATCCATTCAGCATTTTGAAATAATTACCTATGGCTTTTAATTCTTTGCCATGAAAAAGATAGTCTAAAAATTTCATGCCGTTTACACTCCTTTCTATGCGGCATTTTTAAGCAGCTCGCCGCACTCTTCCCAGTATTTCTGCCGCACGGTCATTGCGTCTATGACAGACACAAAGCCGTCGATATGCGCCCGCTGCTCGATTTTTATAGGTCTGAATTTTCTTGTTTCCATGTTGTGCTTAAGCGCAACATTTAAGAAATGTGTCTTTAGTAAATTGTTGTCAGCAATCTTAAAATCGCCGTCTTTTATGATGCCCTCAAACTCCCGTATAACTGGTGTAAGGTTTTCGCCTTGGTAAACGTCGTCCATGTGAAAACCGTAATTTGCCATATCGGTAATAAGGTACTGGGCGCTGTATCTGTCGTAGCCGATTTTCAGAGGTCGTATGCCGTAATCTTCCAGCAGCATAGTAAACCAGCCGTAAACGTCGTGGTAGTCTACGTAATTCTCGCCGCTTAAGGTTATCAGCCCCTTTTTAACAAATATGTCATACGGCACGCCGTCCGTAGCCTGTAAGTATTCCAGCCTGCCCCGTGGCATAAAGAACTGTGTAAACGCATACAGTGTGCCGTCTTTCTGAATAACCACACTGGCTGCCGTTAAGTCCGTTGTCTGGCTTAAGTCAATACCGCCCACTGCGTAGCAGTCCCTAAAGTCCTCTAAGGTTTTTTCTACTCCGGCGTTCTCTACTGTCTGATATTCCAGCCATGCAATAGAGCTGTTCTGCTTGATATTGCAATACTTTGTAAGGAACTCTGCTTTTTTACTTAAGCTGCCCTCTGCTACGGCTATCTCGTCCATAAAGAAACTTTCTTTTACGGATACACCCATGTTAGGGTTAGCCTTTTTCAGTTCGTCTATGTCGTTCCACTTCTCCACATCATCAATCATGTAAAGGAATGGTAATAGCCTGCGCTCTTTGCTGTTTCCTTTCAAGAAACTTGTGCTACGTTTCATTAGTTCATCATAAATACTGTCGTTGATATATCCGGCAGTGCTTATGCTCAATATCATAGGTTGAGTACGTGCGCCTAAAGCGGATTTCATAACCTCATACTGCTTTAGTCCAGCGTCCCCGCTCCATGCTGCCATTTCATCACATACCACAAGCTGCGGGTTAAATCCGTCTGACTTCTTGGCATTAAAAGCAATCGGTTTTATTACCGTGTTGCTCTCCGCAATATAAATATCGCTGCGCCGTTTCTTTGCCAGCTCCGCTAACTCGTCCTCTGCCTGTACCATTTGATAAAATCCGTCATACACCAGCGCCGCTTGGTCTAATTTCGGCGCTAAGCAGTATATTTCTTGTCCATACTCCGGCTCTAAGTACGCCATATATGCAATAATCGCAGATGCAAATAAACTTTTTCCGTTTTTTCTGCCAATTACAATAAAAATTTCACGGAAAATACGTATTTTTTCTGCGTCCTGTATGCCAAAAATAACAGAAACTATGGCTTTCTGCCATAGCTCCAACTTGATTAAATCATTACGTCCCTTGCTGTGGTGGCAAAAGTTCTCTATGAACCGTATAGCCTTATTCGCAGCCTTTGCATTAAAAAAATACTCCTGCTTTTGCAGCCCGTTTATAATGATTTCGTATATTTTCTTTATCCATTTTCCCGCTATGATTTCGCCGCTTGTAATCTTTGCGTGGTACTCATAGATATAATTTCGATAAGGCGGCAATATTGCTTACTCTTCCCGCAAAGCCGCCAGCCTGCTTGTCTTTCGTTTCGCAGCTGGTACTAATTCCGTAAGCTGCTTAATCACTGCTGCATAGTTCTTACTAAGCGCTATGTAGGTTTCTGCCTCTGGGCTTTTCTTTGTTCCCCACTGGTTCTGCCCGTTCTGGTACTCACTCGTCCAGCCGTCTTTTTCAAGTTTCGCCTGCAAGTCGTCCAGCTCAACGCTCATAAATGCAGCCTTTTCTATCAGCGGCGTTACTAATTTTCTTTTGTTTTCGTCTAAGTCCTTGAAAATTCCCTTAAGTCTGGTCTTTTCGGTCTTTATCCTCTGTTCTTTGGTTTTCTCTTTCTTTGTTGCCATTCCTTTACCCCGCTTTCCATTCCTGCGCCGCACCACACCCCCTACACCACCCGTGCGCACGCCCGTAGGGTAATTTTAGGGTATCCCCCTCGGTATTCGCCCCCTTTAATTATTTTTCTGATATGGGGGGAGTATGCCGCCGTTCTCGTCGAACTGATACCGCTTATGCCTCTCCTGTTTGTGGTGTTCCTTGTTGTGGCAGTCTTGGCACAACGCCTCTAAGTTATCCCAGCACAACGTAACGCTTATGTCGTTTATGTTCTCTCTGTTAAGCCAGCGCTTATGATGCACTATCTTTGCGGGCTGCCCGCAGCGTTCACAAATATAATCTTGTGACATTAAATAAGCGGCTCTGGTTTTTTCCCATGCCGCTGATAAATAAAAACTCTTAGCCCATGCTTTCATACCGTCCCCTCTCTTTCTTCATTCCCCAGCGCCCTAAGTTTCATGCGCTGGGTGGAGGCTAAAGAATGAATAGAAAAAGAGTAGGCAACTGCTGCCGCACATGGCTTAAGCTATCGCCTACTCATTTCATGCTACCATTGTATCTCTTTTGTTTTCCCATGTAAACACCACGTTTTTACCACGATATTACCCGCTGCTGTACTGTTATCATTTCTCTTACTGGCACGCCTGCTGTTCTTAGCTGCTCGTATATGCTCCTTATCTCATGCCTAAACCAGCCTACATACTGCATGGGTACTGGCTGATATTGCCGCTCCATAAATGGGTTATCTGCATACGCTGCCACTTGTGAAAACTCATACAGCAGCAGTGGCTTACTCTGGTCTAACAATAGCCGCAATATATATGCTGTCGTTCTTCCGTGCAGTCGTCCCTCTGGCGGCTGCCATATCCCAGTTATTATATATAACCTCTGCCACTCGTAAAGCTCAAATCCTAACGCCTGCTCTATATGCTTTATCAGCCTGTCTGCCGCCTGCTGTTCCCTCGCTGTTTCCCGCTTTCTTTTTATCCATGCCTTTATTTTTTCAAACACTTACTTTACCCTCTCTTCATCAATGCCCCACAATAATACTGACAGCTCATTTATGATACCCGTTACCCAGCGCCTCGGTGTATTCTTTCCTGTGTCCAGCTGCTCTGCAATTTCCGCATAGTCCATACCCTGCATGAAATACATTTCAAAAGCCTTGTACTCTACGCCTCTGCCTGCTGCCTCTCTGCGGCGCTCTATCTCTTCTACCGCTTTGTCTATATGCGCTGTCATTATCAATGTCTTAAAGCGTGTGCGTCTGATACTCTCTAAGTATGTACGCTGCTGCTCGTCCGTCATGCCCTTAAGCTCTAACTGCTGCCCGTCGCTTATGGCGTTCTCGATATGGAAAACTGCATCACGGTAACATTTCATAAGCGTAAAAGTGTTGTGGTATTTCTCTTTCTTCTGCTCCTGCTTTTCCTGTCTTTTCAGTTCCGTTATTGCAGCCTTTGCCTGTTTCTGCATCAGCTCCGTCAATTCGCTTTCGTGCAGCTGTACCCAGCTTTCAGCCTCTGGCGGCATTTCTGCCCCTACCGCCGCTGTTGTCTTTGCTTCTTCCTGCTCCATGTTCTGTACCTCGCTTTCTGTTAATTAAACGGCAGCTCTTCGTCTGCTCCCTCTGGTATGTTCATAAACCCGTCGCTCTCCGGCAGCTGTTGCCCTCTCGCCTCTGCCTCTGCTTTACTCTCTCCAAAACCTACGCTATTTGCCACAACCTCTGTGTAATATACCTTGCTGCCCGTGCGCTGGCTCTCGTAGCTGCCTGTTTTAATCTTGCCCGTAACCTCTGCCCTGCTGCCTTTACTTAACCATTTCTTCGCCCATTCCGCAGTACGCCCGAAACACTTAATATTTATAAAATCTGTGTCTTTCCCGTCGTCTACCGCAAGCGTAAAGCGGGTAATAGCTGTGCTATTGTCCTGCCCGCCATATCTAAGCTCTGGCTCTCTTGTAAGCCGCCCTGTAAGTGATACATTATTCATTCTCTCTGCCCCTCTCTTCCAGCTTGTCCAGCTTTGAAAATATCGCCAGCAATTCCAGCGCAATTATTCCCAGTAATATACTTGTCATTTTCTACCGCCTCGCTTTCTTCTCTCAATCCTGCCGCCACATTGCTAAACGCCGCCGCTACGCTCTCGCAGAATGTTGCCAACGCTGGCTTTATGCTCTGTACCCAACGGTTAATAGCTGCCGTCAATGTTTCTGCTGCTGTTGGCAAGGTTTTATTTATCTGTCTTGCCATTTTTCTTGCAAGCCTGCGCTGTTTTCGCTTGTCCAGCTTTAGCGGCGGGTTTACTCCATGCTTTTTCTTATAGTTCTTTTTCCACTGTCTGTATTTCACTGCTTACGCCCCTTTCTCCATATCGTATACGGCAGCGCCCATACTGGCGCTGTTATTATCAACGCCAGTTTAGCTATGCATATCAGGCAATATACCACCCCGTCTACTACTACCTTTCCCGTTTCTTCCATCGCATCTACTACGCCGTCCATAAACTCAAACATTTACCGCCCCGCTTTCTGTGTCCGTTTCGGACACCTTACCTGTATAGTCTGTTACTCTGATACCCAGAATACAGTAGCCCTCTGTAAGTCCTGTATAATCTTCCAGCATATAAATAATATCTGCATTAATCGTGCGCCCTGTGTGCTTACCGTCCTTAAATTCCAGCATTTTAAGGCTGTCGCCCTGTTTGTAGCCTCTGTCATTTTTCCGCAGCTCAAAGCTCTTTTTCCCGCTTACTACGTCCTCGTAATAAGATGCCACTATTTTTACCTCATGCTGTTTATGCTCTGTGTTTCCCTCGCTTGGCAGATGCTCCATTTTTTCTGCGTCTGCCCGCTCCTGTAATTTCTTCTTTGTCTGGCGGTCTATAGCGTCCTGCTCTTCGCTGTACCGCTGTTCGTCCGTCTTTTCAGCCTCTGCCTTGTTTATGTACTGGTCGCATTTCTGGCACGTTCCCGTTTTTACGTTGCAGTCCTTGTATTTCTGGCAAGAATAGCACAAAGACGTTATGCTTTCTGGGTGCGGTGTTTCGTAATCGTCCCCCGCCTTTTTCTCTGCTACCTTTTCCGCTATTTCCTTTGCCCTCACATTTTCGCCCGCTGCTGCTTTTTCCGCTATTTCTTTCTGCTCGTCCTCGTCCAGCTTGGCTGCCTCGTATGCAGCAGTGATACCTAAATTGCCCTCTTTCAGCTGCTCTTTAATCTCCGGCGTTGCGTTGTTGTTGATTGCGTCCATTCTGGCTACGTTTGTGCTGCTTTCGTTTATCATAGCCGCCACTAAATCACGCATTTTGCCTTGTATCTCTAAGCCGTCCTCTTCCTTGGCTCTGATAAGTGCAGCTTTTGTGCGCTCTACTAATCTGGTTTTTTCATAGGCTGTAAGTTCCTGCGTATATCCGTTGCCCGCCAATAAGCGCAGCTCATACATTGCCTCGCTCATATCCATAAAGCGGTAAAGCACTTTCTCATACTCCTTATGCCCCCGCTCTAAGTTCAAAATATTTGCCGCATTACGTCTGTGTCCGTCGATTATACGGTATTCCCCATTTACTCTCGCCAATACTGTAGGCTGTTCCTGTCCTACGTGTAAAAAGCTGTCTGCCAGCTCTTCTATGTTCTCTAATTTCTGGTGTGTATTCTCCTGCGCTGCCTTTACCTCATAAGGGCTTAAATAGATCTCTTTGTATCCGTCCGTCTGTGCCTGCTGCCCTGCTGCTTTCGTCTTTGCGTTCAGAATGTCGTTAATACCAAACTTTGCCATATTCTCTACCTCTCTTTCTCAATCCTTTGTTTTTTCTTACACTGTCCCATTACTCCGTTACACATTTCGCACGTTCTCCAATGCTCGCAAGCGTCGCTTTGCGGGCATTTCTGCCCTGCAAATTTGCTGCCCCAGTTCCAGCACTCCGTACCGCCAGTCCTGCGGCAATGCCAGTAAGCGCATAATCTCTCTTTATGTGCCACGCTTGCTACCTCGCTTTCCCTGTATACGCTGTTACAAATTTCTTGTACCCCTGCGCCGCTCCGCAGCATGGGCTATACTCATAAATTGGCTTACGCATGAAAGTATTTTCTGCTACTTTCTTGGAATACCGAATAATACCCAAAATATTAAAATCTGTCTTTTGTTCCAGCCACTCTACGCCTGCTGCCTCGCCGTCTGTGTTCTGGTATGACGTAATCAACACGCCTGCCAGCTTTAATGCTGGGTTAAACGCCTTTGCGTCCTCTATCTGCTCTGTCACAATGTCCAGCCCCTCTAAAGCGTCCTCGTCCACTTTTACGGGTACTATTACCTCGTCCGTGATTGCCAGCGCATTTATGACATTAAGCCCAATATCCGGCGGGTTATCAATGATACAGTAATCATAAAAGCCGCCCATAATGTCTGCAAATCTCTTATAGCGTTCTGTCTGGTTCTCGCTGTCCTCTTTTGTCAAATTCCACGTAGCCCCAAAAAGTGACATATTCGACGTAACAATATCTATGCAGCACTGCTGCCCTACGTAATCTGTATTCTGTATCAGCTCTGTTGCTCCCTGCCAGTCCCCAGCCAACAACCTTGTAACTGGTGCTACGTTTTCTGCGTCATATCTGCTGTACGCCTTGCTTAAATTTCCCTGCTTGTCGTTGTCAATCAGCAACACCCTATAGCCTCGCCTGTAAAGCTCATACGCCATGTTTGCCGCTGTAAAGGTCTTGGCTACGCCACCCTTTAAATTCAAAATGCTTATTGTTTTCATTCTTTGCCTCTCTTTCCTGCGTCGCCTCTAACGCATGGTTACTGTTTCCTGCTCTTTTGTAAGCTCGTCTGAATGTAATAAATACTGCTCTATCAGCTGCGCTGCTGGCTGCCAACCATAGCAGACGGCGGTATAATAACCCTGCTGCCGCAGATACTCTAACCACTCTTTCTGTTTCTTTGTCGTCGTGTTCTTGCCTGCCTTAAGCTCTATGTAAAGCCCGTGATACCCAGCCCTTGCAGCTGGTAACATAATATCCGGCACGCCAGCCTTTACGCCCTGCCTCTTAAGCGCCACTGCTGTTGCCGCATCACGTTTGCCGCCGTTTGGCACATGATACATATATTGCAGCTCCGGCATAAGCCCTGTTCTGTATGCAGCCCAGTTAAATAATGCCTCTTGATGCCCGCTTTCGTCGTCCAGTCTAAAGTTTCTCATTTTCTCGCCTCGCTTTCTGCTTAAATTCTACATACTGGCAAATTCTGAAAAGCAGCCCGTCCTTATGCGGCTTGCTGTTCTCTATCGCCAAAAGCGTTATTGTTTCCTCGCTTTGTAGTCCTGCATTTCCCAGTACGTCCCAGCGGCATATATCGTAATATCTGCACCGTAGGCAGCAGCGCTTACAGTCCTTGCCTTTCTGGAATAACCAGTATTTAATTTTTTCTATCATGTTTTCTGCCCTTTCTGCTGCCGTTGTCTTTCCAGCTCTCCTGCTGTTCAAAAATAGCCGCCGCAATTCTAAGCGCCAGATACGCTGCCACAATCAGCGCCAGCAGTCCGGCTATTATCAACACTGCTGCAATGGCAATGCCCTTGATTATCTGCATTTCAGCCCCCCCTATCCGTTATTTTTACTAAGGTGTATCTTAAATACCCATAGCCGTAATACTCTGGACTATGTACGCCCATGCTCACGCTGTTCTTATCCACGTAATAGCCCTTTATTGCCTTTGGCTCTTTCTTGAAATACTCACGGTCTGAAATTATGTGATACTCTGGCTCTGGTCTTACCAAATTCTTGCTGCAATTCCAGCGCTTGCCCTGTAATGCTCCGTCAGTACCCTTTTTATGCGTTCCTGTGTATTTAATTAAATAGTTTGCCAGCTCTGCATAGTTTCCGCTGTCGTCCAGAGGGAATACCTTAACCCTGTTATGCCCCTCGTATGCCTTATACCAGCAGCGCTGTAAAATCTCTGTGTCAATTTTATTTACTACAAGGTGGTGATGCCTCGCACCTTTCTTGCCTATCTCCATAACGTGTATGTATTTGAACTCTAACCCTGCTTTTCTGTACTCCTTTCTGCACTCCCTCAAAAATACGTCTATGTCCTGCCGCATCTGCTCCGGCGTTCTGTCTGGCTGCCCTTTCCTACGGATATAATCAAGCACTAAATGGTAGTCCCCATAGCCATAGTTCGCATTTATGAGTATCCTTAACTTTCTCTCTGCCTGTCTGGTGTTTACTTTCTCCTGCTCTTCTTTTGTTGGCTTTACTTTATCCCCTCTACTGATACCTTTCTTTTTGTATCTGCTGGTAAAGTACCTCTCTATCTCTATCGTATTTCCCGCTTTTGTTACCCTCTCTACGTATGGCATATATCTACCTCTCTGTCGGTTCGTTAATACTTTTATCAAGTGTTAAAACGGGCTGCCTGCCCGTTAAATTTCTTGACTTTGCGCCATACATAGCTTATAATTTTTATAGTATTTCAAAGCTGTATAGCTTAGCGCCTATGGTGTTTCCCCACCGTAGGCGCTTTTATTTTTTCATGTTTCCTGCCGCTCTCTTATGCGGCTTAAGGCATACTCATAAGCCCGTCTATATGCAGCTGTGCAAGTGTTGGCGGTACAGCAGTTCTCATACCCCATAAGGCTACATAATCTACGCTCGTAACAATGCTTGCACTCATGCAGCTTTGCGTAGTCGCTCGCTGCTCGCTCCTGCCGCTTTTCCTCATATCGCATATATGCTTTAATCTGGCTCGCATCTATAACCGTAATCCCCAGCATATTTGCTGTATGTATTTCTCTGTCCATTCCCTCTGTTATGCCGTATTTCACACCGACAATAACAAAATCGCAACCTTTCAGCAGCGCAAGCCCCGCAGCCATGCCTCTTGCCCGCTCTTCCGGCTTTTTGTCGTCCATGCACTGCGTCATATATAAATGCGGCGTAATGGGCGCTAAGCCCGCCTCTAACGCCTGCCGTGTCAGTTGCTGCGCATAATCTATGTTTCTGTCCAGCTCTGCGCCGTCTTTCGCCCTGTACGGGCTGCATATATAAACTTTTCTCATGCTTTGCCTGCCTCTCCTGTTTCTTTCTCTATTCTCTTGCTTTCAATTTCTGCCAGTTCCTCTGCCATGTGCATAACGTCGTCTGTACTCTTTTCTGTCAGAAAACCGCAATGCTTACAGCAAGCGCCCCAGCCGTAAACCATGCTTAATAACTGCTCTAATTCCCGCTCTGTTTTCATTTCCTTTAAGCTGGAAATAAGGCTTACCAGTCCTGCTACTGCGTGCTGCCCCAGTTCTCCACCGCCGCCCTGTATCGGTATCTCGATACGGTGCGCCTTTACTTCTCCCTTGCTATTCATTTCTACTTTTACTCTCATTTCTTGCCTCTTCCTTTCTTCTAATCAGCCGTGCTGATACCTCGTAAGCTGTGCGCTGTTCTCTTTCTCCTGTGGCTGCGTCAAGCACCTTTTCATACTGGCGGCTCTGATACCGTCCCAGCAGTTCTACAGTGTCGCCCTGCTGCCACTGCGCCGCCTCGTCTGCCTGTTCCTGCCAGCAGATGCACGGTAAATAGCAGCTGCCACCCGTAAGCTCATTTCTTACCTTTACCGTAATATCAGTAATACGCTTGCCTCTTGGCGTTTCTCTGTGTGTTGGCTTATTCGCTATAACGCCTCTTACTGCTACCTCGTCCTGCTCTACTGCTTTTTCTGATACCGCCACAAAATCTGCCAGAATATATACCAGCAGTCTACCGCTCTGGAAGTCCTTAAGTGTCTGCGCCTTGCCTGTCAGTAAAAGCCTGCTGCCCTCTACAAATTCCTGCATAACGTCAAACTCTATGCCGCTGCAAGCTCTGTATGGTACGTCCTCTGCAAATACTACCGTTACCTCGTCCGGCACGCCGCTTGGTCTTACTGTTTCTACCTTTGCCATATAACCACAAAACGGCAGCCCGCATAGCTGCTTAATTTCCTTAATCTGTGTAAGCGTTCCTACCAGTCCCGCTGCATTTTCCTTGATACCGCCACCTGTAAGCTCGTCCATGATTGCAGTATCTAAATCCCGTAAAAAATCCGGTTTTTTCTTTGTCATACTTCCTGCCCTTTCCTTTCCTGTATATAAATGGTGTAGTAAAGTGACATCTGCAAATCACTAAACTTATACTGTGCTGTCTGGTCTGGCTCTAATGGTTTCATAAGCCCCAGCTCTTTCCAGCGTCTGTGCGTTATCTCCGGCACTGCTCTAAACTTCTTTACCTCATGCCCGCTGTATTTTCGGTATTCCTCGCTTATCTCATGGTCTGCAAACGGTTTGAACGCTGCCAGATACCCTATGTAAATGTCTGCCCCGCCCTCTATAATGCGCAGGCGGTCTGAACTCTCCAGCGTGCCTATAAATTCCTTTACTGTCACTGTCTGCCTCTCCTACTTCTCCGGCATTTCGTACAGCCTCGGTATCACTGCTGCAAACGGCTGTACGTCCATGCCGCCCCTTATCACGGCTGCACCGCCAGCCGTAAACAGATAGCTTACGCACGCTTTCTGTATCTCGTTCAGCACCTCTAAGCAGCGCTCTTTTGTGGCATACTCTCCGATTTCCTCTAAACACCCGTCACTTATGCAAATTACGTGACGCTTTTTGTCTGCCTCTGCGCCGCCTCTCTTTTTCTTTATGTCCTCGTACTCTCCGTACTCTACGCAGGCGTAATTACCGCCCAGTCTATACAGCTTTTCTCTATTCTAGCTGCGTATATATACCTCGCTCATTGCCTTTATCTCCTTGCCTCTAAGTTTTCCATTTCAGAAATGCAGTTTGACGGTATCAGCTCATAAGCTGCCGCCTCTATTTCTGTAAGCGCCTCTTTGTACTCAATGTATCCCCACGCCTGCCGTGCTATCTCTGGTACGTTCTGCCGTTCCTTAAAATTTTCTATATGTAAAATCTCGTTTCCCTGCGGCTTTGGAAATGTCCCCAGTGATAACGGGCGTAAAGGGCTGTAATATCTGTGGCTCATTCTCCCGCCTCGCTTTCGTCCTTATACTCTTGGTATCCCTCTAAATAGCCTAATGCCTCTACGTCAATTTCCTTGCCGTCCTTACCGTCGCTGTTTATCCGAATTTTGCCGTAGTAGGAATAAATACAGCAGCCGTCATAGTCGTATACTCTTATACTGCCCTCTGTTGCTGCCTCTGGCGTTTCAATAACCAGTGGCTCTGCCTGCTGCATCTGCGCTGCTACCTGTTCGTCCGTCACTGGCTCGCTGTTCTTTCCTCTGCACCAGATAACCCACATAAACAAAATGATTGCCAGCACGCCTGCTGCTATAATGGCTGCGCACTGTATCAGTTTCTTAACTGTCTGTCGTTTCTGTTTCCTCATAGTTTCAGCCTTTCTTTTTCCTCGTCCCAGTCAAAACTTGTGTAGGCTATGCAACGCTTGCAGCGTTCTATAGGCTCGTCGTCCCCGTCGTGTGAAAATCCCAGACAAGCGCCGCCGTCCATTCCGGCTGCGCCCCATTTTTTCTGCAAACTGCATTTTTTTATACGCTGCTTTATCCGGCACTCTTTGCATATAACCTTTTGTCCAGCTGTGCAGCCCTTACACCTTGCATGGTACTTAGCCCACTCTCTGCTTACTCCTGTTTCCTCGCTTTCCCAGCCAATTACCCACTTGCCGCATACGTCGCAATACACCTGTGTAGTTACCGTCCTTGTTATACCCATGTCTGCCCCTTTTCTGCCTCAAAATAGTAGTTGTCTACTATCAGCATTTTTTTACTAAAAATGCACATAAGCCCCAGCGGTACGGTAATAACCGCTATTGTTATATCTCCCTCTGTCGCCCATACTGCCAGCACGGTAACTGCCAGCATTGCAAGCCCGTAGGCTTTCTGCTTAATGAAATACCAGCGGCGGGCTTTCTTTGCCTGCTCCCGCTGCCGCCTCTGCTCTTTTTTCTTTCGCATATCTGCTATGGCATCTGCATAGCCTCTCTGGTATGCGTCCTCTACTATCAATGTCTCTGCTGCCATTCCCTGCCTCTCTTCCTTTCGGCGGCGCTCTCTGTCTTTCCATGTGTGCCGCTCTCCTGTTCTGGCGTTTGGTTTTACCGTGCGGGCTGCTTTTCGCATTAAAAAGCAACTGAAAACCTGTTGACCGTCCACATACTTTCTGGCTGGTATGACCGCCGCTATTTTTCCACGGTATACAGATTGCAGCTATTAGCCTGCTGCCCTCTGCCGCAGGCTCGCCATGCCTGCTACGCAATGTGCCGTGTGGGACTTGAACCCACGACTTGCCGCTTATGAGGCGGCTGCTCTAACCACTGAACTAACGGCACTCATGGTACGGTTTTATCAACCGCGCGCCTTTTCTAATAAAATGTTAAATACCCTGTCTTTTAAGGTCTGCATTTCTCCCCTAATTTTGCTTATTTCCTTGTCTTTTTCCTTTAGCTCCCTCTCTAATTCTGCTATCTTCTTTTCGTATTTCTCCTTTTCCTGCATTTCTATTACCTCGTTTGCATTTATTGTTTTTTCCTCTGTTTTTTTCTCTTCCGTATTTACCATTCTTCTGTATGATTGCTGTGGGCGTTCATGGTCTTTTAATTTGACTGGCTCTATATTTTCCTCTATTGCTTTCTTAAGATATTTGAAAATGTGTGCTATTACGTCCACCGTCCAGCCATTTCCAATAGCTTTATATCTTTGTGTATTACTTACCCCCTCTGTGTAATTGTCTGGCAGTGTCTGCAAACGCTCACACTCTAAAGGCGTCAGTATGTAATACTCTGTATCTGAATACTTTATATTTGTCGCACCCGAATTGCTTATATTCTGTGCAGTTGTTAAAGCTCTACTTTTTTGGTCTAATGTTTTAACTTGCGACCATGCTTTTTTATGTGCTAATGTTCCCTCTTCCTTTGCCATCATCCGCTTATAGCACTCGTACTCTTTTTTCTCTTCTCTTGGCTGTACTATATCTCTAAGAAAAATTCCCTTATCTTCTGGCTGCTTAATGTCTGGTATGTTTGTCCAGTACAGTCTTTTTCTTTCCTGTGCCGTTAATAGATTGGAATTTATATAAATAGGCTCTACACCCATAATGCCTGTAATTATGTCTTGGTTTTCTTTTGTCATGGTTGCGTTATTTTCCAATAAAAACCATTTTGCCTCTGTTTCGTACAAAGCCCTTACATAATCAAAAAACAGTCTACTTTCTTCTCCCTCTAACCCTTTTCTATTTCCGCAACTGCAAAGGTTCTGGCATGGGCTGCCACCAATTAAAATGTCTATTTTTCCTTTGTACTTTGTAAAATCTTCCTTTGTTACGTCCCCCCCCTCGTACGATTTCTGGATAATTCTTTTTACTGATTTCTATTGCATTATGTTCTATTTCTTAAGCTATGTATTTATCTACCTCTATTCCTGCTCTTTCAAGTGCTACCATTCCACAGCTTATCCCATCAAACAAACTCAAAACTGTTATACCCATGTTTTACTCCTTTCCTTATAATGCCTGCTGCCCCGCTGCTGCTGTGTAGGTTTTCAGTGTGGCGTTGCAGCGTTTGAACTCCCTATAAATTGTGTCCCTATGTGTTCCCAGTACCTCTGCAATATCGCTTACACTGCTGCCCTGCTTACTCATAGCCTCTATGGTCTGCCTGTCCTCGTAATGCAGACGCTTGTACTTTCGTTTCGCCATGTTCTATGCTCCTTTCCGTCCTCATTTGCTTTTATGGTAAAAAAAATAAGCGTGTCAGAGTTTTTACGCTCTGCACGCTCTTCTTTTCTGCTGTTTCCTATAAAAAAAGAAAATCGGCAGAGGCTCTATAACCTCTTGTCGATTTTCATTCTAAAACTTATCTGGACAGTGGCGTTATTTTACTTACATCGTAGACACGGCTGGCTTACACCAGCCTCCGTATATTCGTGGTCCGCACAGTAGGTGCTTCTTGCTCATATCCGGACATTCGTCAAATAAAAAATCAGAGGCAAGCGAGCTTATGGCGTTTTTTACCTACATCGTAGACACGGCTGGCTTCTCCAGCCTCCGTATATTCGCAATCCGCACTCGCGTGCTACTTGCTCATATCCGGACATTCGTCAAATAAAAAATCAGAGGCAAGCGAGCTTGCCTCTGATTTTTTATTTTCCTCATTGTCTACGATTACATCATGCCCATTCCGGCGCCGGCTCCGGCTGGCATTGCTGGAGTGTCCTCTTTAATTGTAGCTACTGCTGACTCTGTTGTGAGGAGTGTTGAAGCTACTGATGTTGCATTCTGTAATGCACTTCTTGTAACCTTTACAGGATCAAGTATTCCGCTCTCAACCATGTCTACATACTCTTCTGTAGCTGCGTTGAAGCCTGTTCCAGGAGCTGACTCCTTTACCTTGTTGATGATTACTGCACCTTCAAGTCCTGCATTTGCAGCGATATAGTAAAGTGGAGCCTCGAGTGCTTTAAGGATAACCTTTGCACCTGTCTTCTCATCGCCCTCAAGTGTATCAACAAGCTCTGCAACCTTCTTTGATGCATGGATATATGCTGATCCACCACCTGCGATGATTCCCTCTTCAACTGCTGCTCTTGTGGCGTTAAGGGCATCCTCCATACGAAGCTTAGCCTCTTTCATCTCTGTCTCTGTTGCAGCACCTACACGGATAACTGCTACACCGCCTGCCATCTTGGCAAGACGCTCCTGTAATTTTTCTTTATCAAACTCAGATGTTGTCTCATCAATCTGACCACGGATCTGGCTTACTCTGCCTGCGATAGCATCCTTGTCTCCGGCACCGTCAACGATGACTGTGTTCTCCTTCTGAACCTTAACTGACTTAGCACGGCCAAGCATATCGATTGTTGTATCCTTGAGCTCAAGTCCAAGATCTGAGCTGATTACCTGACCACCTGTAAGGATTGCGATATCCTCAAGCATTGCTTTTCTTCTGTCACCATATCCAGGAGCCTTTACAGCTACTACATTGAATGTACCACGAAGCTTATTAACGATAAGTGTTGTAAGAGCCTCGCCCTCAACATCCTCAGCGATGATAAGAAGTCTTGCACCGGCCTGAACAATCTTCTCAAGTAATGGAAGAATATCCTGGATGTTGGAAATCTTCTTGTCAGTAATAAGGATATACGGATCATCAAGTACTGCTTCCATCTTGTCCATATCTGTGCACATATATGCTGAGAGGTATCCTCTGTCGAACTGCATACCTTCTACAAGGTCAAGCTCTGTCTGCATTGTCTTTGACTCTTCAATTGTGATAACACCATCGTTTGTAACCTTTTCCATAGCGTCTGCTACGAGATTACCAACTTCCTCATCTCCTGCTGAGATAGCTGCAACCTTAGCTATCTGCTCTTTGCCCTTAACCTTCTGGCTCATATCCTTAAGTGCCTCAACAGCCTTGTCTGTAGCCTTCTTCATACCACGACGAAGCACGATTGGGTTTGCTCCTGCCTCAAGGTTCTTCATTCCTTCCTGAACCATTGCCTGTGTAAGAACTGTAGCTGTTGTTGTTCCGTCTCCTGCTACATCATTTGTCTTTGTGGCAACTTCCTTGACAAGCTGTGCTCCCATGTTCTCGAAAGCATCCTCAAGCTCAACCTCTTTTGCGATTGTAACACCATCGTTTGTGATGAGTGGTGCACCGTATGATTTGTCAAGTACTACGTTTCTTCCTTTTGGTCCAAGTGTTACTCTGACTGTATTTGCTAATTTATCTACTCCAGCTCCAAGTGCTGCTCTGGCTTCTGAGCCATATTTAATTTCCTTTGCCATGATTTATACGACCTTTCTATTTTATATATTTGATATTTAATTCCAAAATGTAAGCAGCTACGACCGGATATGTAAAACGTACCGGATCTTTAGCTTCTATCCGTAAATTAATCTTACTCTACTACTGCAAGAATATCATTCTGTCTAACGATGATGTACTCTTCTCCGTCAAGCTTAACCTCTGTGCCTGCGTATTTAGAATAAATAACCTTCTGTCCGACTGTTACCTGCATCTTAACTTCCTTGCCGTCAACCATTCCGCCAGGTCCTACTGCGATAACCTCAGCCTCCTGTGGCTTCTCCTGTGCTGAACTTGTAAGGATGATTCCCGATTTTGTTGTTTCCTCTGCCTCTAACTGCTTTAATACTACTCTGTCTGATAATGGAACTAATTTCATTGTATTGCCTCCTTTTATCTCTGTTAGCACTCATTTCTTTCGAGTGCTAATTTCTTTCTGTAAATAAAATATCACTATTGCATTTCAATGTCAACAGTGATATTTCATTTTAATATTTATTTTACATTTTCTATATCAATCCGTAATGCTTTAACGCATTTTTAACTCCATCATCTGAAATATCCGATGTGACATATTCCGCAATTTCTTTAACCGGTGGCATTGAGTTGCCCATCGCGATTCCATGTCCTACACTCTCAAGCATTTCAAGGTCATTTACACTGTCGCCTATCGCATAGGTTTCATCAAGCGGGATATCCAGATGATTGCACAGCCATTTGATGCCGGTTGCCTTTGAGGTTCCCTTCGGCACGAACTCCACTACATTTTCCACATGCTCAAGTATCAGAAAATCATCGGCAAACTCTGCCTTCACACGCTCATAATCAGTACCATCTATCACGTCAGCGGAGAATTTATTAATTCTTATCTCGCCGTCATATCCTCTTATTATATGTGCATGCTCACCAAGTGACTCAAAAAGGTAATCCACATACGGATCATTCTCAAAGCCCTCGTCATCTATCCAGTAGTCTGTGGAGCCCTCAAGCACTACAGGCATTTTACACTCAGAAAGCACCCTTATGACCTTTTGTACCATATCTGCGCTCAGGTCATTTTCGTATATTACTTTGCCATCCATTTCAATATAGTTGCCACATGCCGCAATTATTCCATCAAAACCCATATTTAATAGCTTCTCTGACCTCACACTGGCTCTGGCACGTCCTGTACATATAAATGCCAGATGTCCGTTTGCCTTGAGGGCTGCCACAGCCTCTAGGGTGCTTTCAGGAATTACCATGTCATCGTCCCATATTGTTCCGTCTATGTCAAAAAATACTGTTTTACTCATTTGCTGCTCCTAATATTATTATTATCATGTCAAACACTGCTATCTTAACATCTTATATGTCAAATTTCAATCAGTTTATCCACAGCAAAAATCCCGGTGCATTGCACCGGGATTTTGCTATAAAATGTATGAAATAAAATTTATTAAGGAGAATTGCTATAATAGTTTGTTACTGTACTGAGAGATATGAATATCCCATGAGACTCTCATCAACCTCTCTGGCAGCCTCACGTCCCTCTCTAATAGCCCATACTACAAGGGACTGTCCACGGTGGTTATCACCTGCCACGTATACGTTTTTTACGTTTGTAGCATAATGTCCCTCCTGTGTACTTACGTTTGTTCTGGCATTGAGCTCTACACCAAATGCCTTTGCCACATAGCTTTCTGTTCCAAGGAAGCCTGCTGCTATAAGCACAAGCTCTGCCGGAAGCTTTTTCTCTGATCCCTCTACCGGAACCATCATGAATCTGCCTGTCTTCTCGTCCTTTTTACTCTCAAGACTTACAATTGTAAGCTCCTTTAGGTTGCCGTTTTTGTCCTTGTGGAACTCTTTTACGGTTGTCTTGTAGATACGTGGGTCATGTCCGAATACTGCAATGGCTTCCTCCTGGCCGTAGTCTGTTTTTAAGACCTTTGGCCACTCTGGCCACGGATTGTTTGCGGCACGCTCTGTAGGCGGACAAGGCATCATCTCAAGCTGTGTGACTGATTTGGCGCCCTGACGGATTGCAGTTCCGACACAGTCGTTTCCTGTGTCACCGCCACCGATAATGACTACATTTTTGCCCTTTGCAGATACAAACTTGCCATCTGTCAGGTTAGAGTTCAAAAGACTCTTTGTATTCTGGGTAAGGTAATCAACAGCAAAGTAAATACCCTTTGCATCTCTTCCGTCTGCCTTTATGTCTCTTGGATTTTTAGCACCACAGCAAAGGATTACCCTGTCATACTTCTTGTAAAGCTCTGCCGGCTTTATATCCTTTCCGACATCACAGCCTGTGACAAAATGAATGCCCTCTTCCTTCATTATATTAACTTTTCTGTCAATAATGCTCTTATCAAGCTTCATATTTGGAATACCATACATGAGCAGGCCACCGACGCGGTCCTCTCTCTCATATACTGTAACATCATGGCCTCTCTGGTTAAGCTGGTCTGCTGCCGCAAGTCCTGAAGGGCCCGAACCAATGATTGCCACCTTCTTGCCGGTTCTGACCTTTGGTGGCTTTGGAGCTGCATATCCGTTTGCATATGCAGTCTCTATTATACCATGCTCATTGTCCCTGACTGACACCGGACTGCCCCAGTGTCCGCATGTACATGCCTTCTCGCACAATGCCGGGCAGACTCTTGATGTAAACTCAGGGAAATTATTGGTCTTGTGCAGACGATTATATGCCTGCTCCCAGTTGCCGGTATATACAAGGTCGTTCCACTCCGGAACCAGATTGTGCAGAGGACAGCCTGATGTCATGCCTGCTATTGTCATTCCCGACTGGCAGAAAGGAACTCCGCAGTCCATACAACGGGCAGCCTGTTTCTGTTGATTTTCTTTTGAAAGGAACACATGAAACTCGTTAAAGTTCTTAATACGCTCCTTTGGCTCTACAGACGCTGCTTCGCATCTGTCATATTCCATAAATCCTGTTGGTTTTCCCATTATCTGCGTCCTCCTTAGCCTCTTGTGCTGGCATAAAATGCCTCAATCTGTGCCTGCTCTGCGTTAAGACCCTTTTCTTCCATCTGTACAATAGCCATCTGCATACGGTTGTAATCGTAAGGAATAACCTTCTTGAACTTAGGAAGATACTCACTGAAATGATCAAGGATTTCCTTACCCTTTTCTGAGTTTGTAAGTGTTACATGCTCTTTTATCATTTCCTTAAGCTCTAATACATCGTACTTGTTTGAGACCTCCTCAGTAAATACCATCTGCTTGTTGGTTCTCATGTAAAGGTCATTGTCCTCGTCAAGCACATATGCTATTCCACCGCTCATACCTGCTGCAAAGTTTTTTCCGGTCTTTCCAAGGATAACTACGCGGCCACCTGTCATGTACTCACAGCCATGATCGCCGACACCCTCAACTACTGCTGTTGCACCGGAATTTCTTACGCAGAAACGCTCACCGGCAACACCGTTTATGAAGGCCTTACCGCTGGTAGCTCCGTAAAGTGCCACGTTTCCGATGATGATATTATCATCCTTCTCAAACTTTACTCCTGCAGGTGGATATACGATGAGCTTTCCACCTGAAAGACCCTTTCCGAAGTAATCATTTGAATCTCCGACAAGCTCAAGTGTAAGTCCCTTAGGGATAAATGCTCCAAAGCTCTGTCCGCCTGCACCGTTACACTTGATAACAAATGTGTCTTCATCCAGCGTATCGTCATATTTCTTTGTAATCTCAGAACCAAATATTGTTCCGAGAGATCTGTTTGTATTTGTTACCTCAATCTCAATCGCGCGCTTTTGTCCGCTCTCAAGTGCGCTCTTAAGCTGTGTCATGATCTCAGTCATATCCTTTGTCTTTGAAAGCTCAAAGTCATATACCTGCTTAGGATCGAATATAACACTCTGCTTTTTGCCGTCAAACGGATTATTAAGTATGCAGTCAAGGTCAATCTTTGACTGTCTCTCGCTTAGATTATCACGCTTCTTTAAGAGATCTCCACGTCCAACGAGCTCATCCACTGTCTTTACGCCAAGCTTTGCCATATACTCACGAAGCTCTTCAGCGATGAAACGCATGAAGTTCTCAACGTACTCCGGCTTTCCTGCAAAGCGCTTACGAAGCTCAGGGTTTTGTGTAGCAATTCCTGCCGGACATGTATCTAAGTTACATACTCTCATCATTACGCAGCCCATTGTTACAAGCGGAGCTGTCGCAAAACCGAATTCCTCGGCTCCAAGACACGCTGCTATTGCCACATCACGGCCACTCATCAGCTTACCGTCTGTCTCAATTCTTACTTTATTTCTAAGACCATTCATAAGAAGAGTCTGGTGTGTCTCTGCAAGTCCAAGCTCCCATGGAAGTCCCGCATTGTGGATTGAGCTGCTAGGTGCGGCTCCTGTTCCTCCGTCGTAGCCTGAGATAAGCACTACCTGTGCTCCGGCCTTTGCAACGCCTGCCGCAACAGTTCCTACACCGGCCTCAGAAACGAGCTTGACTGAGATTCTTGCATCTCTGTTTGCATTCTTTAAGTCGAATATAAGCTGCTCCAAATCCTCGATAGAATAAATATCGTGGTGTGGTGGTGGAGAGATGAGTGCAACACCCGGTGTTGAAAGTCTTGTCTTTGCAATCCAAGGATAAACCTTCTTTCCAGGTAAGTGTCCGCCCTCACCAGGCTTAGCACCCTGTGCCATCTTAATCTGAATCTCCTGTGCGCTTGTTAAGTATCTGCTTGTGACACCAAAACGTCCTGAAGCAACCTGCTTGATTGCTGAACAGCGGTTCTTTCCGTCTTTTCCGATTGTGAGACGATCCTTGTCCTCTCCACCCTCACCGGTATTTGATTTTCCGTGCAGATGGTTCATGGCAATTGCAAGTGTCTCATGTGCTTCCTTGGAAATAGATCCGTATGACATAGCACCTGTCTTGAAACGTGTCACAATTGAGTCAACGCTCTCAACCTCCTCGAGCTTGACACCCTTCTTAGGATAGTTGAAATCCATGAGTCCACGGATGTTTGTATTTTTCTCTTCCTCGTCCACAAGTGCTGTGTACTGCTTGAACAGATTGTAGTCACCGCGCTGTGTCGACTGCTGGAGAAGATGGATTGTAGCCGGATTGTACAGATGGTCATCGGCTCCGCTTCTCATCTTGTGTCTGCCCTTGCTGTCAAGTGTAACATCTGTCTCAAGTCCGAGCGGATCGTAGGCCGCAGAGTGAAGCTCATTCACATCGTTCTCGATATCCTGTAATGTAATTCCACCGATACGGCTTACTGTATTTGTGAAATACTTGTCAATAACACTCTTGTCAATACCGATTGCCTCAAAAATCTTTGAGCCCTGATATGACTGGATGGTTGAAATACCCATCTTTGCTGCAATTTTTACGATACCTGTGATGATCGCATGGTTGTAATCATCGATTGCTGCATAATAATCCTTGTCAAGCATATGCTCGTCAACAAGCTGCTTAACTGTATCCTGTGCCAGATAAGGGTTGATTGCACTTGCACCAAAGCCAAGCAGCGTAGCAAAATGATGAACCTCTCTTGGCTCTCCTGACTCAAGAATGAGAGAAAGAGATGTTCTCTTTTTTGTCTTTACAAGATACTGCTGCAATGCTGCAACTGCAAGCAGTGAAGGAATTGCAACGTGGTTCTCATCAACACCCCTGTCTGAGAGGATAATAATATTGGCTCCGTCCCTGTATGCACGGTCAGCCTCTATATAAAGTCTGTCTACAGCTTTCTCAAGACTTGTGTTCTTGTAATATATAATAGGTAAAACCTCTACCTTAAAGCCATCGGCCTTTAAATTCTTAATCTTCATAAGGTCGGTGTTTGTAAGGATTGGGTTGTTAATCTTAAGTACACGGCAGTTTTCCGGCTTCTCCTCAAGCACGTTTCCGGCCTCACCGATATAGAGTGTGGTTGATGTGACAACCTCCTCACGGATTGAATCGATAGGCGGGTTTGTTACCTGTGCGAAGCGCTGCTTAAAGTAGTTAAATAATGGCTCCCTGTTACCGGATAAAGCTGCAAGCGGTGTATCAGTACCCATGGCTGCTGTGCCCTCAACACCATTTTTAGCCATAGGAAGGATTGAATCCTTGAGTGACTCATATGTGTAACCGAAGGCTCTCTGCATTCTCTGGCGCTCTTCCTTTGTATACTCAGGTACTCTCTGGTTAGGAATCTTTAAATCCTTAAGATTTACCATGTATCTGTCAATCCACTCACCATAAGGCTGCTTGTCTGCATATCTCTCCTTGAGCTCATCATCATCTATGATTTTTCCTGCAACAGTATCCACAAGGAGCATCTTTCCCGGACGGAGACGATCCTTTTTCACAATCTTTGTAGGGTCAATCTCAAGCACTCCGACCTCAGATGAAAGGATAAGATAATCATCATCTGTCACATAGTAACGTGATGGACGAAGTCCGTTTCTGTCAAGCACTGCTCCGACTAAATCACCATCTGAGAATACGATTGAAGCCGGACCATCCCATGGCTCCATCATTGTAGCGTAATACTGGTAGAAATCCTTCTTCTTCTGAGTCATGATTGAATTGTTTGCCCATGGCTCAGGAATCATTATCATAACGGCAAGTGGAAGCTCCATACCACTCATTACCAGGAATTCAAGCGCATTATCAAGCATTGCTGAGTCAGATCCTGCCGCATTGATAACCGGCAAAACCTTCTGGAACTCTTTTTTAAGCTTAGGAGACTCCATGTTCTCCTCACGTGCTGACATCTTGTCAGAGTTTCCAAGAATAGTGTTAATCTCACCATTGTGTACGATAAATCTGTTTGGATGAGATCTCTCCCAGCTTGGATTTGTATTTGTAGAGAATCTTGAATGTACTGTGGCGATTGCTGACTCATAATCAGGATCCTGTAAATCCATGAAGAACTGTCTGAGCTGCTCTACAAGGAACATTCCCTTATATACTATTGTTCTGCTTGAGAAGGAAACCACATATGTATTGTCGTTTGACTGCTCGAAAACACGTCTTGCAACATACAGCTTTCTGTCAAACTCAAGTCCTCTCTCAACATCCTCAGGTCTCTTTACAAAGCACTGCATGATGCATGGCATACAGTCTCTGGCTTTTTTAGAAAGCTTATCAGGCTCTGTAGGCACTTCTCTCCATCCGAGAAATTCAAGGCCTTCCTTCTCCACGATAACCTCAAGCATCTTCTTTGCCTGAATAGTCTTGAACTCATCATTAGGGAAGAAAAACATTCCCACACCGTAATCTCTTTCGTCTCCAAGATCTATTCCAAGTGGCTTTGTAACCTTCTTAAAAAACTTATGAGAAATCTGAAGCAGGATGCCGACACCGTCTCCGGTCTTACCGTCAGCGTCTTTTCCGGCTCTGTGCTTTAAGTTCTCAACAATCTTTAAAGCATTCTCGACTGTCTCATGTGTTTTGATACCTTTGATATTTACTACTGCACCAATTCCACAGTTATCATGCTCATAGCGTGGATCATATAATCCCTTAGCTGTGGCTGTGCTTTCATTCCATTGTTTACTCATAGGTTCTTCCTTTCCTAGTGTAAATTTGTTAACGGATAACTTATTAAGAAGTGAATCATTTCCTGTTTATGATTTTACAACGATGAAAGCTCAATGTAAATGGTTTTTTTCTCGCTATTATCTGATTATTTGATAACTTAATATTGTAAAGTTATTTTTCTGACTATAATTGTATTTTTATCTTTTTTATAAGGTTATACGTACAATTTGCTTTATAAAATCCCAAAACTTTTTTCAATAAAGCAATTCATAAAACACTGTTTCAGCAAATTGTGTCTGAATTGTGTATACTTTACAGTAACTTTTCTTGGCTGATATCATAAAAAATCAGCTATACTTTTTATTGTATAGCTGATTTTTATAAACATCTGGTAACTATCCTAAATCGCATTGCTCATATTCGTAAAACTGCACGATACTCGTATTTTGTCTGCGCTCCGTTTCGCTTCATGCTAAACAACTCACTCTGAGTGTTTTACATAATAATAAAATATCACAGCACCAATACCAAGGCACATGACAGATACCACCCATGCCATTACACTGCCATCAACAGTCCACTTCAAAATACCGGTCTCTGTCCTTATGACTGCAAACGCATTTGCGGTGATATGCCCAATCATGGCCGCATACACATGCCCTGACTTATACATAAAAGCTGCAAGCACAAGGCCAAGTAAAAAAGCATAGACAAACTGCACTATATTAAAATGAATGAGCCCAAACAAAAGCGCCGACAAAAATACCGCCTGTGGCACATTCATTATTTTGCGCATATTTCCAAATACAATGCCTCTGAAAACAAGCTCCTCCATAATCGGAGAAAGAATTGCCGAGCCAATCAGCTCAATTACAAGAGTGCTTGCATAAAAGCTCTCATTCGCCCTGGCATATCCTTCTGAGAGCCCGATAAGCGGTGACATTGTGATGATATTATTGAGCGCAAATGAAATGAAAAGTGTAATCACAATCACCCAGAGCACATTTATAAAAAGTGCCCTGTCTATCTTTGGTTTTTTAACAAACATCTGCTGTGTCGGCTTATAGCTTGCAAAATACATAAATGGTATTGTAATTGCTGCAGATATTATCTGCGCTATCATGTATGTCGAAGCTGTGTGTCCGATAAACGCAAAAATAAAGTACATTGCGCTCAGAAAAACAATGTAGTAAAGCACAATCGGGACAATTATCTCCCACACTATCGCTCTTAATTTTAAATTCTTATTCATGAAATCCCATTCCTATCTACTGTTTATAACCTCAGGTCTCAATGCATTGCATTTTCATAAAAGCTAATCGAAAAGCCTGGAAAGTACATCAGGAAGCTGCCTTATATCATCTATCACAGCTTTTGCACCGGCACTCACCATCTCGTTAACATCTCCAAATCCAAAGCTTACCGCTATGCTTGGCACATTGACACGATTTGCTCCCTCGATATCAAACATAGTATCTCCGATTAAACACATCTCATCCCTTGGAATGTCTGACCACCGGCGCATCACCTCGTTAAGCACCTCTTCCTTTGTATCTATCCTGCCGTCAAATGTAGCTCCGACCACCTCATCAAACATATCCAGTATTCCAAAATGCTCCAAAATACGCTCACACGATTTTTCCGGCTTCGATGATGCAAGACCTATCCTATATCCGGCTGCTTTAAGCGCCTCTATGCATTCCTTTACTCCCGGAAAAAGCGAACATTCAAATATACCTATTTTGTTATAGCGCTCTCTGTACTTTTCGACCGCTTCAAGTGCTCTCTCCTTAGTAAATCCGTAATGCTCCATAAATGTGTTTATGAGCGGCGGTCCTATAAAGAAAAACAGACTGTTTCTGTCAGGCTCATCTATGCCAAAGTGTGAAAGTGCATATTGTGCCGACTTTGTGATGCCCTCTGATGAGTCAATCAGCGTTCCGTCCAAATCAAATAATATTGCTTTCATTTATTATCTCCATTGCTTTAAATTTATTGTACTTTTAATTAAAATGCTAGGTCAGTATCTCATTTAACACGCGTCCGACAGCATCGGCAAACTCGTTGATACTCTTTATCTTCACGAGACTTCTGCCGAATATCTTTGTTGCAAGTTCACTGTCATGTGCACTTCCCATGAAGATGCCAATTACGTCTATTCCATGGTTTTTAAGCCTCTGCACCTCATTTACGGTGTCCTTAACAGCAAGAGCATCAGTGTACTCCCTGTCCTTATAAAAAGCTCCCTCCCCTGCTATCTGATCATCCTGGGGACTTGCATCCGAAAACATGAAAAGTAACTTCCTGGGCTTTGGACTTAGCTCCATCAGATGTGATGCCGCGCGCAGAGCAAGGCCATCCCTGTTATTTCCTGCCGCAACAAAATGAAACAGCTCATCCTCCACACCATAATCATCATATTCCTTAAAAATGTGCATCACCGTGTAGCCTCTTATGCTGCAGTATGAGTAAATCTGCACCGGTATGCCACAATTTGTCAGGCTCTTTGACAGTACATATGCCTGTGCCGCTATTTTCTGCTGCATCTGTTTTCTGGAAGAAGACGCATCCATCAGTATGTCGACAGAAAAGCCCGGTGTCTCCACCTCATCTTTTCGCTCAAAAACACGCGGATTGTCCAAGTACAGGGTCTTCCATACTCTCGCAGGCTTTATACGGCCGTGTGTTGAAGCATCCATAAATGTCTCATCTGCTGTCTCCAGGTGCATTCTAAGGCTTTCTGTAAGTCTCCTTATACTGTTTTGATACACTGCCATGTTTTTTTCAAAATGCTCTTTATTCTTGTCATATTGCATGGCTGTCTCTTTTTTAAATGCAAGAATTTCCCTGCGCTCTCTTTTGTTGTCAATCTCATCAGGTACAGTCTGCTTTTTCTCCGATGAAATACCTCTGGTAAAAAGCAAGTGACAGTTTTTGTGATTTCCTACACAGAGCTTTTTCTCCATCTCGGCCTGCTGCCTGTCAGAATACATGCTTTTTCCAAAGCAGGCTGTCACATACCGCTTCGCTTCTATTGGATCTTTCTGCAGTGCAAACTGCAGCAGATATCTCTTTGAATGCTCCATAGACAAAGCTGCTGTGTCCGAGGCCATATTTTTATCATAAAAGCTATTCGCTCTGACATACTGTGTGCTGACTTTTCCTATTGAATGAAATGCTCCTGCTACCTTCTGCAAGAAATATATGCCCTGTGGCTTTGCCACCTTTATCGGCTTATACGAGAAATACTTCCACAGATTTTCTCGCGTTTTTTCTATAATCTCATCCGTTGTCATATCAGGTGTAAAACAAAAAGCATGCAGTATCTCTTCATCCTCTTTGCAAAGACCTGATGGTTTTCCAAGTATCCTTCTGCAATGTGCATTTCTGATTATATCAATCCTCGAATACTCCCTGTTTTTATTGACTCCTGCAAGGCTCTTTTTCGCGTACTCAAGCCTTAAATCATATAAGGCAGGCCTCGTTTGTCTCTCCTTTTCATACAGGGCATTTTCCAAACCTATCCATAAAAGGCCCTCATAAAGCATGGCGTTTTTTCCTGTCAGCTGATTGAATAAGACATCTATCTTGTCATGCTCATACCACTTGTATTCAAGCCCAATAATCAAATTCAGATAAATATCAGCGGATCCATCAGGTGCAAATGCCAGAAAAAGCGGCTCTATGTCATAATCACAGGCCGCCATCCATATGAAGTTTCTTGCTCTTTTTGCTTCCTTTATATCCTGTTCTTCCATATGTTCCATTCCTTCATATGTCACAAGCTCATATCAACAAAACAGCTGCTCTCTGCTCATCTTCCTTGAGATTCTTGCACGGATTGTATCACGGATAAGCGTCTGCTCATATTCATCAAAGCTCTTGTTTGTTATACTCATATCCAGAGCTGTATATATATTTAAGCCCTTTTCCATCATACCAATTGAACCGATGAGACCACGCAGATCAAGTGCCTTTGATGATATTTCGCCATTTTTGCACTTGGTATGCAGTTCAAGAAATACCTCCGCAAGCTCATTTGCTCCCGCTTCACGTATTGCAGGATAATGCTCCTTTATGAGCTTCACAAGGCTCTCTTTTGAAATCATAGGCATCCGGATTACCGCAAAACGTGATACAAGAGCCTCATTTAGCTCCTTTGTGCCTGCATAGCCGTAATTCATCGTGGCAATAAATCTTGTTGCCGGATGAAGCGACAGTCTGTCATAGCCCGGCACATCTATTGTACGTCTGAAATCAAGTGTGGCATGAAGCACTGCCATAGCCTCACTTTTTGCCATATTTATCTCATCAAGCACCGCAAAGCCGCCGGTTTTTGCGGCTGTATACACAGGTCCCGGCCTGAAGGTTACTTCTCCAGCGCGAAAAGTATCGGTTCCGATAAGTGATGCTGCATCCATATTTACATGAAATGACACATCCCAGCGTGGTCTGTTAAATACACCTGCCAGATTCTCTGCGAAAAGATTCTTTCCTGTGGCCTTTTCTCCTACTAAAAGCAGATTTTCTCCACATAAAACGGCGGTTATAGCCTGCTCCCACACATCGCTTCCGTAATAAAACTGTGTAGGCACGGGAATTCTTGACTCATACTCCTTGTCCACCGGATACTGCGAGCGAAACTTTTCAATTTCCTTAATCAGATTTTCTGAAATGCCAAGCTCTCTTAATTTGTCCAACAAGCTCATCTCTTCCTTTCATGTCAGATATTTTAACTGTTCTAAGGCCATACATACTCAAAACCGTACACAGTTTATGCTTTACGTTATATTGTCATGCGATATATTATTTCTTCACGCCCTTGGTGTCACGGTTTGCAATGTGCAGCCTGTGAAGCGCCACCTGCTTACCCTTTACCTCGACCTCTTTTTCCTCCTGGTCATTAAGCAGATAAATATCAGTAAGCTCATCCTCTCTGTCAAGTCTCATTCCCCTGACACCTACTGCTGCCTTTTTCTTTTCAGGAATAGTGCCACAGTCGATTCGAAGGAACATCTCCTTCTTTGAACGCATTACCATTGTAGCATTCTCTGAAAGCATGTCAACAAATAACAGCTCATCATCATCCATGAGCTTTGTCGCCTGCGAGGTCTTTCGTGTCACCACAAACTCAGCACCATCCACGAGCTTTATCATGGCTGACTTCGTTCCAAATATAAGCTTGTGCTTTTCAACATCCATAAGAGGCGCTATAAATACTATATCCTCCTTACTGCTGTCATAGTTGCTTACATTGTCAATAGGTGTGCCCTTGTCACGGAATTTGCCGTAAGGCAGGTCTAATACCTTGACAAGATGCATGTTTCCGTTGTTTGTGAAAATGCACAGCTTATCTATATTTTTGACCTTTAATATCAGCTTGTTCTCTGCGTCAGCTGTATCTTTGTTTCTATCATAGGTTGAAGTATCTACTGTCTTCACATAGCCGAAGCGGTCCATAAGCAGCACTACATCCGATACCTCAAGCTCTTTTTTGACCACAACAGCTTCCTCGAGATTGTCAAGCTCCGTGCGTCTGTCCCTTGCATATTCCTTGCGGAACGCTTTAAGCTCCTTCATAATGACCTTTGCCATGGATGAGCGATGCTCTAAAATATCGCTGTACTCTGCAATCTTTGCCCTGGTCTCCTCGTGCTCCTTAATCAGAGCCTCAATTTCTAGTCCAATCAGCTTGTACAGACGCATTTCAAGGATAGCAGCTGCCTGACGCTCAGTAAAGCAAAGCTGGGCTGCCATGGCTTCTGAAGCCTTTGACTTGAATTTAATCCCCTCTGTCTCTCCGTTTATGAGACATGCCTTTGCCATTTTCTGGTCACGGCTTCCTCTTAATATTTCAATAATCAGATCTATCACGTTGCAGGCCTTTATAAGTCCCTGCTGTATTTCTTCTTTCTCCTGCTCCTTTGCAAGAAGTGTCTCATACTTTCTTTTTGCAATCTCATACTGGAAATTGACATGATGCCTTATGCTGGGTACAAGACCAAGCGTCTCAGGTCTTCCATTTGCGACAGCCAGCATATTTACACCGAAAGTGTCCTCCAGCTTTGTCTTTTTATACAAAAGGTTCTTAAGTGCCTCAACATCAGCACCTTTTTTAAGCTCTAAGACAATTCTTATTCCTTCTTTCGATGACTGGTTGGTTATATCCACAATATCCGTTGTCGCTTTTGACTCGACAAGTGAATAGACATCATTTAAGAATTTTCCTATATTGGCACCAATCATTGTGTATGGGATTTCCGTAATGACAAGCTTGTCCTTTCCTGCCTTCCCCTTCTCTATTTCGATTCTTCCACGAATTTTTATCTTTCCCTGTCCGGTCTCATATATTGCTGCAAGATCATCCTGATTTGCAACAATGCCTCCTGTCGGAAAATCAGGTCCCTTTATATACTGCATCATCTCGGCTGTGGTGATATCAGGATTTTTCATATAAGCAATCACACCGTCCACCACCTCGCCAAAATTGTGTGGCGGAATGCTTGTAGCCATGCCGACTGCTATACCCTCAGCTCCATTTATCAAAAGGTTCGGCACCTTGACCGGAAGCACCTCTGGCTCTTTTTCTGTCTCGTCGTAGTTTGGAATGAAATCAACCACATTTTTGTCAAGATCAGCAAGATATGCTTCCTGTGTGATTTTTTGAAGTCTTGCCTCAGTATAACGCATGGCAGCGGCTCCGTCTCCCTCGATTGAGCCAAAATTACCGTGTCCATCGATAAGCGGCATGCCCTTTTTGAAGTCCTGTGCCAAAACAACCATCGCATCATAGATTGATGAATCACCGTGTGGATGATATTTACCCATTGTATCACCGACTATACGCGCACTCTTTCGGTATGGCTTGTCGTACCTGATGCCCAGCTCATGCATATCATAAAGTGTACGCCTTTGTACAGGCTTAAGCCCATCGCGCACATCCGGCAGGGCTCTTGCTATAATGACACTCATCGCATAGTCAATATATGATTTCTGCATCAGCTCCGAATATTCGGTCTGAATTATATTGTTGTCTACATTGTTATCTATATTTCTATCCATGTCTTTCTCCGATTATAAATACTGCTTAACTATTCAGAACCACTGAGAACCAAAAGCAGAAGCGTCATGCTTACACATCCAGCTCCGCGTCATGCGCATGCTCGTATATGAACTCTTTTCTCGGTGGCACATCACTACCCATAAGCAGTGATGTCACATCATTTGCCAGGCGCCCATCCTCTATTTCAATACGCTTTAGCATCCTAGTTGCGGGATTTAGTGTGGTATCCCAGAGCTGATCCGCATCCATCTCTCCAAGACCCTTATATCTTTGCAACGTAAACTTGCCTGTATGTGTCTTTCTGTACTTGTCAAGCTCCGCATCGTCATACAAATATTTTTCCTCGCCCTTTGACGGAATAGCCTTGTAAAGCGGAGGCATGGCAACATATACATGTCCCTCTAAAATAAGCTCAGGCATAAACCTGAAGAACAGAGTCAAAAGCAGTGTGGAGATATGAGCTCCGTCCACATCGGCATCGGCCATAATGATGATTTTGTCATAGCGAAGCTTTGTTATATCAAAATCATTTCCATACCCTTCCGAAAATCCGCAGCCAAACGCATTTATCATTGTCTTTATTTCAGCGTTTGCCAGTACCTTATCAATACTTGCCTTTTCAACATTCAAAATCTTGCCTCGAATCGGCATGATTGCCTGAAACATACGGTTTCTTGCCATCTTTGCCGAGCCTCCGGCCGAATCTCCCTCGACTATGAAAATCTCGCACTTCGAAGCATCCCTGCTCTCACAGTTTGCAAGCTTTCCGTTTGAATCAAAGGAAAACTTCTGCTTTGTGAGCAGATTGGTCTTTGCCTTCTCCTCAGCTTTTCTAATCTTTGCAGCCTTCTCAGCACATGATATTACCGTCTTTAAGACCTCAAGATTCTTGTCAAAATAAAGCGGTACCTCGTCATTTGTCACCTTGGCAGTAGCACGGTTTGCATCCTGATTGTCAAGCTTTGTCTTTGTCTGACCCTCGAATCTAGGGTCAGGATGCTTTACTGACACTACAGCAGTCATGCCGTTTCTGACATCTGCTCCGTTGAAATTCGCATCCTTGTCCTTTAATATACCAAGCTCTCTGGCATATGAATTGATAATACCTGTAAAGGCTGTCTTAAAACCTGTGATATGCGCTCCACCCTCAGAATTGTATATATTGTTGCAAAAACCAAGTATATTTTCATGGAACTCGCTTGTATACTGAAAAGCCACCTCAACCTTTATATTCTCACTCTCTCCTGTAAAGTAAATGACATCATGCAGCTTTTCTATATTTTTATTTAAATCCTTTACAAAACCGATAATACCCTCAGGCTCATGATACTCAATATGCTCTGTCGCATCACCTCGTTTGTCCTCGTATATGATTGTAAGCTTCGGATTGAGATACGCTGTCTCCTTCAGTCTGTTCTTTACATCCTCTTCCTTGAATCTTGTCTTCTCAAAAATCTCCGGGTCCGGCAGGAAATTAATCCTTGTTCCTGTTTTTTTGGTTTTGCCTAAAGTAGGAAGCAGGCCATTTTCAAGCTCCACAACAGGAACACCCTTTTCATATCTGTCATGGTGGATATAGCCATCTCTGCTTATCTCCACATCCATATATGTGGATAATGCATTTACAACCGACGAACCAACTCCGTGCAGACCTCCGCTTGTCTTGTATACAGAATTGTCAAATTTACCTCCTGCGTGCAGTGTCGAGAATACAACACGCGCCGCAGATACACCCTTAGCATGCATACCTACAGGTATTCCACGTCCGTTATCCTCCACCGTACACGAACCGTTTTTCTCAAGAGTTACCCTTATGGTATCACAGGCACCTGCCAGATGCTCATCTACGGAGTTGTCCACAATCTCATATATCAGATGGTTTAGTCCCTTGGTTGTGACACTTCCTATATACATACCCGGTCTTTTTCTGACTGCCTCAAGTCCTTCTAAAATTGCTATGCTTTTCTCATCGTATGTTTGCTTCTTGGCCATACTTGTCTCCTACTTCTTTAAATTGCGTAATAATTATATTATCTGCCCTGCCTGCTATCCTTGATATGCGCTAACACCATCGTAGCTATTTTAAATATCATAGCATCATCAAAGGTTCTGATATCAAGACCTATCGACTTCTCAATACGCTCTAGCCTGTACACAAGCGTATTTCTATGCACATAAAGCTGTCTTGCAGTCTCTGAAATGTTCAGATTGTTCTCGAAGAACTTGGAGATTGTAGACATTGCCTCCTCGTCATCAAGTATCTGTGGCACCTCATCACCAAAAACCTCACGGATAAACATCTCACACAGACTCATTGGAAGCTGATAAATAAGTCTTCCTATGCCCAGCCTGTCATATGCCATAATTTCCTTTTCCACGTAAAACAGCCTGCCAACCTCAAGCGCCATTTTTGCCTCCTGATAAGACTCTGCAATCTTTGGAAGAACATCCGTCGGATTGCCATAGCCCACCCGTACCTTAATCATAGCCTCTGCAAGCAGATTGTCAACCAGACTTCCTGCAATAGATGAAAGCTTTTCCTGAAGCTTTGGTGAATCTATGTCCTCAACATCCTTTACCAGCACTACATTATGCTCATCCATCGCCACCACAAAATCACCGCTTCTGATATCTGCCAGATTCTTTACAAGCTCAACTGCTATCTCATTGCTGTTCTTTCCGGTATCTATAACATATACTACTCGTTTTCTGTTTTCTATATGTAATTTCTTGGCACGATTTATTATATCAGAACCAAGCATATTGCCAAGAAGAATATTCTGAATAAAATTATTTCTGTCATATCGCTCTGACTCACCGAGCACAAGTGTACGAAGCTGACAAACTGCCATCCTGCCTATTACAAGATTCTCACTCGTATACGGGCAGAACATTACGAGCACATACTCAAGCTCTGAATCAATTTCAACCGCAAATGCGATTGCATCGTTTTTTTCCCTAACATCCTCTTCGGATACTATAAACTCCTTCACAAAAATGTCGCTATGTTCCGGCTCTTCCACCGTACCTGTCAGATGCTTTCCCTTGGCTGAGTATAAAATCGCATCAAACGAAGTAATATTTTTTATTTCCTCAAGTGATTTTTTCAGTTTCTGATTCGTAATCATATTCTTATCCTCTCATTACTGTTCTGACGCAGGCAAGTAAAAAGCTTCCACAAGTCATAAGCTGTAACCCTGCTATAATTTAACACCGTAACTTAACTTTTCAGAACCTCACACACATTCGCAAAAGAAAACCGGGTGTAAATTATACACCCGGTCTGTCAATTTACAACTATTTAATTTTAACGAACTAGTTGGTAATTGTCAATTCAGTTTCTTTATCAAATACATGAATCTTGTGTGGATCAAATGCAAGCTCAATGTGATCACCGTAACGAGCCGGTGTATCTGAATCAACTCTTGCTGACATATTTGCGCCTGCAACTGTGAAGTATAATAATACCTCTGCACCAAGTAACTCATATCCTGTAACATCTGAATCAATCTTGCATGAAGCAAATTTATCAAGATGCTCTGCTGAATCGTAGATATCCTCCGGTCTGATACCGAATACTACGTTCTTTCCAGCATAACCGCCATCGATAAGCTTCTTAGCCTTTGCCTCTGGAAGCTCAACCTGGTATTTATCGAATTTAAGGAATGCCTTTGCTCCCTCAACAACACACTGAGCATCTACAAAGTTCATCTGTGGTGATCCGATGAATCCTGCAACGAACAGGTTGTTTGGCTGATTGTAAAGCTTCTGTGGGCTGTCTACCTGCATGATAACACCATCTTTAAGAACAACGATTCTTGTTCCAAGTGTCATAGCCTCTGTCTGATCATGTGTAACGTAGATGATTGTTGCACCTAATCTGTTATGTAATGAAGAAATCTCAGATCTCATCTGTACACGAAGCTTTGCATCAAGGTTTGATAAAGGCTCATCCATAAGGAATACCTTAGGATTACGAACGATTGCACGACCCATGGCAACTCGCTGTCTCTGTCCACCTGAAAGAGCCTTTGGCTTACGGTCTAATAATTTCTCAAGGTCAAGGATTCTTGCTGCCTCCTCAACTTTTGCCTTAATCTCATCCTTTGGAACTTTTCTAAGCTTAAGTCCAAATGCCATGTTGTCAAATACTGTCATATGTGGGTAAAGAGCATAGTTCTGGAATACCATTGCGATATCACGATCCTTTGGCTCTACGTCATTCATAACCTTTCCGTCGATGATAAGCTCTCCTGAAGAAATCTCCTCAAGACCTGCGATCATACGAAGTGTTGTTGATTTTCCACATCCTGAAGGTCCTACGAAGATGATAAACTCTTTATCTTCTACTTCAAGGTTGAAATCCTTAACTGCCTCAAATCCGTTTGGATAAACTTTGCAAATGTTCTTTAATGATAAACTTGCCATTTTAAAAATACCTCCTAAGTATTATGTACATATATGTAACTGTTCAGTGCCATGACTGTCTGTTACCTTGTTTCTTTGTATCTTTATAATACAAAACATATCGTCAATTGGCTATAGTCAATCCGCCAAATAATTTAACGTGTTGTTGTCATTATGACGAAACACAGTCTGATATCGAAACAATTACAAGGCAATTACTGCAATAAACGTACTAATTACAGCTTAGAATATCCAAAGCCATTGACCATAGCCTCAATTGGCAGCCCCTTCTTGCAGAATGGACACTCTGTAACAGGATATGTCTGGTAGTTTACCACATCATCGTCATCGAACAGCTTATCAATCTTTACTCCATTGACCTCATCGATGGTTGAGAATATGGACGCAATACATGTGACCATACCGCCATAATAGTTGATACACTCCATCGCTCTTCTGATCGTCTCACCTGTCGTGGTAGTTGCCAGAAGAAGTACAACATGCTTGCCATCTATAGCGCCCTTATTGTTATCCCTGAAAAGCATCTGTCCGTTGTTAATCTCAGGCGATACAACGTAAATTGTCTCGTGCTTATTCACAGACATAAGTCCGTTTCGCTCAATCTCCTGGCTTAAGAATGCACCAATCATTTCTGTTCCATCCATACATACGATTGTATCTATATATGAATGATGCGGTACCTTGGTGTAAAGAGCCTTTGCAGCTTCCTTTGCCTCGGACACACGAGTCTTGATGCTTGTCACATCTACATAATAATTAATATGCGAATGACTTGTAGCGAAATGTCCCGGTATAGCGTGTAAGTTTAAGCCTGCACTCTCCTTTGATTTAAATTTTACAATACGATTTTCCATGATAAGTCCCCCTTTTTAAGTAAAGATTAGTTTTAATTGTAACTCATTTGTGATTAATTAGCTCCTGTAGAACCGAATCCACCTGCACCACGCTTCGTATCAGAAAGCTCTGACACCTCATTAAACTCAACAGCCAGATATGGCATGACCACAAGCTGCGCTATACGATCTCCGGGATTAATAGTGCGTGCCTGCGTTCCATCATTGTGAAGAGCCACAATATACTCTCCCCTGTAATCACTGTCACACACACCCACGCAGTTTGCCGGGCGAAGTGCCTGCTTTGCAGCTAAACCACTTCTGGCAAAAACTGCCCCAAAATATCCGTCAGGAATCTCTATCGAAAGCCCCGTGCCTATCTTTGCTGTCTCGTGTGGCTCAATGACAAGCTCCTTAGTAATGTCGGCATATAAATCATAGCCTGCTGCATATTCACTTCCCCTTGTAGGGATTTTGGCTGTGGTTGTCAATTTTTTTATATTTATTTTCATTTTATAATTTCCCCTGATGTAATTTTATATATGACCGTCTATAGCCATTTATTACCCAACCTATTAACTAATTATTTCCACTCCAGACTTGAGTGCTCAATCTTCCTGTCACGAAGCATAAGCTCTGAGACAGCCTCCTTTGCCGGCTTATCCTCAAAAAGCACTCTGTTTACTTCCTCGATAATCGGCATCCTTACATCATATTTTTCTGCAAGGGCAAGTGCAGCCTTTGCTGAATAGATGCCCTCTACAACCATCTTGACTTCTTTTGTTGCTTCATCCATTGTGTAGCCCTGACCTATGAGCATTCCGGCCTTTCTATTACGGCTGTGACGACTCTCACATGTAACAATAAGGTCTCCGATACCTGTCAGTCCAAAAAGTGTCTCCGCCTTTGCTCCCATCTCAATCGCAAGCACAGATATTTCTGCAATTCCTCTGGTAATAAGCGCTGCCTTTGTATTATCTCCATAGCCAAGTCCGTCTGCCATGCCTGCTGCAAGTGCTATGACATTCTTGAGGGAGCCTCCAAGCTCCATTCCAAGCACATCAGGACTGGTATACACACGAAATACCTCATTCATAAAAAGATCCTGTACTATCTCAGCGGTCTTCTGTGTCCTTGCTCCTGCAACAACAGTCGTAGGAAGCAGCTGTCCGACCTCCTCTGCATGTGAAGGTCCACACATTACAGCCACATCAGCGCAAGGGATCTCACTCTCTACCACATCAGATATGGTCATAAGAGTGTTTTCTTCAATTCCCTTTGCCACACAGACAATTATCTGTCCTTCCTTCACAAACGGAGCCATTTTTACTGCTGTGCTTCTGGTGAATACAGAAGGTACCGCAAGTACAAGTATATCGTTATTTTTGATTGTTTCCTCTATATCTGTTGTAAAGGTAATGCTATCCGGAAGCTTTACTCCAGGAAGCTTATCAATATGCTCATGCTTTTCTTTAAGCATCTCAATCTCGTTCTCCACGATTGACCATATTTCAACAGAATGTCCGTTATTTGCAAGCACCAGGGATAATGCTGTACCCCAGCTTCCTGCACCTATAATACCTACTCTACTCATTTTCTATGCCTCGTATTTTATATAATTATTATAATCAAAAACTATTATTTACTTTACCTTCTGACCAAATTTATTTTCAGTTCCGCTTAAAAGTCTCTTGATATTGGCTCTGTGTCGCCAGATAGCCATCGCCGTAAAACAGGCAGCAAGTATATCAAACTCGACCGCATAATTGCCACTTACTCCAAGCAGCCCCATATGGTTAAACACAATTGCCTGAATCAGAAACGATATAACAACCAGTATAGAACCAAGCGAGACATATCTTGTTATGGCTACAGCAAGAATAAACAATACCAGACATATCGGAGCCGCAATCGGACATACAGCAAGTATCACACCTGATGTACATGCTATTCCCTTTCCTCCCTTGAAATTGAGAAAGAACGGAAAATTGTGTCCAAGCACCGCTCCAAAGCCTGCATACAGCTCTATGCATTTAACAGCCTGTGGATATGTATTTCTATATATGAAATAAAATATCAAAACCGCTATGATTGCCTTGAACAAATCACCAAAGAAGGTAACTGCACCTGCCTTCCATCCAAGTGTCCGAAGCGTATTGGTGGTGCCTGAATTACCGCTTCCATGCTCTCTTACATCTATTCCATGTGCCTTACCATAAAAATATCCGGTCTGAAAGGTTCCAAAGAAATACCCTACGACCAATGCTAAAATCCTAGCCAGTATCATTTTACTCATTTTCCTTTCGTTCTCTTGTAATAAACTTAAGTGCAGTTCCCCTGAAACCAAATGTATCCCTGATTCTGTTCTCGAGATATCTGGTATATGAGAAATGCATAAGATTCTTGTCGTTTACAAAGATTACAAAGGTAGGCGGCTTAACCGAAACCTGAGTCACATAGTATATCTTAAGTCTCTTGCCCTTGTCTGTAGGCGGCTGCTGCATGGCAACTGCCTCCGTAACGATCTCATTTAGCACTCCTGTTGCAACACGCATTGAGTTATTTTCTATAACAACATCGATGAGCTCAAATATCTTATTGAGTCTCTGACCTGATTTTGCCGAAATAAACAGTATCTCTGCATATGGTATAAAGCTTAATATCTGTCTGATTTTCTCTGTGTGCTGCTTTACGGTATTATTATCCTTTTCAATGGCATCCCATTTATTGACAGCAATGATAATTCCCTTTCCTCTTTCGTGGGCAATACCCGCAATTTTAGCATCCTGCTCAGTAACTCCCTCTGTAGCATCTATCACTACAATGACAACATCAGCTCTCTCAACTGCGGAAACTGCACGTATAATACTGTATCGCTCTATATCCTCTTTTATCTTATTCTTGCGCCTGAGACCGGCTGTATCGATAAATATATACTCCTTACCATCATATTTTATGGCTGTATCGATAGCATCTCTTGTGGTGCCTGCTATATCTGACACTATTACCCTGTCCTCACGGGCAAGCTTGTTGATAAGCGATGACTTACCTACATTAGGCTTACCTACTATAGCAACTCTCGGTCTGTCATCCTCATCGTCCTGCTTAGATGAATCCGGAAAATGCTTTACAACCTCATCAAGCATATCTCCGAGTCCCAGCATTGAAGCTGCAGATATAGGATGTGGATCACCAATTCCTAAGTTATAAAACTCATACACATCAGTCATGTACTTTTCAAAGCTATCCACCTTATTGACAACCAATACAACCGGCTTGTGTGAACGACGAAGCATATCCGCCACCTTTGAATCTGAATCAACAAGCCCCTGCTTCACATCTGTGATAAAAATAATAACATCTGCTGTGTCGATGGCAATCTGTGCCTGCTCTCTCATCTGCGACAGTATCACATCTCCTGATTCCGGCTCAATACCACCTGTATCAATCATGGTAAAATTGTAATCAAGCCATGATACATCCGCATATATTCTGTCTCTTGTGACACCCGGAGTGTCCTTTACTATAGATATCCTCTCTCCTGCAAGCGCATTGAAGAGAGTTGATTTTCCAACATTTGGACGGCCTACGATGGCCACTACTGGTCTGCTCATATACTCTCCTGTTCTAAATTCATATTAGATTATAGACTAATTGTAACTATTCAGAATAACGATAAAATAATAAACAAAACATCTATAACAGAGTAATTATATCACAATACCATTTACAGAGACAACTATTCATATGTCAAAAGTGGTTCTTTTGATGAAATTAATCCATTTTCTTTAAGAACAGCTATCAGATTAGTACAGTTTTCACCAAACCTAATGTTGACCGAATACGTTTCAATACCATCGGAACGGGCATCCCCAAAATCAGAATACTCCTTTGTTACCCCCAGTATATCCAACAGCTCCTCATACCATGTGAAGCCATCGACATTCCAGCTTTTTCCAATCCTGTTGCCCTTTGGCACTGTAAAATTCAGCATAAGATTGTACATATAGCTGGTATCCTTATCCACTCCGTCAAGCATTCTCTGCAAATTATATTCCTGCATCACACCGGCCCCAACATCCTTCTTTACAGCATCAAAAATATCCGCAGCAACTTTTCCGTTAAAGCGCTCATTCAGCACATCTACATATTTATCATTATACTGCTCTGCCGAGCCATTGATAAAGGTAATATCTGTCGTATCACACTGCATTATGGCATTAATAATATTCTGTGGTTTATTTTCCTCCGCCATAATCGCCTTACACTGCTTATGTGGATTAAAATCATCCGTTATATGATATACACGGTTGACCTTTTCTCCATTTTTTAATGTATATGAGATTGTAATATACCCGGAATCATCATATCTCTTTTTAAAATAATCCTTTTTCTGCGCCATAAGTATCTTTTGAGTCTCTAAAATCTTTTCAACATCCTTTCCCTCCAGATTGATATCAAAATCTATGGCTATACAGGCAGAATCAATATCCGCAAGCTTCGGTATATAATTTTCCTGCACATTTCCGTAAACTGTTATACCTCCAAATACAACTACAACAAAAGCACCAAAAGCAATGATTTCCTTAAATAGTGCTTTAGAAAAAATTTTAAAATTCTTCCTTATAATCATCTCTAAAAGTAAGAAGGCTATGATTCCAAGCACCACTGCCAGCATCATAATTGCAGGAACACCAATGCTGATTCTAAGTCCAAGCAAAAGCGACGCTGCAACAATAGATAAAATCAATCCTCCCAAACTGCCAAGCCCCCATCTGAAAACCGGCTTAAGCTTTGGAATGGCAATAAAACTTCCTGCATTTTCCAAATCTCTATGCTTATAAATCTTATAAGAAATAAAGTATATAACTGCAGCCGCGATAACATAGACTACGATAGTATTTGTGCCTCTGAAAGTATATTTAATACAGTAATAATCATCTCCTGCTTTCTTCATGGTCGGATGAAAGCCTATCCGATTGAGAAGCTGTAACATGGGTGCAAACCACGTAACACTTATTTTCTTTACAAATTCCATATATGGAAGCCCGTACGATACATATGTGAGCACATTGGCAATGGCAATAACCGCTCCTCCATACAGCAGATTGACAACCGCATACATCACTGCTACAGAAACAAGCTGCCCTGTAATCATTGCGCACAGACACACCAAGCTGTACATAAAAAAAGATATTCCCATTGTAGCAAGCAGATTGATTCCAATATGTACCACCTTCGTATTGCCATATGATATACATATAACAAACGACATAATGTACTTAACTATCTGCGGAATCCACATAAACAGCAGACCTGTCAACACATTAGTCGAAAAAAGCTGACGTCTTGTCACAGGCATAGCGTGAATCATATTACATGCTCTCGAATTATACAGGTAACTGAACATTGCCATGCCTGTAACCAATGCCATAACAAAAATAAATATCATATCTGCCTCCATGCTGATAGCCGGGGACATTATATCAAGCATATACTTATGCCAATTTGTGCCATAAATAAATTCTGCACTCTTAAATCTGCTCCACATGGAAAACGGGCCGTTAAGTAATAGCACTATTGTATACAGTGTCCAGATTGGCCAGTAAAGCTTTACATTCTTTTGCAGCATTGTTTTATTAATAAATGATGTCTTTGACTTCATAGTCCTCTCCTCCCATCTCATAGATAAATATTTCCTCCAGAGTAAGAGGCAGTACATCCACTACCTGCGGACTGTCCTTGCCATCTGTAATAGCCTTTACAACAGCCTCAGGCTCTCCACGCACAATAACTGTGTATACTCTTCCTATATTTGACATATGAAGTACTTTAAAATCCTGCGGTATCTTAGGCATGCCATATGGACATGCAATCTGAATCTTTGAAATATTACCCTGCAGCTCTGTAAGAGAGCGCTCTATCATAATCTTTCCCTTATTGAGAATACCTACATGATCACACACATCCTCCAGCTCGCGCAGGTTATGAGACGATACAACCACTGTAGTATTATTTGCAGCCACATCATCAAGCATGATAGACCATATCTGTCTTCTCATGACAGGATCAAGCCCATCAACAGGCTCATCGAGTACAATAAGCTTTGGTTTACAGCACAGCGCAAGCCAGAAGGCAACCTGCTTCTGCATCCCCTTTGAAAGCTTTCTGATATTTCTTTTAACATCTATAGATGGGAAAAACTCCTGCATCCTGTAAAACTGCTTCTCATCAAAATTTGGATACATTCCCTTATAATAATGCATCATATTAATTGTATCAGATTGCAAAAAATAAAACATATCATCCGGAATGTAAGCCATATGTCCTTTAATCCTTGCATTTTCATATACAGGCTCACCATCAATAAACACTTCCCCTGCATCCTGTCTCATTACGCCTGTAATATGCCTGATAAGTGTAGACTTTCCGGCTCCGTTTGGACCAACAAGCCCATAGACAGCACCCTTTTCCACGTTCATATTCACGCCGTCGAGTGCTGTAAAATCATCAAATTTTTTCACTAAATTATTTATCTGTATCATCATTACCCTCTGTCACAACATCTTCTGTCTGCATATCTTGTGTTACAAATCTGACTAGGTCATCTTCCATGCTCAGCTGCTCTTTCGCATCATCCATTCTTGTTCTCAATTCCTCAACAGGTGTTTCAAGCACAAATAACTCTGTCACCACCTGGTCAAAGAGTATTTTCAAATTCCTTGTCAGACTCTGCCTGGCTGTCTTAGCATCAGCAACAAAGGTTCCTTTACCACTTTTAGTATAAAGATAGCCTTCCTCCTCAAGTTCCCTGTATGCTTTTGCGATAGTGTTAGGATTGATTGCATACTTGCAGGCAAGCACACGTACAGACGGTAGCTTTTCGTCCTGCTTAATAACATTCATAACAATCATTCGTCTGATGCCTTCCTTAATTTGTTCATAAATAGGCTTTGAATCTCGATAATTTAACTGCATATCGTTCTCCCCTGTTCATATACGCCAGTACCGCTGTGACTTTTATATTAACTCAAAGAACCAAAAACTGTCTGGCAGCATCAGTTCCCGCACAGTGTACTATCCAACGTGATACACCTATTTTAACACATATAGCTTTAGGCATTTCTTATTATTTCCTTAATAGATTGTGCGAAAATTACTTAAGAAACATAAAAGCTCCAAGATTTCCACGCTTTCCATGACTTGCTCTATGCGAAAATAAAAGAGAGGGATTACAACAAGTGCATATATTGGTCATGGCAATATTGTCTTCCTGTACTCCTGCCTCCACAAGTACTCTCCTGTTACATTCCCAAAGATTAAGCTGATATTTGCCGTCTCCCTTATAGAGCAGAATATCACTCGCATGAGGATCGTCTGTTGTCGCAAACTCATCCACAAAATGCTCTGCAACATCCTGACTTATCTCATAGCAGTCCTGACATATTGAAGGTCCTATCGCAGCTATAACATCATGTGCCTCGGTACCAAACTCCCTGTTCATAGCAATAAGTGTCTGTTTTCCCATGCGATTTACAGTACCTCTCCAGCCCGAATGGCTAAGCCCTATTGCCCTATGTACCGGATCAACAAAATAAAGCGGTACACAATCAGCATAAAATGTGGCAAGCACAACATTTGGCTCATTCGTGATAAGTCCGTCCACATCTGTATATGGTCTCTTTCTTGTCACCCCGATGCCACACTGCTTTTTTCCAACTCTCAAAACATTGGTAGTATGTGTCTGGTCTGTCGTAACAATCTGTCCTGCCTCTGCTCCGATTGCCTCCGCCACTCTTTTATAGTTTTCTAAGACCTTTTCCTCGTCATCTCCACGTGTAAAGCTTAAATTTAAGCTATCAAACATACCTGTACTGATGCCACCAAGACGTGTTGTAAAGCAATGCTCTATCATAGAAAGCTCATTTAGCTTCTTAAAATGTAACAAAGGAACAACACTTCCGCTTGAAAGGACGTGCTTTTTTAATTCCAGAACATCTTTATCATTCTTTGCAACAAAATCATTTATAGTAATTTCATCAACATTTTTGTGTATGTTTTCAGCCTGCATATTCTTATCCATCTTTATATTCTTTTCCTTCTTTATATTCTTATCAATCTTTATATTCTTATCAATGTCTGTCTTCATATTTATATCTATGCAACTATATTTTACCGATAACTATTGCTGTTTATAATTGATATTTATAGTTACTTCGTAACTATTAAGTACAGAAATATGCGGTTGTGTAATACCTGTCCGTAACTTCCAAGCCAATAGTTATTAACTGCCCTCAAATGCATTCTTCAACACAGTAACCTCGTCATCATCCACTGCTATCACATCAAATCTGCATGGTGTCCACTCATCCAAACCATGTTTCATAAGATAATGCCTTGCAACTGATATAATTTTTTTCTGCTTGCTATAACCAACTGCTTCAAGAGCCCTGCCACAGCCGTTATCTCTACGATATTTCACCTCACAAAAACATATTGTATCTCCATCCTTTGCTATTATATCTATCTCTCCAAAGCGGTTTCTGTAATTGCAGGCAAGTACACTATATCCCATATTTATTAACTGCTCAGCTGCAAGCTGCTCATATATACTTCCAACACTTCTTTTATTCATAACTGCCTCACATGTCATATAACCTACACACTATCTTTGGTCAATTTTTGCCTTAAGCTTATCCAGATCATTAACAAAAACAAGTATCTCTGCAACAACCTCATACAACTCCGTTGGTATCATATCACCTATTTTAAGCCTAGACAGTGTATCAGCAAGCTTATCGTCCTTATATGTAGGCACATTGCTTTCCTTTGCCCTCTCAATAATTTTGTCAGCAATAACTCCCTTGCCTGTAGCTAGTATTTTAGGTGCTGCTTCTCCCGGCACATACTCTATAGCTACGGCTGTTTTGCCTATGTCTATTCCATTATTGTTGCGATTATCATTTTCGCCATGCATACAACTCACCTGTCCTTCTGAAGTAAGTTTTAATCATCTGTGACTATTCGTAAATTATCTTATACACTGCTACGCCCTAATGTCAAAGGAATATCTATGCACCTGACCTGTAGGTGGCAAATCCTTTTTCAGAAATCCAGCGACAAAATTCATCTGTTTCGAACCACTATTTACATTCAATTCACAATTATAGCCCTTATCCTGTAATCTCTTTTCCAACACCGGCAGAAATTGCTTTACCAGTGCATATGACTCATCACTATCCAAATAGAAATTAGTTGTAACCTTCCTATGAAGCATTTTAATTGACACATCCGTCCCACCGAGATGCTCTAAATCCAAATGTAAAAATGCTGATAATTCTTTGTCCGGATTGGACATACTTTTCTTATTTGTATACACATACAACTGTCCGCTGGCGTTTTTTTCATTCATCTTCAATGGAACCTGCACATATGTATATGCCTCGTTTATCTGATTCATAAATTCAATATTTCCACGGATATTATCTGCCAGTGCCTCTGCTTTAGGATTCACCACTCCTGATGTTTTCAAAATAATTTCCATATTTGTTATCTGTTTTTCAATTTTGTCGTACAAGCCATCAAGCTTCTTAGGATTCTTCTCTAAATCTCCCGGTTTAATCATCCATTGCTGTTCTAAAGCCTCCTTCAACATAAGCTTAAAGGCTTCTCCTGAAAACAAATTTCTCAGTGTATCGGCATTTGCCGGTGTATTTTCCAACATACTTTTTATATCGTTAAGTATTCCTACGACACTGCTATCCTCTGAATACAAAGAAATATTGTTTTCCTGTAAATCCGGAAGCAGCATCCTGACCTGTTCATTAAGCTCTTCTATCTGCTTATCCGATAAAAGAAATCCAATAGTATTTGATTTTGTTTCATTCTCCTGTAAAAGGATGGTATCTGTTGCCGGAGCATTGTTTATTTTCTGCGTTGTGTGAATATCCTGTGATTCACCGGAAACACTGTTTAATGATTCAAATAATTCAGCAATATTAAAGTGTTTTTTTACTACAGGTGCCGATTGATTATCACGCATTATTGCCTCATACTGTGACATATCAGAAGCTTCACTTGATATAAATGCCTCTTCCGGCAGCCCTTCTGTAACAATATTTAAAATATCCCTCGCCTGGGTTACAAGCTTATACATTGATAAATCTTCGGCTGAAAGAGCATTCGGCAGTTCATCTATCAAACTATCCATAGCAATTGTAATAGCCTGTTTGTCATTAGCATAATTTTCAAACTGAGCTGCATTTACCTGATTAATTTCAATTCCAAGCCTCTTTAACTCAACAAGTGTAGTCACATTAATATCCTTATTATCCTGCACAAGCTGATACATCTGATTAAGGCTTGTCTTATCAATTGGCATCTGCTCTTCCATCATCTTGTTCACCATCGACAAATTTATGCCATCTACCGGCAGTCCTGCAGCCTTTAGCGCATCCATAAGTGTGAGGTTGGCTCCCTCGCCATCAACTGTATATGGTTTTATTTCTATAGTGCCTCCATCATTATTTTTCACCTGAAAAAACACAGACTGTCCCTGTTCAAATGAAAACTTTCCTGCCAGCCTTGCCAAAATCTGCTGACCATTTGACAAGGCAAGCTTAACCTGATTGCCACGGACACTGCTTACTGTTCCCTCAAATATCATCCCTTTTGACATTTCATTTAAAGAAGATACCAGCTTTTCAACGCCCTTTGCTCCTGTCATAGGCTCACCATTTGCCACTGAATTGTTGTATTGACTTACCAAATTTGATATCTGCATAGCATCACCCTGATATAGTATCGTTATGTTTAAGTATACATGTATAAATTGTATCATTTATTGGTATTTCTGTCACTATATTACTGTTCACACACCACAGTGTAACCGCAACAATTTATTTCTTTCAAAAATCAGGTAAATTCCACCATATTCTTCCTATACCACTTTGGACAAAGATTGCGCTGACATTGTGGATTGAACCGCTCCCTTATATCAGTGTGCTCAAAATACACCTTCCATAACTGCTCAAAACTGTCTGTCTTCACCGGCACACTTATCTCAAGCTGCTTAAATTCACTTTCATTGATATAAAAGCACTCCTTAAGCCTCGGGTGGACCACTGCATACCTTCTTCTATCATCATAGATTACAAAATTTTCCCCGGGATACCTGTCCACAAAATGCCACATAACAACCGGTATCATATCGCATTTTGGTTCAAAGTGCGCCAGCAGATAGTTTCCATTATCACTAAAACGAATAAACCCTCTTATCTTGTCAGCTTCTTTATTTACCTTTCTTGAAAGCTCAAATACCTCCATAACATATTTATCGGTCATATGCTCCATAATCCTTTGTCCCACCTTAAATGCTCTGACAAGAAATCCAAGCACTATTGTTGCTCTATTATCAGAATAATGGCACAAAGCATCAAATACAGTCTCATATATCTTAAAACCAAGCTTCTTTTGAATTGTCAAAATTGTCTTTTGGACCTTTACCTCATCTGTTTCAATATCTATCATCTTTGAAAAAAGTGAATAGTTTCCTCCAATGCCTATCTCAATAGAAATATTGTCCCGGTATACTTCGTGATTTTCTTTTTGCATTTGATTTTTGTATACAAAAGCATCATATATAGCGGTAAAAATCCCATTTATATTATTATCACATCTAAGTATTATATTATCCATGCATACTTCTCCCTGCTGCTTTACAAAAATATTGTCTATTCAGATATAAAATCAAATATACTCATCTGCTCATAAGTACATGATTTATTATCAGCTAAAAGCATATTATCTGGCCTTTCGTTATATATGAGATGCCTTGTAATATAGCTTTCATCAAGCTTTGTATTGTACATCATACGACCATCACAAGTGATAAAGTACAGTGCTCTTTTGAGCACGACACCCATTTTCTTTAAATCTGTAAACGAAAGCTTTGCATGCTTTCTGGCTTTTATAATACGCCTGACACTGTTAGTGCCTATTCCCGGGACCCTGAGAAGTGTATAATAATCCGCCGTCATAATCTCAACCGGAAAACACTCCAGATGACCTACAGCCCACTGACACTTTGGATCAATATAATCATTAAAGCTCTGATTATCCTCCGACAAAAGCTCTCCTGCCTTAAAGCCATAAAATCTCATAAGAAAATCTGCCTGATAAAGCCTGTGCTCTCTCTTTAACGGTGGTGGCTGCCCGATACCCGGTAATGACTCATCCATATTAACATTCACAAAAGCCGAGTAAAATACTCTCTTCATATCAAACCTGTTGTACATTGCTTCTGCTACAGATATAATCTGATAATCACTCTCTCCGGTTGCTCCCACAATCATCTGTGTACTCTGCCCCGCCGGCACATAATATCTGTCCGGTCTTTTGATACTTAAGCTTGATTCCCAGCTTTTTTCTGCAAGCTTATCAGCCTTCCCGCAATCTGTAGCAACCCTAAGGCTTCTGTGATACTCTGATAATCTTGCAGTACTATCTTTTATTTCGGCCATCTGCTCATAATATGCCTGCTCATCTATATACATACGGTTTTTCATACTGCTATTGCCATGATACATTCGGCTGTCCTTTATACCATTTTGAATAAATCTCATAGGTGTAAGAATGTTTTTACGCGCCTTATTCGGAGCAACTGCCCTAAGCCCTTCCGCTGTGGGCAACTCCAGATTAACACTCATCCTATCACAAAGATATCCAATCATCTCAAGAACCTCAGAGGAGGCTCCCGGTATACCCTTGATATGTATATACCCATTGAAATGATATTTGTTTCTCAGAAGAAAAAGCGTGGTATATAAAAGCTGCATGGTATGCTCTGGCGATTCTATGATACCTGAGCTTAAGAAAAGTCCCTCTATATAATTGCGTCTGTAAAACTCAACAGTAAGATTACATACCTCCTCAGGCGTAAATGTCACTCTTTCAACATCATTAGTGCATCTGTTGATACAGTATTTGCAATCATAAATACATTCATTTGTAAAAAGTATCTTGAGAAGCGATATACACCTGCCATCAGCTGTAAATGAATGACATATTCCACTGGCAAATGCACTCCCCATATCAGTTCCATTACCCGAACGGGATGCACCACTGGAAGTGCATGCAACATCAAACTTTGCCGCATCAGACAGAATCTTAAGTTTTTCCATAATATCAGCACTGATTGACGTTAACATAAGGCCTCCTTATATTATTTCGAACATCTGTTTGCATTATACAACATATGTTCGGGTGAATCAAGTAAAAATTTTTGGAAAAATATTGTTATGGTTCATAAACACAAAAACCATAGATATCTTAAATGCATTAAGATACTATGGTTTTTATTTTTTAATAATTATCGTAACTATTCAGTTGCAAAAAATATCGTAGCCTTTATAAACAGACTTTATTCCGACTAAAAAAATTTTCTTAAGAGCTACTGTATGACATGATTTTATCCCAATTTAGTCTTAAAAAACTCGATTATCCTATCCCACAGTTCATCCTGGAAAAACTGCAGATCTGCATGGTCAGCGCCTTCCAATGCAATCAAATCTGCATCACAGCCATTTTCAATAAGCTTGTCATAAAGCTCTTCACTCTGCTCAAACGGAACTGTCTGATCATTTATACCGTGAATAATCAAAAATGGAGGAGCATCTTTTGTCACCTTAGACACCGGAGAACTGTTATATGCTTCCTTGATATTTCTCATAATATTATATCCGAGTAAAAGTGACTCCATAGATGCTGCGCATTCTTCGGCATCTTTATACTTAAATGTGCTAAGGTTAGTAGGTGGATACCATGGACATGCTGCCTGAATACTGCTTGACTCTTCAAGATATTCTCCAACATCACGAGCTTTATCATGATCCAATGCCGCCATACATGTCAAAAATCCTCCGGCTGATTCTCCCATCGCACCAAAATGTTCCTTGTCAATTCTGTATCTATCTGCATGTGCCTTCAAATACCTGATTGCAGCCTTCACATCCTCTATCTGCATAGGATAGCAACCCTCATTTGATGTGCGGTATTCCACACTGCAAACAACAAACCCCTGATGAGCAAGCGTGCTAAGATATGATAGATGTGCTGACTTATCCATCCTCATCCATCCACCACCGCATATCCATACTATACAAGGATAACGCTTGTCAGACATATCTTCCGGATATATTAAATCGAGTTTTAAATCCCTGCGACAGTGATCATACCACGAATCCACCTGCGCATATGTAATATCAGACACCTGCACATATTGTGGCTTCGTCACATTAATCTTAAGCTTTTCCTTCATTTAAAAATCCTCCTTACATTTGTAATCCATTTTGAAATACAAAATTAATATCATTTAAAATAAATACTTTATGCCCATTATAATACATCTATTTTCATTTTTAAACAAAAAAAACCTTGAAACAACTATCTTGCTTCAAGGTCTAAGAACAGGGGATGAGAGAATCGAACTCCCGCTAAAAGTTTTGGAGACTTCTGTCATACCATTTGACCAATCCCCTATATTTAAATATTATATCAAATATAGAAAAAGGACGCAATAGGAATTACGTCTTATTTTAATATACCTTCAAAACTTCATACAAATCCGATTTGTTTTCTCCGTTATTAACCAGATTAAGCCCTCGACCTATTAGTAACAGTCAGCTCC
>ERZ1673752.108-NODE-108-length-150604-cov-162.018074_pt1 | contig 150604 bp, 126 predicted proteins | sample MGYA00580195_ERZ1673752 | MGnify/ENA primary metagenome ERZ1673752 (study PRJEB41218, sample SAMN15661744) | gut metagenome | host: Homo sapiens | place: Canada: London | collected 2015-08-20/2019-03-30 | study: EMG produced TPA metagenomics assembly of... | reverse complement strand
TGTTCCTCACGGGAACAATGTTAGCCGGTGTCGGTTGTAAAGACTACGACGACGATATCGACGACCTGAAAGGTCAGATCGACGACCTGAAAGGTCAAGTCGAGTTGAAGGCCGACGCTTCAGCCCTCCAAGTTGTTACCGACAAATTGAATGGGGTAGATTTCTCGTCTTTCGTTACCAACAGCGGCCTCCAGACAGAACTCGACAAAAGGCTGGCAGACTATGCCAAGAAGTCGGATCTGAAAGATTGGCTGACTAGCGATGAGGTGTTAAAACTTATTCAGGCTCAGGGGTATCAGACCAAAGATGAAGTCCAGAAGCTGATCGATGAGGCGACCAAAGGTCAGTTAACTGCCGACGATGTCGAGAAGATCTTCGAGACGATGATCGCTTCGGAGGAAACCATGGGTAAACTGCAAGCCGGAATTCAGGAGATCATCAAGCAGGCTCTGATCACGGGTGAGTATGTTACCGAGGAGCAGATGAAGCTTTTCGTTGAGGGTAAAGGTTACATCACCGGTACCGATCAGTTGTCGGTGACTCAGATCAACCAGATCCTCACGGCTGTTGCCAACTCCGTATCTTCGGAGACGGCCACTGTCACCGATGCCATCAAGAAGGTACTCGGCGACAATTTCGCTACCTATATGGCTAGCTACCTCGACGACGAGACGGTTAAGGCTGAGATGGGTAAGGCTATCACCGATACGATCCTCAAAGAGTTGACTGATGCCAATGTAACCCTGAAGGTGGCTATCGAGTCGATGATTCAGGACGGTATCAAGGACGAGCTTTATGATTCAGAAGGTAAGGCCATCTACCTGAAAGAAGCCGATCTGAGAGAGCGTTTCGCCAATTATGATTCGCAGATCAAGAATTTATGGAGCGCTGTCGAGAATCTCGCCGGCCGCATCCAGTCGCTGGTTTATGTTCCCAAGAGCATCGATGGCATCGCCAACTTCGGCGGTATCGTTCTTACCGCAGGCTCGGAGACCATCCGTCTGACGACAGGCGCCAAGAGCGAGATGACCTTCCTTGTTTCGCCCAAAACGCTGGCTACGCAGCTCGCCGCTAAGCACAATGCTTCGAAGGATGTATTCTCGTTTGTTCCCGAAAAGGTTACGCGTGCCGAGGCACCTAAGTTCGAGATCGAAGGCGATGTTGTCGGCTCCGCAGACGGTAAGATCACGATGTTCGTAAGCACGGATTATACTTACCCCGCCGCCGCAGCTCCTTCGGCTGCTGCCGAGACCTATGCTATCGCGCTGAAGGTAACCAGCAAATCATCGGTTGCTAAGGATGAGGATACTTCGGTCGATACCGGTATCGAATACACTACCGCTTACATTCCGACGGTAGGTGACGACGATAACGTTATCTCCAATATCGTTCTGGCCAAAGAAGAGGGCGAAGGCGATGCGAAAAAACTCGTCGAGATCCCCGCTGGCGGTGCCGAGTACGAAATGGTCTACAACCAGACAGAACCGCTCACGATGCTCAGCGAGTACTCGTTCGCTTATAAGATGGGCAATACGATCATTTCGCTCGAAGAGGCTGCCGAGCAGGGCAACTGGGATGTCGAGCTTGATCCTACGCCCGTATACACCCGCAGCAGTTGGACTGTTTCCACGGGTATGACGAAGGTTGTTTTCGATCCCGCCGATCCGATGAAGGATGCTGCGGCCAAGAGCCAGCTCGTCGAGATCACGATCCAGGAAGGCGTTCCCGCCAACGTAGACAAAACGATCGTAGATGAGGTGACAACCGCTATCCACGCTGTCGGTGAGACGGAGAACGTTGCGACGAACGACGCTGCTGCCTACGCCGCAAAGACTACGCTTACGCGCTTCCAGCTGCCTGCCATCGAAAACCTCAATGCCAGCGCTACATGGAATTATTCGATTTACTCGACGAATGGCGCTTATCTTATCCAGAACATCGTCTTCGATGCTGCCGGAGCTAATAAACTCACCAAGGCTCAGTACGATCAGTTCAAAGCATCGGTTCAAATCGACAATACATGGACCGTCACCTACGGCGACGAAGCCGGAACGCTTAACCAGGGTATCCAGATTCAGTCTGTAAACCTCCCGACGATCAACACCAACGGCGACGCCAAGTTCTTCGACTATTGGATTGGCGGTTACAAGGGTGGTTCGGGTACGCTCGATATCGAGAAGACCATAACTCTCGGTCAGGCCGAGGAGATTACGCTGAAGGGTAAGATCACCCTCACGGGTCTGCCTACCGATCTCAAATACACGCTGAATATGCCTGAAGCCAAGATCAGCAGTTATGGAGGACAGGTACTGACGGTAATCGCTCAGGAAAACTTTGCGGAAAAAGCTGTTTACGAACTGCTGCCCGAAGATCAGACCTTCTTCGCCGATGCCGATGAATTCCTCGCTTTCATGCGTCAGAGCGTCAACCCCGGCGAAATGAAGAACAACGAGCAGAAAAACGCTACAACTCAGGCCCTCGAAGCAACCGTTCGTTACAACGGAATCGGTAAGACAGGGGCTAGTTACGACCGCCTGTGCGTAGACTTCCAGCGCAGCTATGTAGACTTCGACAATGCCGAGTCCTATACCTTCGCGGCACCTGAGGGCGCTTGCTATACGATCGCCGATGCAGTCTTCTCGATCGCAATCGAGGGCAGCGTAACGATCAACAAGGATCAGGGCTTCTATCTGGCCAAGGGTACCAGCGTCAATGCAGAGGGCAACGTAGTGGTCATGGGTACGGCAGACAAGAACGGCAACAGCTTCACGGTCGAAACCATCACCCTGACCAATGCCTACAATGCGGCTTATCCCGACGGTACCGATGCTTCGAAGATCGGTCTGAAGTTCTCTCTGGCTGCAACGACGCCTACGGTAACTCCTGTACCGACGATCACCAACGGAACCAACGTTGCGTCGGATGCATGGACGATGGATTGGAATGGCTGCGGTCTGAATTCCGTAGAAGTAGTTGCCGAGATGACTTACGAGGGGCTGCCCGTAGATTCGAAGACTTTCGAGGTTATCCTCACTAACCCGATAGACATCGCAAGCTGGGGTACAAACTTCAGCGAGCTTGCAACGCCGATAGCTGTCAAGACGGCTGCAACTATCAACGTTTACGAGAAGGTACTGGCCGCTAAAAACTACGGCAATCCGAAACAGATGCTCCCGCGTGACATCTTCGGCAATGAATTGGTTGCTGCAAACGGTGTAACGGCTTTCGCAACGGGTGCATACGACTTCAAGGTTAAGTTCGGTGCCGCGTCGTACACGAGCGCCGTACCCGGCACGACGGACTTCTCGCGCTTCAAGTTCAATCCGGTCACCGGCGAAATGACTGTTGATGCATCCGACGATCTGCTGGGCGGTAAAGTAACAGCTCAGATTCAGGTAACCTTCACCTACAAGTATTCGCTGGATGCAACCAAGCAGTACGCAGAGAAGGAGTACCCGATGAACATCACGCTGACGTTCGATAACAAAAAATAATTATTGAATCCCCTCTTTTCCGCGGAATCCGGCGCTGCCTCGCAGCAGCGCCGGGAACCCGGGAAATACTCCCTAAGGCAGGGGTCGCACATCCCAAATTTTTTTGGTAACAACAACTCCCACTTTCAAGTAAAACTCCTGCCTGCGGCAGACCGAAGAGGCGCGGTCTGCCGCTTTTTTTATGCCCGGAAGTTCCTCGGAACTCTTCCGGAACTCCTCTTTCCGGCATCGCCCGCGACACACCACACACGCCACACGGCTCTCGCCCAAGCCTGCTCCAGCCATGTGCCCGGCCATGCACCCGGCCCAGCCGGCCCGCGCAAGCATACAACCGCCCAGTGGCGCAATACACGGACACAGGCCCCCGGCAGGCATTCGCCCCGCGCAACGCCGGACAGCCAACCGCGGATGCCCCCCCCGCACGGAAACGGCGCCCGCAACGGAAAATTTGATTTTGAGCCGGCGTTGTATTATCTTTGCAACAAGACACCAAAACCATCCGCGACAATGAAACGATACATAGCGACACTCATGCTCCTCGCCGCCTACGCCTTCGCACAGGCCCGCGAGGTATTCCCCCTGAACGAGGGATGGCGTTTCTTCTTCAAGTCGGAGAACAGCAGCGACAATGCCCGGCATGTTACGCTGCCCCACACCTGGAATACCGACACGGGCGGCACCGGATATTTCCTCGAGACAACGGCAAACTACCAGAACAACATGTATATCCCGGCCGAATGGGCGACCAAACGGTTATTCGTGAAATTCTACGGCGTGCAAAGCGTGGCCGACATCTTCGTCAACGGCTATTATGTCGGCGGGCACAAGGGCGGAGGTACGGCTTTTGCGCTCGAAATCACCGACAAGATACGGTTCGGTTCCGACAATGCGCTGCTGGTCGTGGTCAGCAACAACTACTGCGACGACGTGCTTCCCACCTCGACGGACATGAACCTCTACGGGGGCATCTACCGCGAAGCCGAGCTGATCCTCACGGAAAAGACCGCCGTATCGCCCCTCTACCTCGGCTCGGACGGCATACTGGTGCGCCAAAACTCGGTCGGCGAAGACCGGGTCGAAGGCGAAGCGGAGATACACCTCGTCACCGGCGGGGAGAACAGCTGCGTCCTGACGCTCGACATCACGGCGCCCGACGGCAGCCGCGTATTTTCCAAACGGCAGAAGGCGCGCCTCGACGGGAAACCCGTCACGATTCCCTTCTCGGTCGACGCCCCCCGGTTGTGGAGCCCCGCCAACCCGGCCCTCTACCGGGTATCGGTGAGTATCGGCGACGCGACCGTCACCGACAGCGTAGCCGTGCGTACAGGTTTCCGCAGCATCGCGGCGACCCCGGCGGGCGGCTTTGCGATCAACGGCATCCGCATCCCGATACACGGCGTAACGCTCTACCACGACAACGCCATCTCGGGCGGCGCACTCATCGCGCCCGACTATGACGCCGACCTCAGCCAGATCCGCACCCTCGGAGCCAACGCCCTGCGCTCGGCCGTGATGCCCCATGCGCAATACCTCTACGACCGTTGCGACGAACTGGGCATGCTGGCGTGGGTCGATGCGCCGTTCCACCGCTCCTCGTTCCTGGGCGACGTGGCCTATTACGCCACCCCGCAGTTCGAACAGAACGGCCTGCAACAGTTGCAGGAGATCATCGCCCAGAACTACAACCATCCCTCGGTGGTGATGTGGGGCATCTTTTCGCGGCTCTGGACACGCGGCAACGACGTGACCCCTTACCTGGCCAAGCTCAACGCGGCGGCACACGCCCTCGACCCCTCGCGTCCCACGGTGGCCTGCAGCGACCAGGACGGCAATATCAACTTCATCACCGACCTGATCGTCTGGCGGCAGGACGTAGGCTGGCGCAAAGGTACGACGGACGACGTGACCGTATGGCGCGACCAGCTGCAGAAAGGCTGGTCACACCTCCGCTCGGGAATCTGTTACGGGGGCAGCGGCTTCATCGGACACAAGAGCTATACGGCACAGGCGGCACCCCGCGCGAACTGGATGCCCGAAGAGCGTCAGACACGCTTCCACGAGCAGTACGCCAAGAACCTCCAGAATGACTCGCTCTTCTGGGGCACATGGATCAACAACATGTTCGATTACGGTTCGGTACGCCGGCCTTACGGGGTGAACGGTGCCGGACTCGTGACCATCGACCGCCGCGAGCGCAAGGATGCGTTCTACCTGTATAAGGCTCTGTGGAACAAGGAGGAACCGACACTGCACATTACAGACAAGCGGCGGACGCTGCGCGACGGCGAACGGCAGGCATTCCAAATCTACTCGTCGGCCGGGGCCCCCACGCTGCTCGCAGGAGCCGACACGCTGGCCGTGACGGAATACGCCGCCTGCCAGTACCGCACGGATTCGGTGTCGCTGCAGGGCACGGTCGAAATCAAGGCCATCGCCGGGCCGCTGCGCGACAGCGTGACGCTCAGAGTCGGCAACGTCTTAAAACCGAAACGGCTTCAGGGCCCTCGGCGAACAGCAAATCCGCAACCGACAAATTAGGCTGGAAAGGCATACGGTCGGAGAAGACCTGCACATAGGGCTCGGCAATGAACGCCGAGCCCTCTTTGCGCCGTTTGGGGCGCAGGTCGGTGTCGCCTGCGGCGGCATCGACATACGTCTGGGAGAACTCGGGCATGGGTACGTGCAACAGGGAGCAGAGCCGCCCGAGCAGTTCGGCATTGTAATCGGCCAGGAATCCGTATTCCCGGCGGTAGAAAGGTTCGAAATATTCAGCGTAGAAATCGAAATAGGGCGACCCTTTGTAGGAGGCGACCAACGCCCCCCAGTGCTGGTGCTGCCAGCGTTTCGAATAGTCGATCCGCACGTCGCGTACGGGCTGGCGGGGACGGTTGGCGTTGCGCACATGGACGGTCAGCTCCATCACCCCGTCCGTAGCGAGGATACGGGCGCGGTTGCGCTCCGAGCGCTTCACGAAATGCTCGCCCAGGTCGACGACGCACCCGCCGCGCAACAAGTGCGCGAAGTACTCGACCGAGGGCAGGTATGCGAGCGGCAGGATCGTCATGGTTCCCCCCACTCGCCGTCGGCCTTGATCAGTTCCACGAGGCGGTCGAGCGCCTCCTGCTGCGGGATGTTGCGTGCCACGACCGTGCGCCCCTTGTAGAGCGTGATGCGGCCGGGTGCGGCACCCACGTACCCGTAGTCGGCATCGGCCATCTCGCCGGGGCCGTTGACGATGCACCCCATGACGCCGATCTTGAGGTTCGAGAGGTGCGACGTGCGCGACTTGATGTCGGCGAGGGTCTTTTCGATGTCGTAAAGCGTGCGGCCGCAACTCGGGCAGGCGATGTACTCGGTGTGCGAGAACCGCACACGCGCCGCCTGCAGGATCATCAGCTCGATTTCGCGCACCTGGTCTTCGGCAAATCCCGGCGCGTCGATCCAGATGCCGTCGGCCAGCCCGTCGAGCAGCAGCACCCCCAGGTCGGCGGCGGCCTTCACGGCCAGCGCCTCGGGCGAAGTCTCCTCGTAACGGCGTTTCACGACGACCGGTTCGGGGGTGTCGAGGTTCAGGATCGCGGCGCGCAGCTCGGCCGTGGGATTGCCCGACACGGCCTCGATTACGCGGAAGCCGTCGAGCGGCTCGCTGTGCACGACCGGCACCTGTATATTCGTGCGGCGGCGGTACTCGGTCGGGGAGTACCGCTCGGGATGCAGCACGGGAAATGTCCCGGGGCGCTCCGCGAAATGCCTTACCAGCAGTTCCGCCACGGGAATTTCGTGCTCCGGGGCCTCGGTCAGCGATACGCGGATCGTGTCGCCGATGCCGTCGCAGAGCAGCGCCCCGATACCTACGGCGCTCTTGATACGCCCCTCGATGCCGCTGCCGGCCTCGGTGACGCCCAAGTGGATCGGATAGTGCATATCCTCGGCATCCATCGCCGCGACCAGCAGCCGGTAAGCGGCGACCATGACGCGCGTGTTGCTCGACTTCATCGACACGACGACCTGGTCGAACCCGTGCGCCTTGCAGACACGCAGGAACTCCATGGCCGAGACGACCATGCCCTGCGGCGTATCGCCCCACTGGTCGAAGACACGTTTGGCGAGCGACCCGTGGTTGACGCCGATGCGCAGGGCGACGCCCCGCTCGCGGCAGCGGGCGATCAACTCCTCCAGCTCCCCGCGATCCGTGCGGTAATTGCCCGGGTTGATGCGCACCTTGTCGACATATTGCGCGGCAATGGCGGCCACCTCGGGCAGGAAGTGGATGTCGGCCACGACGGCCGTATCGAAGCCCTCGTCGCGCAGGCGGCGGACGATGCGGGCGAGGTTCTCGCCCTCGCGCCGCCCCTGTGCCGTAAGGCGCACGATCTTTCCCCCGGCGCGGTCGATCCGTTCGATCTGCGCCACGCTGGCTTCGGTATCGTTGGTGTCGGTGTTGGTCATCGACTGCACGGCGACCGGGTGCCCGCCGCCGATCACGACCCGCCCGATGCGCACCTCGCAACTCGGGCGGCGACTGTATTCCGAAAGATTCATCTCTTCTGCGATTGTGATGCAAAGATAAAGATAATCCGCGATTTTGCGAATTCCGATTTATTCCCTATATTTCGGGTAGCAACCACAATCCCGCTCCCGCCATGAAAAAACGCATCAAAAAACGCCTGTCCTTCCTGTTGCTGACGCTGCTCGGGTTCTCTACGGCCTGCGAAAAACAGAAAAACGGAGAACCACCGCCCGTCATGTACGGGACGCCGCACGTAGATATCTGGGTCGGCGGCAAGGTAACCGACAAAACCGGCGCCCCGATACCCGGGATCGAGGTACTCCAACAAAACAGCCCCTATAAGGCCCTGACCGGGGACGACGGTTCCTACGAACTTCCCGGACAATTATTCTCCATTGAAACGACGGCGGACATCCTGTTTACCGACACCGACGGCCCGTCCAACGGCGGGGAGTTCGCGGCACAGTCCGTTCCGGTCGAATTCACCGAAGCCGACCGCGTCTCGGAAGCCGAGGGATGGTGCGGGGGCAGTTTCGCACGCACCGGTGTCGACGTCACGCTGGAGGAGGACACGCAGGAATAGCCCGGAATATCCCGCGGCAATACCCGGCAAACGGAATAACACCCCGTACGCGATACGGATTTCCTGTTTTTTCGTATATTTGTCGTGTGGACTATCTGGACAACGACATAAAATTCGTAGGCGGCGTCGGCGAAGCCCGCGCCCGGCTTCTGGACAAGGAGCTGGGCATCCGTACGCTGGGCGACATGCTGCGTCACTACCCGTTCCGCTATATCGACCGCACGAAAGTCTACCGCATCGCCGAGATCACCGACGATGCGCCCACCCTGCTCCAGTTCCGCGCCCGCGTGACGGGCGTAGCCTATGCCGGCACGGGCCGCAAACGACGCTTCACGGCCTACGTCTCCGACCCCACGGGGTCGGCCGAACTGGTCTGGTTCCAAGGCATCAAATGGATCGAAAAACGGGTCGAAGTGGGGCGCGAATACCTCATTTTCGGGCGGCCGTCGTTCTACCGCGGCGAATTGTCGATGGCGCACCCCGAGCTGGAAACCATGGAGCAGGCGCTCTCGCGCAAGGCCGAAAGCGGCATGCAGGGCATCTATCCCTCGACCGAGAAACTTTCGAACGTACTCGGCGCCAAGGGCATGTATCAGATTATCTGCAACACATGGGCGCTGGCCAAAGACCATATCCCCGACTACATGCCCGACGAGGTACGAACCCGCTACGGGCTGATACCGCTGCGTGACGCCTACTACAACATCCATTTTCCGCAGTCGCCCGAACTGCTGCGGCAAGCACAGTACAGGCTGAAATTCGACGAACTGCTGGGCATCCAGCTCAACGTCCAGTCGCGCCGTACGGAACGTCTGGCCAGGAACAACGGCTTCCTGTTCATGAAGGTCGGGGGTGTCTTCAACACCTTTTACAACGAAAAACTCCCGTTCCCGCTCACCGGGGCGCAGAAACGGGTCATCAGGGAGATCCGGCAGGACACCGTCACGGGCTACCAGATGAACCGCCTGTTGCAGGGCGACGTCGGCAGCGGCAAGACCCTCGTGGCGCTGATGTCGATGCTGCTGGCCGTGGACAACGGCTACCAGGCCTGCATGATGGCGCCCACCGAGATACTCGCCCGCCAGCATTTCGCCACCATCACGCGTATGCTCGACGGCATGGGGGTGAAGGTCGCCATCCTCACCGGCGCCTCGAAGGCCAGGGAGCGCCGGCTGGCGCTCGAAGGGATCGCCTCGGGCGAGGTGCACATCCTAATCGGCACGCACGCCCTGATCGAAGACCGCGTGCAGTTCGCCAACCTGGGGTTCGTGGTGATCGACGAGCAGCACCGCTTCGGCGTGGAGCAGCGCGCCCGGCTCTGGACGAAGAACGAGCAGCCGCCGCACATCCTCGTGATGACCGCCACGCCGATTCCCCGCACGCTGGCCATGACCCTCTACGGCGACCTCGACGTCTCGGTGATCGACGAGCTCCCGCCGGGACGACGGCCGATCAAGACCGTACATTACACCGATGCGGCGCGGCTGCGCCTGTTCGGCTTCATGAAGCAGGAGATCGCCAAGGGACGGCAGGTCTATGTCGTATATCCGCTCATCAAGGAGTCCGAGGCCATGGATTACAAAGACCTCACCGACGGCTACGAAGCCATATCGCGCGATTTCCCGCTGCCGGAGTATGTCACCACGATTTGCCACGGCAAGATGAAACCCGCCGACAAGGAGGAGTCGATGCGCCAGTTCAAGTCGGGCGAGGCCGATATCATGGTCGCCACGTCGGTCATCGAAGTGGGCGTCGACGTGCCGAACGCCACGGTCATGGTCATCGAATCGGCCGAGCGGTTCGGGCTCTCGCAGCTGCACCAGTTGCGCGGGCGCGTAGGGCGGGGCGGCGAACAATCCTACTGCATCCTGATGTCGGGCGAAAAGCTCTCGAAGGAGTCCCGGGCACGCCTCGACGCCATGTGCGAAACCAACGACGGATTCCGCCTGGCGGAGCTCGACCTCAAACTGCGGGGTGCGGGCGACATCAACGGCACGCTCCAGAGCGGCATGGCGTTTGATCTGAAGATCGCCAACCCCACGCTCGATGTCCAGATACTCACCGTCTCGCGCGAGGCGGCGGCCGACATCCTCTCCGGCGACCGCGGCCTCTCCCTGCCTGAGCACCGCGGCCTCAAGGAGTTAAGACGGCGCTATTCGGGGCGCGAAGAGATTGATTTTTCCATGATTTCGTAATATTTCATACCCGCAGACCGTTTACCCATTAAAAACCCTTTTCCCATGAAACGATTGTTATTCACGATATTGTTATTCACCGCCGCGCAGCCTGCCGCAGCCCAGCTCTACCACCCGGGCGAGCAGCTTTTCTACCGCGTCAGCTACAAGGCCAAGATGTTCCCCAATACCGAAGTCGGCGCCGTGGAGGTCAAGACCTCCGAGGTGCAGCTCGACGACCGGAAGTTCTACAAGGTCGAGGGCATCGGCCGCACGCTGCCCACCTACCGCTGGTTCTTCAACCTCGAAGATATCTACACGGTATGGATCAGCCCCGAGACGCTGCGCCCGGTACGTTTCGAAAGTGACATCAAGGAGGGCGACTACACGTTCCAGAGCTATTACACCTACGACTGGGACAACAGCCAGGTGCATACCCGGTGGCGGCGGCGCCAACGGCCTTTCGAGGAGAAAACCATGCCCCTGACCCCGGGGAGCATGGATGCCATCGCGCTTTTCTTCACCATGCGCTCGGCCAATGCCGAGGATTTCAAACCCGGTGAGCCCGCAACCCTCCAGATGGTATTGCAGGACACGATCCGGCACCTGAATTACAGGTACATAAGCCGCGAAACGAAGAAGATTCGCAACATGGGACGCTTCAAGACCCTGAAGTTCGAATGCCAGCTGGGCACCTCCGAAGGGTTCTCCTTCACCGACGGCACGGTCTTCACGCTATGGATCTCGGACGACGAGAACAAAATCCCGCTTTACATCGAGTCGCCCGTCCGCGTAGGCAGCATCAATGCCTATATTTCGGGCTACAAGGGGCTTAAATACCCGATGACGAGCCTCATAAAATAAAAATTTTGTTATCTTTGCCTCAGGATAACCCTGACCCGGCGAACAATCAGGTAAATTCGACACTGAAAAACTGTTTTTATGGAAGAAAATAAGCAAGGGTACGACCCCTCGGAATTCGAGGACGACGATTACATGGCGTCGCAGCCCGTCCCGGAAAAATCCATCCGCGGCTACCGCATCGTCATCATCATCCTCTCGGTGATCCTGGTGGCGCTTTCGGTACTTTATTTCAGCATACACCGCCAGCAGATGGTCGACAACCAGCTGCTGCAGGCCGACCGCGACTCGATCCAGAACGACCTGGGACGCCTGATGACCGACTACGACAACCTGCAGGTGACCAACGACAGCATCTCTGCCAACCTCAACGTGGAACGCGACCGCGCAGACTCGCTGATGACGCGCCTGAAAAAGGAGCGTTCATGGAACCTAGCCAAGATCAAACAGTACGAAAAGGAGGTGGGTACGCTGCGCACGGTCATGAAGAGCTACATCCGCCAGATCGACTCGCTCAATACGCTCAACAAAAAACTCATCAACGAGAACGTAACCTACCGCAAGGAGATCTCGTCGGCGAAGCTGCGCGCCGAAATGGCCGAGGAGAAGGCTGCCGAACTGGACAACAAGGTTCGTGTCGGTGCCGTGATCCGCGCCCGCGACATCCGTCTCTCGGCGCTCAACGCCAACAGCAAACCCGTATCGAGGATCAAGAATGCCGCGCGCCTGCGCGTGGATTTCGTACTGACGGCCAACGAGCTGGCGACACCGGGCGAAAAGACCGTCTACGTCCGTATCACCTCGCCCGACGGCTATGTGCTGACGACCGAGGCCATGCCGACTTTCGATTTCGAGGGCGAACGCCTGAGTTATTCGGCCATGCGCGAAGTGGACTACCAGAACCAGGATCTCGAAGTGGGTATCTACTATAACAGCACAGGCTTTGCCGCTGGTGCCTACACCGTACAACTGTTCTGCGACGGCCGCCTGATCGGAACCTCGCAGATCGCGATGCGATAAAACAGGAACACCCCGCACCCAAGGCGGGAGGAGAGCCCAAGCCCCGGAGTTAACGCTCCGGGGCTTTCGTATTGCAGGCACCCCGCTCCCGGCACCGGGAAAACCCCGGCGGCCTGCGGGAATCCTTATTCCGGATTCCCGCATGATGCGATCCCGGCTGCCCCGAGCACTCCGATCCTGTTCCCGGCCCCGCCTGTTCCGGATTCCGGCGCATATCCCCAATAACGGGTATCGGGCGGGGAAAATTCCCCTGAAATTGCGATTGCACGGATACGCCGGGCTCCGTACTTTTATAAAATCTACGGGCAACGGCAAAACACAGGCCGGAACGCGGTAAAAGCACCATCATAGATTTTAACTATAACTACATAAATATTATCAATTTGATTTATACAAAGATTTCCCCTATTTTTGTATCAGCAAAGAGGAAGAAAACTAAAGCAGCAAAAAATATTCACACAAATAAAAAAGTACAGCTATGACATCAATCATCAATTCAACGGTACCCGAATTCAAGGTTCAGGCCTACCACAACGGCAAATTCGTAACGGTCACGAACGAAGACCTCAAAGGCAAATGGGCGATCTTCTTTTTCTACCCGGCCGACTTCACGTTCGTGTGCCCCACCGAGCTGGTGGACATGGCCGACAAATACGACCGGTTCAAAGCCATGGGCGTGGAGGTCTACTCGGTAAGCACCGACACCCACTTCGTACACAAAGCCTGGCACGACACTTCGGAAAGCATCCGCAAGATCAACTACCCGATGCTCGCAGACCCCACGGGTGTACTTTCGCGCGGCTTCGGCGTCATGATCGAGGAAGAAGGCGTAGCCTACCGCGGCACGTTCGTCGTCAACCCCGAGGGGAAGGTCAAGCTGGTAGAGATTCAGGACAACAGCATCGGCCGCAATGCAGAGGAGTTGCTGCGCAAAGTCGCCGCGGCACAGTTCGTCGAGGCACACCCGGGTGAAGTATGCCCCGCCAAATGGCAGCAGGGCGCCGAGACACTCAAACCGAGTATCGACCTGGTAGGTAAAATCTAAGGGCCATGCTGGATCATGCACTCAGGGAGCAGTTGCTCCGCTTGTTCGAGGGGCTGGAAGCCTCCTACGTGTTCGACGTCACGGCCGACCCCGGCCATGCGTCGCGCGGAGAGCTGCTCGAGCTGCTCGAAGAGACGGCGGCCTGTTCCGCGAAGATCGGCTGTCGGATCACCGACGGGCAGGGACTGGAGTTCCGGCTTCTGCGCAACGACAAGGACACCGGCATCCACTTCCGGGCAGTGCCCAACGGCCATGAATTCAGCTCGCTGATACTGGCCGTGCTGAACGCCGACGGCAAGGGCAAAAACCTGCCCGACGAAGCGACGCGCCGACGGATCGGGGCGCTCGGCGGGCAGATCGCGCTGACGACCTACATGTCGCTCACCTGCACCAACTGCCCCGATGTGGTACAGGCGCTCAACCTGCTGGCGCTCTCCAATCCCCGGATCACCCATACGGCCGTGGACGGAGCCTTGTTCCCCGAGGAGGTTGCACGGCTGAATATCCAGGCCGTGCCGGCGGTCTTCCACGGCGAAGAGCTGATCCACGTCGGCCGCGGCTCGCTGGCCGAACTGCTGGACAAACTCGAGGAGCGCTTCGGCACTTCGGACACAGGCATAACGCCCCACGTGCGCGAATACGACCTGCTGGTCGCCGGGGGCGGCCCCGCCGGGGCTTCAGCCGCGATCTATGCAGCCCGCAAGGGGCTCCGCGTGGCGGTCGTGGCAGAAAAGGTCGGCGGACAGGTCAATGAAACGGTAGGCATCGAAAACCTGATCTCGGTGCCGCGCACGACCGGAGCAGAGCTCGCGGGCGACCTGCGCAAACACATGGAGGCCTACGGGATCGACATCTGCGACAACCGCCGCATCGAGCGTTTCGACATGGACGGCGGCATCCGGGAGCTACATGCCAAAGGCGGGGAGATTTTCCGCGCCCCGGCACTGGTCGTCGCCACGGGAGCTTCGTGGCGCAGGCTCGGGGTGCCGGGCGAGGCAGAGTATATCGGCCGCGGCGTAGCCTTCTGCCCCCACTGCGACGGGCCGTTCTACGCAGGCAGACACGTGGCCGTGATCGGCGGCGGCAATTCGGGGGTCGAGGCCGCAATCGACCTGGCGGGCACCTGCGCTTCGGTGACGGTTCTCGAATTCATGGAGACCCTCAAGGCCGACCAGGTATTGCAGGAGAAGCTGCGCACGCTCCCCAATGTAGAGGTACATACGAACGTGCAGACGCTCGAGGTCGAAGGCGACGGCAGCCGCATGACGGCCCTGCGCACGAAAGACCGCTCGACGGGAGCGGAAAAACGGCTGCCGCTCGACGGCGTATTCGTCCAGATCGGCCTCTCGGCCAACAGCAAGCTGTTCGCCGGCATCCTCGACACCAACCGCGCGGGAGAAATCCTGACCGACAAGGAGTGCCGCACGTCGGTACCCGGCGTATATGCAGCGGGCGATGTGACGGACATACGTTACAAACAGATCGTGATCGCAATGGGCGAAGGGGCCAAGGCGGCCCTGTCGGCCTCGGAAGACCGGATCAAGGGAATCATATGATATGCAAACTATTAAAATAAAAACGATTATGAAAACACTGGATTATTTGCACCTGGACGAGCAGAAAGTACAGGGCGTAGTATCGGCGCTGCATTCGCTGCTGGCCGACTTCCAAGTATTTTACACCAACCTGCGGGGTTTCCACTGGGATATCGAAGGGCACGGGTTCTTCGTCCTGCACGGCAAGTTCGAAGACCTGTACGACGATACTGCCGAAAAGGCCGATCAGATCGCGGAACGCATCCTGATGCTGGGCGGCAAGCCCGAAAACAGGTTCAGCGAATACCTCAGGGTCGCCAAGGTCAAGGAGATTTCCGGCGTAACACGCGGCGATGAGGCCATCGGGCATATCCTCACCACTTACAGCTATCTTATCGGCGAGGAGCGCAAGTTGCTCGCACTGGCTTCGGAGGCCGGTGACGAGGCTACCGTGGCGTTGATGAGCGACTACCTGAAGGAGCAGGAGAAGATGGTCTGGATGCTGACCGCCTACAACAAATAGCCCTTCACGGGAAGACCGGGCAGCCGGTATACAATGGAAATGCCGGCGGAGTGTGAACTCCGCCGGCATTCTTTTCATCCGGAATCCGGAAACGACACCGGCAAGACAAGGCAGCCCGGGCCCGCCGCCTGCTGCCCTCCTGGGTGCACCGAAGCGATACCCGTCGCCCGGCCTTCCGCCGGATTATTTGTTCTCTTCCTGCCAGATCAGGGCCGAAGCGCCGAGGATCGCGGCATTCTTACCCTGAATACCGCTCGGAAGCAGCTTCACTTTATTCTTGAATACGAAGAGCATGCTCTCTTCCATGTACCACTGCGTAGGCTCGAAGATCAGCTTGCCCGCCTTCGACAGGCCGCCGAAGAGGAATATCGCCTCGGGCGACGTGACGGTCACCACGTCGGCCAGTGCACGACCGAGCATCTCGCCCGTAAAACGGAAGGCTTCGAGGGCGATGGGATCGCCCTGCTCGGCAGCCGCGGAGATCATCGAAGCGTCGAAATCGCCGAAAGCGATGTCGCGCAGCTTGCTGGGGGCCGACATTTTGGCCATCAGCTCGAATGCCGTGCGCTTGATGCCCGTAGCCGAAACATAGGTCTCCAGACAGCCCTTACGCCCGCAACCGCACTCGCGGCCGTCGTGCTCGACAATGACATGACCGAACTCTCCGGCAAAGCCATCATGGCCGTAGACCATCTCACCGTTGGCGACGAAACCCGATCCGAGCCCCGTACCGAGCGTTATCATGATGAAATCGCGCATGCCCTTGGCATTGCCGTAGATCATCTCGCCGATCGTCGCGGCATTGGCATCGTTCGTCACGAGCACCTTCACACCCCCGAAGCAGTTCCGGATGTCGTCCGCCAGCGGGAAAATACGGCGGCTTTCGTCCGGATTGGGGTCTCCTTCGCGGAATTTCCAGAGGTTCGCGGGGTTTTCGACCGTACCCTTATGATAATTGGCATTTGGGGCGCCGATGCCGATACCCGTCAGTTCGTACTCGAACGAAAGACTGTCGGCCAGTGCGTGCATCGCCTGGCAGAGGTCTTCGACATAGGCCGGATAGTCGTCTACACTGGGGTATTTCTTGGTCGAAATGACCGATTCGGCATACAGGTCGCCGTTTTCGTCGACGAGGCCGAACGCAGTGTTGATACCGCCGATGTCCACGCCGAAAGCGAGTTTTTTCATATCGTGTTCAGGTTAAAGGTTAGAATTTATCAGGTCAAAGTTAATCCAAAATTCGGCTACTCCAAACTTTTTTCCTACTTTTGGGACAGATTCCGATCCAAAAGTATTGTCAGACTATGCAAACGAACGAGCAACTGCTCTCCGCCATCGAAAATTACCTGGCCCAAACCGAGCTCCCGGCCGAACCCGAGCTACTTTACGCCCCGATCGGCTATTCGCTCGCGGGCGGCGGCAAGCGCCTGCGCCCCATGCTGCTGATGCTCTCCAACGGCATCTTCACCGACAAGATACAACATGCCCTGCCGGCCGCCGCGGCCGTCGAGGTGTTCCATAACTTCACGCTGCTGCACGACGACATCATGGACAATGCAGCCGTGCGGCGCGGCAAACCCTCGGTCTACGCCAAGTGGGGACAGAACGTGGCAATCCTCTCGGGCGACGCCATGCTGATCTGCGCCTACCGGTTGCTGGGCGAAGTCCCGGCGCAGCTGCTGCCGCAGATACTCTCGACGTTCAACACCATGGCGCTCGAAGTATGCGAAGGGCAGCAGTACGACATGGATTTCGAACGCAAGCCGAAGGTTTCGGTCGTGGAATACATGCACATGATCGAACTGAAGACCTCGGTGCTGCTGGCCGGGGCCACCACGATCGGCGCCCTGCTGGGCGGCGCTTCGGAGGAGGACTGCCGCAAGCTGCGCCGCTTCGCCATCGAACTGGGACTGGCATTCCAACTGCAGGACGACCTGCTGGACAGCTACGGCGACGAGAGGCTGGGCAAGGCCATCGGCGGCGACATCCTCGAAGGCAAACAGACCTACCTGATGATCACGGCCATAAGCCGCGCCGACGAACCTACGCGCGAAGTGCTCCGCTCGACACACCGCTCACAGATGCCCGACGCCGAGAAAATCGCCACGATAAAAGCCGTCTACGACCGTCTCGACATACCACGCCTCACCGAACAGCAGATTTCGCTGCGCTTCGAAAGGGCGCTGGGCATCCTCGACACCCTTTCGGTCGAAAAATCCCGCACGGAACGGATGCGCGAATACGCCCTGAGCCTGATGGGACGCAAAAACTGACACTGCGAACACACCTGCGATAAACGACGGCGGGGAACACTCCCGCAAAAGACACTATGCAACGCTCCGATATAGAGATCATGGCCCCTGTAGGGTCTTACGAAGCACTGGCTGCAGCCATACAGGCCGGGGCGGACTCGGTATATTTCGGCGTCGGGAAGCTCAACATGCGCTCGGCATCGGCTGCGAACTTCACACTCGACGACCTGGCGAAGATCGTCGCCACGGCACACGCCGCAGGGGTCAAGACCTACCTCACGGTCAACACCATCGTCTACGAGGACGAGATGCTGACCGTCCACGAGGTGATCGACCGCGCCAAGGCCGAAGGCATCGACGCCATTATCGCCACCGATTTCGCGGCGATACTCTACGCCCGGCGCATCGGGGTCGAAGTGCATATTTCGACCCAGAGCAACATTTCGAATTCCGAAACCGTGAAGTTCTTCTCGCAGTGGGCCGACACGGTGGTGCTGGCGCGCGAGCTGACGCTCGAACAGGTGGCGCAGATACACCGCCAGATCGTCGAGAACGACATCCGGGGCCCGCGCGGCGAGCTGGTCGGGATCGAGATGTTCGCCCACGGTGCATTATGCATGTCCATCTCGGGCAAGTGCTACCTCTCGCTCTACGAAACCAACTGCTCGGCCAACCGCGGCGCCTGCCGCCAGTTATGCCGTCGCAAATACACCGTCACGGACACGGAAACCGGTGCGGCGCTGGACATCGACGGGCGTTACGTCCTCTCGCCCAAAGACCTCTGCACGGTCGATTTCCTCGACCGGTTCATCGGCGCGGGCGTCCGGGTGCTGAAGATCGAAGGACGCGCCCGCGGCGCGGAATACGTCAAGCGCGTGGTGTCGTGTTACGACGAGGCGCTGCGCGCCATCGAAGCGGGCACCTACACCCCCGTCCTGGCCGCCGGGCTGAAGGAGCGGCTCGCCACGGTCTTCAACCGCGGATTCTGGGAGGGCTACTACGCCGGACGTCCCGTGGCCGAACACAGCCAACATTACGGCTCGGCCGCCACGCGGCGCAAGGTCTACGTAGGCAAGGTGACGAACTTCTACAAGAGAATATCGGTGGCCGAGGTACTGGTCGAAGCCGCACCGCTGTCCGTGGGCGAAGAGATTTTCTTCATGGGTGCCACCACCGGCATCGCCGAACAGACGCTCGCCGAGCTGCACGACACCGACGGCACCCCGGCGCAATCCGTGGCACAGGGCACCCTCTGCGCCGTGCACACCGACACACCGATCCACCGCGGCGACCAGCTCTACAAATTCGTCGATGCGGAATAGACCCGGCTGTCGGGACAATATCCATTACAAAAAACGCCTCCGGGCGTTTTTTTGTTACGGTTTCCCTGCGGTCAGACAGATGAAAAGCTGCTTATCATAAAATTTTTATCGAAAAACAATAAATTTTATTTGTTTTTCAAAATTTCTTTCGTAAGTTTGCAGTGTCAAAAACAAAAAGACACCCAATATGGAAATCGAAAAAGTCATCCGCATCCTGGCCATTTTCATCACCGTGGCAGCCTTTGCAATCAAAGTAGCCACGCACCTGATGTTTCCCGGAGCATCGCACACCGGCGACATACCGCTCCTGATCCTGCTGACCCTCTCGGTCTGCGGCATCTGGCGGGATGCCTTGCGCTCGAAAAAACAAAACGAAAATTCCAACGAATAACCCATGAAAAAACTCTTTATGTTCGCCGCCACGGCAGCCATGTTGGCCGCATGCGCACCCAAGACAGCCCCCGAGCTGCCGATGGAAACCTTCTTCCGCAACTCGGAAAAAACGGGTTACCAGATCTCGCCCGACGGCAAGTATTTCTCCTATATGGCGCCTTACGAAAGCCGCCGCAACATCTTCGTGCAACCTATCGACGGCAAGGATGCCGTACGCATCACCTCGGAGACAGAGCGCGACCTGGCCGGGTATTTCTGGGCCAACAACAACCGCATCCTCTACCTGAAGGACACGGGCGGCGACGAGAATTTCCAACTCTACGGCGTGGACATCGACGGCAGCAACCCGAAGGCCTATACGGCCATCCCGGGCGTGCGGACACAGATCATCGACCCGCTCGAGGAGATCGACTCGCTGATGATCATCGGCACCAACCAGCGCAACCCGATGATCTTCGACCCCTACCGCCTGAACCTCAACACGGGCGAGATGACGATGCTGTGCGAGAATCCCGGCGACATCCAGAGCTGGCTGACCGACCATGACGGCAAGCTGCGCGTGGCCTACGCCATCGTCGACGGCGTGAACACGCAGATCCGCTACCGCGAAACCGAAGCCGAGCCTTTCCGTCCCGTACTGACGACCAACTTCAAGGAGGGCGTGTCGTTCGCCACCTTCACCCCGGACAACAAGCTGGTTTACGCCATCACCAACCTCGGGCGCGACAAATCGGCACTCGTGCTGATGGATCCCGCGACCTGCGAGGAGCTGGAACAACTCTACACCAACGATAAATACGACCTCGGCGGCCTGTGGTACAGCGACGCGCAGAAGAAACTGCTGGGCGTGTCGTACGAAGGGCACAAGGGCAAGACCCGCCACTTCTTCGACAAGGCTACCGAAGAGATGCTCGGCCGGATGGAGAAGCACCTGCGGGGCTATGAAATCGGTATCGGCGGTTCGAACAAAGCCGAGGACAAATACATCGTCTATGCAGGCGGCGACCGCACGATGGGCGCCTACTACTTCTACGACGTGAAAAGCGACACGATGACCAAGCTGGCCGACCTCGCACCGTGGATCGACGAACAACAGATGGCCGAGATGACCCCGGTCACCTATACCTCGCGCGACGGCCTCGAAATCGAGGGATACCTCACGCTGCCCGTCGGCAAGACGCTTCACAACGCCAAGAACCTGCCCGTAGTGGTCAACCCCCACGGCGGCCCGTGGGCCCGCGACTCGTGGGGATTCAACCCCGAGGTGCAGTTCCTGGCCAACCGCGGCTACGCCGTATTGCAGATGAACTTCCGCGGTTCTACCGGCTTCGGGCGCAAATTCACCGAAATCGCCTACGGCAAATGGGGCCAGACCATGCAGGACGACATTACGGACGGCGTGAACTGGCTGATCGAAAAGGGCATCGCCGATCCTTCGAAGATCGCCATCTACGGCGGCAGCTACGGCGGTTACGCCACGTTGCAGGGTATCGTCAAGGATCCCGACCTCTATGCCTGCGCCGTGGACTACGTGGGCGTATCGAACCTCTTCTCGTTCCTGCAAACCATCCCTCCCTACTGGAAACCGATGCTCGACATGATGTACGAGATGGTCGGCAATCCCGAAAAGGACGCCCAAATGCTGCGCGAAAACTCTCCGGCACTCAACGCCGAACGGATCAAAACCCCGCTGCTGGTGGTACAGGGCGCCAACGACCCCCGTGTGAACATCAACGAAAGCAACCAGATGGTCGACGCCCTGCGCAAACGCGGCGTGCATGTCGACTACATGGTCAAGGACAACGAGGGACATGGCTTCCACAACGAGGAGAACCGCTTCGATTTCTACCGCGCGATGGAGAAATTCCTCGGCAAATACCTCAAGGGCATCGAACCCGAGGGCGAAATCGTCCCCGAAAGCAGCCGCCGGTAGTCCCAATACAGACAATCCCTAAAACGAACACAGCCTCATTTTTTAAAATAAAAAGTTCAAATTTCATAGTTGTGTGACGGAGGCCCGGATAATCCCGGGCTTCCGTTTTTTACAGCACGGGAGGGCGGCAGAAACCGCACGGACAGGGCAAAAAACACAAAAGGGAGGAGTGCAGACGGCCGCCACCGACGACTGCCGCGGCATCCGGAACCCGCACCGCAGCAGCCGGAGGCGTGGGTGCCGCCAAAACGCAGACCTCGGAGAGAGGCGGCAGGCGGCAGCATCCGGCGGCAGACACGCTACGTGCGGTCAGTAACATCCCCGAAACCGGCGGCGAGCCGTTTCCCGCAACCCGGCCGATCCGGCTGCAACCGGCCTGCGGGCCGACCCGAATTTGAATTGAGCCGCGATTAGATTATCTTTGTCCCTGCAATGAACGCTGCATCCCACATAATTCGACCTTACGACGGGCTTCCGATGCCCCGCCGCCTGTGGGCCATCCTGGCCGTAGCGTTCGGCGTCTCGCTGTCGGTGATCGACAGCGCCATCGCCAACGTCGCCCTGCCCACCATCGGACTGGAACTGGGTATCTCGGCGGCCGACTCGATCTGGATCGTCAACGCCTACCAACTGGCCATCATGGTCTCGCTGCTGTCGTTTTCGGCATTGGGCGACGTGGTGGGTTACCGCAAAGTCTATATCGGCGGCCTGATGCTCTTCACCGTGGCCTCGGTGGGCTGCGCCCTCTCGACATCGCTCCCGACACTGGTGCTGGCGCGCGTGATGCAGGGGTTCGGCGCCGCTGCCGTCACATCAGTCAACACCACGCTTATCCGCATCATCTACCCCAAGGCGCAACTGGGACGCGGCATGGGAATCAACGCCACGGTCGTCGCCGTGTCGTCGGTCGCCGGGCCTACGCTGGCTGCGGGCATCCTCTCCGTCGCTCAGTGGCCGTGGCTCTTCGCCGTGAACATCCCCATCGGGCTGGTGGCGCTGTGGCTGAGCCGCCGCTTCCTGCCGGACAATCCCGTGCGGGTGAGCGCACGCCGTTTCGACTGGCGCGATGCCGTGATGAATGCCCTGACCTTCGGCCTGCTGATGGCTTCGGTCGAAGGATTCTCGCACGGGCTCGACCCGTGCCTGCTCACCCTGGGCATCGCAGCGCTGCTCATCATCGGGTTCTTCTTCATCCGCAGCCAGCTGCGCGAGCCCTATCCGATCCTGCCGTTCGACCTGCTGCGCATCCCGATCTTTTCGGTTTCGGTCGTCACGTCGATCTGCTCGTTCCTGGGGCAAATGCTGGCTATGGTAGCGCTGCCATTCTACCTGCAACACGAATTCGGCTACGACGAAGTGGCGACAGGGCTGCTGATGACCGCATGGCCGGCCGTGATCATGGTCGTGGCTCCCGTGGCCGGAATGCTCGTCGAGCGCATCCACGCCGGACTGCTCGGCGGGACGGGGCTGACGGCCATGGCCGCGGGCCTGTTCCTGCTGGCATTCCTGCCCGAACACCCCGTACCGGGCGACATCGTATGGCGGCTGGTGCTCTGCGGTGCCGGCTTCGGGCTTTTCCAGTCGCCCAACAACAGCATCCTGATCGCCTCGGCTCCGCCCGAGAGGAGCGGAAGCGCCAGCGGCATGCTCGCCACGGCGCGTCTCATAGGCCAGACCACGGGCGCGGCCCTGATGGCGCTGCTGTTCCACATCGTCCCCAACGACAGCACCCACACGGCACTCCTGCTCGCCGGCGGGTTCGCACTCACAGGAGCCGTCGTCAGCCTTACCCGCATCCGGCTACCGCTGCCCGAAGGGTTGGCCCGGCAGAAGAAATAACCCCCGGCAGGCAGAACGGCGGACGCTCCGGCAGATATCCGCCACCGCCCGTGCAACCCGGCACGGCACGCACGGTAAACAAAGAAAACAAACGCCCCAAACACCGCACAGACAACAGACATACCACAACATTGATCCGGCATGAAATACCCCTTTCTCCTCGCCGTCCTGCTCTCCTGCACCGGAACGGCGTCCGCACGACAAACCCCGCCTTCACCCTCCGATACGGCACAACGGGCAACGGCCCCTTTGCAAGCCGACCATGCAACACCCCGCACCCCGCACGCAACCGGCGCGGAGACACCCCCTACACTGCACCCCGACACCGTACAACCACCCGCCCGGACGCAATTCATCCGCCCGCCCTACCTGCGGCCCGGCGACACGGTGGGCATCGTCACCCCGGCGCGGAAACTGTCGGAAAAGGCCGACACGGCGAAGGTGCGCGAGCGCTTCGAATCGTGGGGCCTGAAGGTTAAGTTCGGATCGCATACCGCCGACCGCGAGCAACCCTATTTCGCAGGCACCGATGCCCAGCGCGCCGCCGACCTGCAGGCGATGATCGACGATCCCGGCGTGAAAGCCGTCGTCAGCTTCCAGGGCGGTTACGGCTCGGTACGGCTGCTGCCGCTCATCGACCTCGACCGCCTGCGCGAGCAGCCAAAATGGATCGTCGGGTTCAGCGACGTGACAATGCTCCACCTGGCACTGGGACGGCTGGGCGTTGAGAGCCTCCATGCCACCATGCCGGGCAAGTTCCGCTTCGGCCGCGACGAGACCCCCGAAGCGATCGTCTCCGACGAAGCGCTGCGCAGTGCACTGCTGGGACTGCGGCAGCGTATCGACACCGACCCTCACCCGCTCAACAGCCCGGGCACGGCCCGCGGACGCCTCACGGGCGGCAACCTGGCGATCGTCTGCTCGTCGCTCGGCACACCCGAGGAACCCGACTTCGACGCCCCCACGGTGCTCTTCATCGAGGAGGTCGGCGAACACATGTACCGCCTCGACCGCATGATGCAACAACTCGCCCGGAGCGGAAAGCTCGCCAAATGCAAAGCCATCCTCGTCGGGCATTTTTCCGACATGGCCGGACAAAAACATTTCGGCATCACCGACCCCTACGACATCGTTGCGCAATACGTGCGGCCGCTGGGAATCCCGGTCGTCTTCGGCCTGCCCGCGGGGCACGAAGACCCCAATGTGGCGCTCTACATGGGGCGCGAAGTCACCGTCACGGTGGGCGAAACGGGTGCCGCCATCGAGTTCTGACGAAGGAAGCGGGGCGCAGCGGAACGGCCCGACTCCGCCCGGACAGCAGGGCGGCGGGGCGGCGGGGCAACCGCTCCGGGCAAAGCCGCCGGGCTGCGGCGGAGCGGCGAAAGCCTTCCGCCCCCGGCACCGCCGCAAACCAGTCCCGTCCCTCTGCCGCACGGTCGTAAAACCAGCCTTTCTGCCGCTTGCCGGCGGATACACCGTCCGCCCCGAACGACGGCAGACGTCCCGCTACGCAAAAGCCGTACGCTCCGGGCCCGCCCTCCGCAAAAAATAAACCCGCCGGGGAACGGGCTTGCCATATTTTTACTATTTTTGTAAAAGGAGGGATACGTAGCCCTGCGAAAGGCGCGGGAAACCGTCCCCGGAAACGAAATACGGATTATCGGAAATCTAAAACACTACGCATATGTTCTCAGCAAAAACCTACGCCGCGCGCCGCAACATGCTGCGCACCAAAATCGGATCGGGCATCGTCCTGTTCCCGGGCAACCCCCTGTCACCCAATAATTACCCGAACAACGCCTACTACTTCCGGCAGGATTCGTCGTTCCTTTACTATTTCGGGCTGAACGTCCCCTCGCTGGCGGGCCTGATCGACGCCGACACGGGCGAAGAGGCACTCTACGGCGACGATTTCACGGTCGAGGACATCATCTGGACAGGCCCGCAGCCCACGTTGCGCGAGCTGGGCGCAAAGGTCGGCATCGCAGCGACATATCCCCTCTCCGAACTCGAGAAACGGCTCCGCAAAGCCATTTCGCTGGGGCGCAAAATCCATTTCCTGCCCCCTTACCGCGGAGAGACAAAGCTTTGGCTGTCGTCGCTACTGGGTATCAAACCCGCACTGCTGCACGACTACAAGTCGGTAGACCTGATGTTCGCCGTGGCCGAAATGCGCGAGAAAAAGAGCGCCGAGGAGATCGAAGAGATGGAGCGCGCGTTCCAAATCGGCTACAAGATGCACACGCTGGCCATGAAGATGTGCCGCCCGGGCGTCGTCGAGCGCGAAATCGCGGGCGCCATCGAAGGCGTCGCCAAATCCTACGGTTCGGGCGTGTCGTTCCCGTCGATCGTCTCGCAGCACGGCGAAACGCTGCATAACCTCAACGCCGACGGCGTACTGGAAGAGGGGCGTCTGCTGCTGTGCGACGCGGGCGGCGAAACGGTCGACAACTACTGCTCCGACCACACCCGCACCTACCCCGTAAGCGGGAAATTCACGCAGAAACAGAAGGATGTCTACAACATCGTGCTGGCGGCACACGACCATGTGGCCAACATCGTCAAACCGCACATGATGTACTCCGAGATACACAACGCCGCCTACACGACGCTGGCCGAAGGGCTTGCCGGAATAGGGCTGATCAAGGGATCGGCGGCCGACGCCGTGGCCGCGGGTGCCATGACGATGTTCATGCCCCACGGGCTGGGACACGGGCTGGGCATGGACGTGCACGACTGCGAGGCGATGGGCGAGCGGAGCTTCGACTTCTCCTCGATCGCCCAACGCGCCGCCAAGTCCGCGACCTGCATTTACCGTGCGGCGTGGCGCCTCGAACCGGGGACAGTAATGACCGACGAACCGGGGCTCTACTTCATCCCGGCGCTGATCGACAAATGCCGGGCCGAGGGCCTTTACAAGGGGATCGTCGATTACGACGCCCTGGAAGGCTACCGCGACTTCGGCGGCATCCGCATCGAGGACGACATCCTTGTGACGGAGAGCGGGAGCCGTATGCTGGGCGACAAGAAGATACCCGTCACGGTCGAGGAGCTCGAAGCAGTCGTAGGCCGGTAACGTGAAACGGATTTTCATTTTCCCGACCATCGAGGAGGCCAAGGCGTTCATCCTCACCGAGCCCCGCGACCCGGTATTCGTCGGCGGGGTGGGCATGGCCGAAATCGCAGCGGCGACCCTGCGCGCCGTGAAAGCCAAAAAGCCGCAGTTGGTGGTACTGGCCGGCATTGCCGGCGCCTGTGACCGGACATTGCGGCGCGGCGAGGTGGTCGAAGTGGTCTGCGAACGCATAGCGGGCATCCCCGAGCGTTACGCCCGCGAATACGAAACCTCGGGCCCCGACCTGGGGCTGCCCCTTGCGGCCGGGGTCACCGTCAACCGTTCGGGCGACGGAGCCGCGGCAACGGGCGGGCCGAAAAGCGCGACGGAAAACGCCGGGCACGCGGCAGGGGATGCCGGGTTCGCGGAGTCGCACCCCGGATTTACGGCGGAAGGCGGAGCAGAGCACGCAGCGGAAGGCACCCAACTCCAGACGCCGGGCAATGCCCGAAACCAGCCGGGGAACATGGCGGCACCCATCGGGTTCGAAACGCCGGACGATACGGAACGCACGGCGCTTGGTACGCAACCCGGAATACCGGACAATGCCGGCAACCTGCCGCAAAAGCCGGAAGGAAGCCCGGAGGATACGCCGCAAGAGTACCTGCCGGAAGTGGAGAACATGGAAGGCGCAGCCTTTTTCGCCGTATGCGACGCGCTGGGCGTCGCGTGCTGCCAGATACGCGCCGTGTCGAACTACGTCGGCGAACCCTTCGGCCAGTGGGCTATGGAGGAGGCCGTCGGGAACCTGACGGAAAAGTTAAACCAAATATTCGAAAGCAATGAATAAAAATTGGATGCTCTGGGCGGGACTGATCCTGATACTGGTCGTCTTCATCCTGGTCTGGCAATTCGCCCCCGCCATCCAGCGGTGGCTGGCCAACGTATTTATCGACATCATCGTCCTCGTGCTGACTTTTGCCGCCGGATGGCTGCTGGGCCGTTTCGGGGGTAAACGCAACCGCAGCGACAACGAGAAAAACGCCCGCAACATCACCGAGGCGCAGAAACAGTGAGGCTGAAACTGCACATCTCACCCTGCCCGAACGACACTTTCATGTTCGACGCGCTCGTTAACGGCCGCATCGACACGGGCAGCCTGCGCTTCGAGGTCGAATACCACGACATCGAGGAGCTGAACCGCGGTGCCGGGCTGGGACGTGCCGACATCAGCAAGATAAGTTGCGCCGTGCTGCCCGCCATCGCGGAACACTACGTGCTGCTCGACAGCGGTGCGGCACTCGGACGCGGCAACGGGCCGTTGCTGGTACGCCGCGCAGGCGATACGCGGCCGATACGCCGCGTGGCCGTCCCGGGGCTGCACACCACGGCCAATGCCCTGATGGGCAAACTCTTCCCCGAAATCGAAGAGCGTACACCGCTGCTCTTCTCCCGAATCGCGGCTGCCGTCGAGCGGGGCGATTTCGACGCCGGGGTACTTATCCATGAGGGCCGCTTCGTCTACCGTGAACGGGAACTGGAACTGGTCGCCGACCTCGGGCAGTTGTGGGAGCAGCGGACGGCGCTGCCGCTGCCGCTGGGCGGGATCGCAGCCCGGCGCAGCCTGCCGGACGAGGTGCGGCACGAGGCCGAACGCCTGCTGCGCACGAGCATCGAATACGCCTTCACCCATCCCGAAGCTTCGCGCACCTATATAAAACAACACGCACAGGAGCTGGATGACAAGGTGATCAACGCACATATCGCGCTCTTCGTGAACGGGTACTCGCTCTCGCTGGGCGACGAAGGCCGCCGTGCCGTCGAGGCGCTGACGGGAGTGATCCCCTGAGCAACCGCCGGCCACCTCCAATACGTTCCGTTATGAAGTCCGTTTTATTATTGTTTCCGCTCCTGATCGCCGCGGTTCGCGCAACGGGCGAGACGCCCCTGCGGCAGGCCGCCAACGGGAGCCGGGTACGCTTCCTCGGGCTGCGGACAATCGGCAATCCCGTCGTCGTGGGGATGGAAAAGAACGGCAAGGAAACCACCCTCCGCAGGAAAACAGCCGGCGGGGCAGGCGGTTACGAGCCCGGAAAAATCGCGGCGGACGAGAGCAAAGCCCTCGGCAGGCAGGCATGGCTGGAGTGTATGTCCCGGTTGCAAAAGGCCGGCTGCAGGCAGATGGATACGACAGACAAAGGCCTGATGGGTTTCGACGGCTCGCAAAGGCTCCCGGGAGTAAATCTGAACGGACAATGCCACCCCGTCGACCGATGGTGCGGATGTGGGATCCGGGAACTGCACCTGCCGCTCTTCCGGCTGACCGGAATGGAAATACCCGGCAACGACATATATTAGGAAACGCCCCGGCAACCCGGAACATACAGCCTACGGCGACAACGAACTATTACGAAGCAACCCCAAACCCCGCAATATCCCATGTACCGCACGACAAACCGACCCAACACCCGTATCGAAGTGGCCGACGCACTGCGCGGCATCGCCGTGGCCGGGATCATCCTGTTTCACGCCCGCGAGCATTTCAACCTCTACTGGAGCGCCCTCGACCTGCCCCGCGCCGGATTCGGCAGCTGGGAACAGCCCGTGGCCGATATGCTGGGATTCCTGCTTTCGGGCAAGATGTACGCCATCTTCGCATTGCTGTTCGGGCTGAGCTTCTTCATCCAGAGCGACAACCAGGCACAGCGGGGCAACGACTTTTCGCTGCGCTTCGCATGGCGCATGGTGCTGCTGTTCGGCATCGGGCTGGTCAACGCGGCGATCTACAACGGCGACGTACTGACCTACTACGCCCTTTTCGGGCTGCTGATGATTCCCATCGGCAAGCTCCCCAACCGATGGGTGTGGGTCATCGCGGCCCTGCTTTTCATCCAGCCGCTCGAACTCTGGCAGTATTTCAGCGGACATACGCTCTCGATCCGCGGCATCGAAGGCATGGAGACCCTCTATCCCACCCTCGCCACGGGCACCTTCGCCGAGAGCGCCCGCGTGAGCCTGCTCTACGGCCCGCTCAGTTCGTTCGGCTGGGGACTGGAACACGGACGCGGCACGCAGACGCTGCTGATGTTCGTATTGGGCATGCTGGCCGGCCGCTACCGGCTCTTCTACGACGAAGGGCAGCACAGACGCATCTGGGGCGGGCTGCTGGCCGTGGGCATCGCGGGCACGTGGCTCGTGCCGTTCGAAGCGATGCGCAACCTGATGACGGCCACGGCGATCGTTTCGACGGTCGTCCTGCTGTGGTACGGCTGGCCGGGGTTCCGCCGGGCGCTGCACGGCATGACCTTCTTCGGGCGCATGAGCCTGACCAACTACCTGCTGCAATCGCTGCTCGGCACGGCGCTCTTCTACAACTGGGGGCTGGGGCTTTACCGCCACGTGGACGTGATCTACGGCACGCTGGCGGGCGTGGGGATCATCCTGGTACAGTATCTCTTCTGCCGCCTCTGGCTGCGGCGCCATACGCACGGCCCCGTCGAATGGGTGTGGAAAAAGCTCACATGGATCGACCTCCCGCTTTTCGACCGTAAAATCGCCTCCTGAGGGCGATTTTTTCGTGTCGCCGTTTGGTTATCCCGATTTTTTTGTATATTTATAGTCGGCTAATCGGAAAATGCTCCGCAGCACGACTTTCCGTTCCGGGAACCCGGCTCCGCGAAGTACTCCCGACGATGCCCCGCACCACCGCAAAACCTTAAAACCATACGGGAATATGAAAAACTATTCAGCAAAAGAAATCAAAAACATCGTACTCATCGGCGCGCCCGGCACGGGAAAAACTACCCTTGCCGAAGCGATGGCCTTTGAGGGTAAGGTCATCGACCGCAGGGGTAGTATCGAGGCGAACAACACGCTCTCGGACAATACGGATATCGAGCACGAATACAAACGCTCGATCTATTCCACGATCCTCTTTACCGAATTCATGGATCGCAAGCTGAACATCATCGACTGCCCGGGCTCGGACGACTTCTGCGGAAGCCTCTTCTCGGCATTCAAGGTAGGCGACGTGGGCGTATTCCTGTTCAACGCACAGAACGGCTGGGAAGTCGGCAGCGAGATCCAGGCCCGCTATGCACGCCTGCTGAAAAAGCCCGTCATCGGCGTGGTGAACCAGCTCGATGCCGAGAAAGCCAATTTCGAAGCCACGATCGAGTCGATCAGGGCCGCATCGCGCGTGAAGCCCGTCATCGTACAGTACCCCGTCAACCAGGGGCCTGAGTTCAACGCCTTCATCGACGTGCTGCTGATGAAGATGTACCGTTTCAAGGACAACGACGGCCACCGCGAGGAGCTGGAGATTCCCGCCGACGAGATGGACAAGGCGCAGGAACTGAACAAGGAGCTGGTCGAGATGGCCGCCGAACACGACGAAGCGCTCATGGAGCTCTATTTCGACAAGGGTACGCTCACGCAGGACGACATCCGCGCCGGACTGAAGATCGGCTTGGCCAAGCGTGAACTGATGCCGATTTTCTGCACCAGCGGCAAGCGCGACATCGGCACCAAGCGCCTGATGGAGTTCATCATCAACGTGGCACCCGGCCCGCTGAAGGCTCCGTGTTTCCTCTCGACCGAGGGCGAGGAGATCGCCGCCGACGAGACGGCACCCGCCGTGGCGTTCGTCTTCAAGAGTCAGGTCGAACAGCATATCGGGGAGATCACCTATTTCCGCGTCATCCGCGGCAGGATCGCCGAAGGTACCGAGCTGGTAAATACCCGCACGGGCAACAAGGAGAAGATTTCGCAGTTGTTCGCCGTTGCGGGCAAGAACCGCATCAAGGTCACGGAGCTGTCGGCCGGCGATATCGGCTGCACGGTGAAGCTCAAGGGCACGCGTACCAACGACACGCTCTCGGCTGCTTCAGCACCGGTCAGCATCGAACCCATCGTCTTCCCCGAACCGCGCTACCGTGCCGCCGTGAAGGCCAAGGAGCAGGGCGACGAGGAGAAACTGGGCAAGGTCTTGAACGATGCCAAGTTCGAAGACCCGACGATCCTGGTTGAATACTCCAAAGAGTTGAAACAGACCATTATACAAGGCCAGGGGGAACATCACCTGAACATCCTGCGCACGCGCATCGAAAAGGAGAACAAACTCTCCTATGACTATATCGCACCGAAGATTCCCTACCGTGAAACCATCACCAAAGTTGCGCAGGCCGATTACCGCCACAAGAAACAGTCGGGCGGCGCAGGACAGTTCGGTGAGGTACACATGATCATCGAGCCCTACTACGACAACATGCCCGAACCCAAGAACTACAAGGTTCCCGGCAAGGGCGACATGGTCGTGAACCCCAAGACCAAGGAGGAGTACGACCTGGCATGGGGCGGCAAGCTGCAATTCTACTCGGCGATCGTGGGCGGCGCCATCGACGCACGCTTCATGCCCGCCATCCTGAAGGGTATCATGGAGAAGATGGACGAAGGCCCGCTGACGGGTTCTTACGCCCGCGACATCCGCGTGGTGGTCTACGACGGAAAGATGCACCCGGTGGATTCGAACGAGATTTCGTTCAAACTGGCGGCGCGCAACGCCTTCAAGGAGGCTTTCCGCAACGCGGGCCCCAAGATCATGGAGCCGATCTACAATGTCGAGATACTCGTCCCGAGCGACTACATGGGCGCCGTGATGTCCGACTTGCAGAACCGCCGCGCGATGATAGCCGGAATGGAGTCCGACAAGGGCTTCGACCGTCTGAACGCCATGGTTCCGCTGGCTGAGCTGTACCGCTACTCGACGACACTCTCGTCGCTGACGTCGGGTTCGGCCACCTATACGATGAAATTCTCGTCCTACGAGCAGGTTCCGGCCGACGTGCAGGACAAGCTGCTGAAGGCTTACACCGACACCGACGAGGAGTAATCCCCGGCAGTGGGGCAATACGGAGGGGGGGGGTATTCCCCCTTCCGGACAGGGGCGGGCACGATTGCCCGCCCTTTTTCGCCGCCGGGAACCGGCAGTCCCCGCCTCCGCCCACCGGCGCTCCGCACGCCCTGCGGTATGGCGTATGCTTCAATCCGCCCGGCATCCCGGCATATCCCGCGCGGCCGCAACGAACAGAGCCGCCTCATGTTAAGTTAATGTTAACAATCGGTGCCAAAACCGTTTCATCGGAAAAAATGGCGTAAATTTGTTCACAATTTGCACTAAACCCTAACATGAGCGAAATCTACACCGTAATCGTAGTTATTCTGGGAATCCTCGCCATTTCAGGTCTTTTCGTCGGCGTCACGAACGACGCAGTCAACTTCCTCAACTCTGCCATCGGCTCCAAGGCCGCTTCGATGCGGGTCATCCTCACCGTCGCCTCGGTCGGCATTATCGTCGGCGTAGTCACGTCGAGCGGCATGATGGAGGTGGCCCGAAGCGGCATGTTCAATCCCGGACTGTTCACATTCCACGAGGTCATGATGTTATACCTGGGAGTGATGTTCGCCAACATCATCCTGCTGGATCTCTACAACTCGTGGGGACTGCCCACCTCGACCACCGTCTCGCTGATCTTCTGCCTGCTGGGCTCGGCCATCGCCGTGTCGATCTACAAGATCTCGAACGACCCCGCGCTGGGCGTCGGTTCGCTCGGGCATTTCATCAACACCTCCCGCGCCATGGGCATCGTCTCGGCGATCCTGCTGTCGGTGGTAATCGCCTTCACCTGCGGTACGATCGTCATGTATGTTTCGCGTACGATCTTCTCGTTCCGCTATACGGTGGTCTTCCGCCGCTTCGGGTCGCTGTGGTGCGGCGCATCGCTCACGGCTATCATCTATTTCGCCGTCTTCAAGGGGCTCAAGTCGCTGCTCGCCGACCATGCCTTCATCGAAATGGTCGACCGGCACCTGCTGCTGTCGCTTTTCATCTGCTGGGTGGCATGTTCCGTGCTGCTGTTCTTCATCCAGCGGTTCAAAATCAACATCCTGCGCATCACGATCCTGTCGGGTACGTTCGCACTGGCACTGGCCTTTGCGGGCAATGACCTGGTGAACTTCATCGGCGTGCCCGTCGCCGGGTTCGACGCCTTCTCGATCGCCAAACATTCGGGCGATCCGCAGATGATGATGGGAGCCCTGAGCGAGAACGTCCCGGCCAATTTCCTGATCCTGCTGGCCGCGGGCGCCATCATGATACTCACGCTCTGGACTTCGAAAAAGGCCATGCACGTCTCCGAGACAGAGTTGTCGCTCTCAGCGGCACAGGGAGACGAAGGCCCCGAACAGTACGGCTCGTCGGTCATGTCGCGCACGATCGTCCGCGCAGCGCTCAACATCAACGCCGGCATCGAACGGGTCATCCCCCCGCGCGTACGGGCCGCCGTCTCACGCCGGTTCGAATACGAGGACATCGAACATAGCGGTGCCCCCTACGACATGATCCGCGCCACGGTCAACCTCACGACCTCGGCCATGCTGATCGCCTTAGCCACTTCGCTCAAACTCCCCCTGTCGACCACTTACGTCTGCTTCATGGTGGCCATGGGTTCGTCGCTCGCAGACCGCGCTTGGGGCCGCGAAAGCGCCGTATACCGCATCTCGGGCGTCATGACCGTCATCGCCGGGTGGTTCATCACGGCATTGGGCGGGTTCCTGATCGCCTTCGCCGTCGGGCTTGCCCTGATCTACGGCGGCACGATCGCCTTCATAATCGTCACGGTACTCTGCGGCTACATGCTCATCCACAGCAATTTCATCAAGAAAAGCAAAGCCTCCGCCGCCCCTGCCGCAGCCGGGGTGAAACCCCTGTCCTCCGAAGACATCATCGTCAACCTGCGCGACGAGGTGTGCCGCACGATGGAATCGGCGACAAAAATCTACGACCGTACGCTGATCGCCGTATTCAAGGAGAACCGCAAGGTGCTGCGCGACATGGTCAAAGAGTCGAACGACCTCTTCTACCAGTCGCGCGAACGCAAATACACGCTGCTGCCCACGCTCAAAAAGCTCCAGAGCAGCGACGTCAACACGGCCCACTACTACGTGCAGGTGGTCGATTACCTCAACGAAATGACCAAGGCGCTGATGCACATCACGCGCCCGGCGTTCGAACACATCGACAACAACCACGAAGGGCTTTCGAAGGAGCAGGCCAAAGACCTCATGTCGATCAACGACGACGTGGAGTCGATCTACCGACATATCAACCAGATGCTGCGCGACGGCGATTTCTCGGAGATCGAGATGGTGCTCACGCTGCGCGACCAACTGTTCGAGTCGATTGCCGAGGCCATCAAATCGGAGCTTTCGCGCATCAACGAAGCCCGCTCGAATACCAAGGCCAGCATGTTGTACCTGACGATCCTCACCGAAACCAAGAACATGGTGCTGCAATCGCGCAACCTGCTCAAATCACAGCAATATTTCCTCAAGCACCGCACGGGGCCGCAAAAGTGGATTAAATAATCCCTGCATTCCGTTTGCAGCGGGATAAGAGCAGACGCGGCAACGAGCGCCCGGAGCAGGCGGGCGTAAAGCGCAGCCGTTCGGAACCGTTCGGGAAAAAACCGCGAACACTCCGCCAAAACGGCTTGCAGATGATTTTAGCCACCTTTTGTCACCCAAAGGTACTCGATTGTTTTTTTGCAGAGAAAAACACATAACCGCTTCCTGCACGAAAGCACACGACAGGTTACACAAAAAAACGCATACGACATGGATATAGCACAGGTCAAGCGGCGGGAGAACATCGCCGAATACATCCTTTATCTCTGGCAGTTGGAAGACCTGCTGCGGGCGCTGCAATTCAGCCCCGAGGCGATTTTCTCGACGCTGATCGCCCCCCGCAAGGACATCGCCGAGGAGCAGAAGCACGTCTACCTGCTGTGGTACATGGACATCGCCAACCTCCTGCATCAGGAAGGCAAGGACGAGAAAGGGCACTTGGAGCATACGCTCCACCTGATCGGCGACCTGCACGACCTGCACCTGCAATTGATGAAGCTGCCCGTCGGCGCACATTACCGCCAGACCTATGCGAAGCTGGAGCCCGAGCTGCCGCGCCTGCGCGCCGTACTGGGCAATCCCGGCATGAACGACACGGAACTCTGTTTCCGCGCACTCTACGCGGCGATGCTCTACCGCATCAAGGGCGAGGGTGACAAGCAGGCCGTCACCGACACGCTCGAATACATCTCGCCCGTCATCGCCGAGCTGGCAGACATATACGGCAAAGTCGAACGCGGAGAAATCGACCTGTTCAAGACCGACACGGCGAAATAGACCGTTCCGGGGCCGACGCAGCCAAACAGCGCATGCCGGGCACCCGAAGCGGGATGCCGGCATCGGGCAACAGCCCCACCACCGAAAACTCCGGCAGCCCGGGAAGGGCCGAGAGCCGCGCCAAATCACCTGCGACCGGCCTCCAAGCGAAAAAACGGACGCCCACAAAGGCATCCGTTTTTATCTTGCGAACCGCAGCAGCGACGCGCCGGCCCTACTTTATATCCAACCCCATGATATAGTCGTTCATATAATATCCGTCACCGATCGGGAAATCGCCTTCGCGCAGTTTGCGCATCCCCATCCGCTCGTAAAAGTGCAGCGCCCGGTTGTTGCGGTTGACGTTCAGCTCCATGCGGCAAGGCGCAGGATGCACCGAACGGATATATTCCACGGCATGGCGGAACAGGAATTCCCCGGCACCGATTCCCTGGAAGCGGGGAAGGACATAGATTTTCTGCAAATGGAAAAGGTCTTCGGCCTCGTGCTGCACCGAAAGGTAACCGCACGGTTCGCCGTCGGCCGAGGCGATGAACCAGGCGAACTCCCCGCACATCTCGCGCGCAAGCACCTCCGCCCCGTACATCCACTCCATCATATACTCCATCTGCGACGGGGTGATGATCCCGCGGTAGGTCGCAGGGAACACCTCGTCGGCAAGGCGGCGTATCAGGGCGCAATCGGTCTCACAGGCCCGTCGTATCGTCAGCATCATCTGGAACAATAAAAAAGGCCGGCACGAAAGCCGACCTCTTAGTCATTTTCCCGCAGGAATTAAGCGTACTTGAACGTCGACTCGTCCGATACGGTCAGCTTCTTGCGACCTTTTGCGCGACGTGCAGCCAGCACCTTGCGGCCGTTCGCCGTAGCCATACGGCTGCGGAAACCGTGCTTGTTGATTCTCTTCCGGCGCGAGGGCTGGTAAGTTCTCTTCATTGCCATAGCTATATAATTTTTGTTGTTTCAGACATTTTTACGGATTGCAAAAGTACAACAAAAAAGTTATCCGCAAAAATTTTTCAAGAAAATATTTCAAAAAGCCGGGTAAAAAGCATGAAATCTTTTTATCTTTGTCAACGAGAGAGTGGCCGCCGACAAAGCCGCATGTCCGCACGGGACATGTCCGCACGGCAAGGGCGGCTTACGGCGGGAAACGGTTCCTGCCGTTAATTTTCACGGATTATGGCGATTTTCAAAGTCGAAGGAGGCCATCGGCTCCATGGCAGCATCACGCCCCAGGGCGCCAAGAACGAAGCGTTGCAGATACTCTGCGCCACGCTGCTGACCCCCGAACGGGTTACGGTGCACAACATTCCCCAGATCCTCGACGTCATGCAGCTCATCGAACTGCTGCGGCGCATGGGCGTCGAGGTCGAACAACTCGCGGAGGATACATACAGTTTTTGCGCCCGCGAAATAGATTTCGACTACCTCCGCACGGAGGACTACCGGCAACGCTGCACGCGCCTGCGCGGCTCGGTGATGCTCATCGGCCCCATGCTGGCGCGCTTCGGCGTGGGTTACATACCCAAACCCGGCGGCGACAAAATCGGCCGGAGGAGGCTGGACACCCATTTCCTCGGGTTCCAGAAGCTGGGTGCGAAGTTCAATTTCGACATCGCCGACGAATTTTTCATGGTCGAGGGCCGCGAGTTGAAAGGAACCTACATGCTGCTGGACGAAGCATCGGTGACCGGTACGGCCAACATCGTGATGGCCGCCGTGATGGCCAAGGGCTTCACGACGATCTATAACGCCGCTTGCGAACCCTACCTGCAACAGTTGTGCAAGATGCTCAACCGCATGGGCGCACGCATCTCGGGCATCGCCTCGAACCTGCTGACCATCGAGGGCGTCGAATCGCTCGGCGGCACGGAGCACACGCTGCTGCCCGACATGATCGAGGTGGGCAGCTTCATCGGCATGGCCGCCATGAACCAGTCGGAACTGACGATCCGCAACGTATCGTTCGAGAACCTGGGCATCATCCCGGCGCAGTTCGCCCGCATGGGCATCCGTTTCGAGCAGCATGACGATGACATCTATATCCCGCAGCAGGAACATTACAGCATCGACACCTTCCTCGACGGGTCGATCATGACGATCGCCGACGCCCCGTGGCCGGGGCTTACACCCGACCTGCTGTCGATCTTCCTCGTGGTGGCGACGCAGGCCAAAGGTGCCGTGCTGATCCACCAGAAGATGTTCGAAAGCCGCCTGTTCTTCGTCGACAAGCTGATCGACATGGGGGCGCAGATCATCCTCTGCGACCCGCACCGTGCCACGGTCATCGGCCACGACCACCGCATCCGCCTGCGGGCCACGCGCATGACCTCGCCCGACATACGTGCGGGTGTGGCGCTGCTGATCGCCGCCATGTCGGCCGAAGGGGTTTCGACGATCCAGAATATCGACCAGATCGACCGCGGCTACAAGGACATCGACGGGCGTCTGAACGCCCTCGGCGCACGGATTACGCGCATCGACGACTGCGAATAAGAGGGAAGGCCAAACGGCAGCGCCGCAGCGGAGAACAAGACTGAAACAAGATTAAGAAACACGATTGGGAGCTTATGTTTTTGGAAAATGCCAGCCGCAAGGGCTGGATCGAAGTAATCTGCGGCTCGATGTTCTCGGGTAAGACCGAGGAGCTGATACGCCGCCTCAAACGCGCCAGGTACGCAAACCAGAAAGTCGAGATATTCAAACCCCGCATCGACGTGCGCTACTCGGAGGAGGAGGTCGTTTCGCACGACGCCAACGCCATCCGCTCCACGCCGGTCGACTCGCCGCGCAACATCCTGCTGATGACCTCGGAGGTCGACGTCGTGGGCATCGACGAAGCGCAATTCTTCGACCACAGCATCGTCGAGGTCTGCCGCGAACTGGCCGACAGCGGCGTGCGGGTCATCGTCGCAGGGCTGGACATGGACTACACCGGCAAACCCTTCGGGCCGATGCCGGCGCTGATGGCCACGGCCGAATATGTCACCAAGGTGCACGCCATCTGCGTCCGCTGCGGCAACCTCGCCCATCACTCGCACCGCCTCACACAGGACGAAAAGCTGGTCGTACTGGGCGAAACGGACTCCTACGAAGCCATCTGCCGACACTGCTTCAAAGAGCTGGTACGCGACAAGAAAGAGAAATAAGCGCAACGGGCTCGCACGGGGAACCGGGCACCTGCCAGCCTACACCAAGAAAAGCACACCGAGGGCTACGAACGCGCCACCGAAGGACATTTCAAACGTCGCATGGCCTATGCGGATCGCAGCCGGCAACAACCCCGCCCTGCCGAAGCCTGCGAAGAATAGCGGACACACCTGCGGCCTACTGCGCAGCCTGCAGCGCAGCGATAAACCCGGGCCACAATACCCACAGGTTCTCGGTCTGCAACCAAAGTTCGCGCGCCTGCGCCTGCACGGAGGGACGTTCGCCCTCGATATCCCGCAGGTAAGCATCGTCGGCAGGGTGCTCGGCGGCCGTAAATTCCCGGAAGAAAGGCGCAAACCGCGTCTTGAAATGCAGCAACTCCCCTTCGGGAAGCGTCCCTTCACGACGGAATGCCGACCAGAGCAGCAATATCCCGCGGCTGGCACATTTGTCCGAAACGTCGTTTATCACTTCGTCGAACAGTTCCTGCTCGTCCATCGCCAGGTAATCGAACGCCAAGAGTTCGCTCCCCTCGAGGTGGTCTTCGGGATCCAGCTCCAGGAGCATCTCCAGCAGCGCCGCAGACATCTCGAAATCGTTGATCAGAAAGTGGTCGATGGCCGAGGCACGGATCAGTTCGAGCGCAGACTGCGAATTGCGGTGGCTCCATTCGAGGTTGATCTCTTCGTCTTCGGGCAGCAACCCCGCAAGCCGCTGGAATGCCTGGTAACGTTCATTGCAGGCATCTTCGACATTCCCCGCGGCCTCCAGCTCACGGGTGTGTGCCAAAACCCTGGTGAAATTATACGGCCCGTCACCGACGATTTCGAAAGTCTGGTCGGGCGTGGGGTTAAGATATGCTTTTTGCATCGCGGCGCATTTTAAAAATCATGGTTATCAGTATAGCGAGTGTCAGCGCGCCGCCCAGCAGGTAGGCCGCTGCCCGGTCGCGCATGCCGCACATAAGCGGCGATATAAAGACATAGGACATGCAGACGTAGGTCATGACCAGCGCCGGCAGGAGCCCCACACAGCGGTTACGGCCCCGTTTGTTCAGGTAGGCCGTAATCATCCACAGCGTGACCATCGCCAGTGTCTGGTTCATCCATGCGAAATAGCTCCACATGGCCTCGAACGGCAGGCAGAAAATAATGACCAGCCCCGCAGCGAAGAGCGGGATGCTGATATAGATTCGCTTGCGCAGGCTGCGCTGTTCGAGCCCCATGAAATCGGCCACGATCAGCCGTGCCGAACGGAACGCCGTATCGCCCGAGGTGATGGCGCAGGCCACAACCCCGAAGATCACCAGTCCGGCCAGCACTTCGCCCAGCGTAGTGCGGGCGATGACATCGACCATCACGGCCGCCTGCCCGCCATACTCCGCAATCGCGGCATTCAGCCCGGAGGCACCGTTCCAGAAGGCCATGGCGATGGCCGCCCATATCAGCGCGATGATGCTCTCGGAGATCATGGCGCCGTAAAACACGGGGCGGGCCTGCCGTTCGGAACGCAGGCAGCGTGCCATCAGCGGCGACTGGGTCGCATGGAAGCCCGAAATAGCGCCGCAGGCGATGGTCGTAAAGAGCATCGGCAGGATCGGGAACCGCTCCGGGTCGGCAATGCAATTTTCCAGGGAGGTAAACTCGGGGATCGTATATTTGCCGCTGAAAAGCAATACGGCGAGGATTCCCAGCGCCATGAAAAGCAGTGCGCAGCCGAAAACCGGATAGATACGGCCGATGATCTTGTCCACGGGCAGCAACGTCGCCACGATATAATAGATCAGGATAACGCCCAGAATGATGAGCAGCAACCACGAGAAACTGCCGAAGGCAATACCCGACAGCGCCGGGGCCTCGATGCGGTTGGCGATCAGCGAAGCGGGCTGCGACAGGAAAACAGCGCCGACGAGCACCATCAGCCCCACGGAAAAGATGCGCATAAGTTGTTTTATCCCCGGCCCGAGGTAGGTGCCGACGGTCTCGGGCAAACTCGTACCGTTGCTGCGCAGCGAGACGATCCCGGCGATGAAGTCGTGCGCCGCCCCCATGAAGATACCGCCGAAGGTAATCCACAGGAATGCCACGGGGCCGTATGCCGCCCCCAGCACGGCACCGAAAATCGGCCCCAGCCCCGCGATATTGAGCAGCTGTATGAGAAAAGTCCTCCACATCGGCATCGGGATATAATCCACCCCGTCGAACGACGTGGCCGAAGGCACAGGCCGCGCAGCATCCACGCCGCACAGGCGTTCGAGATAGCGTCCGTAGGTGAAATATGCTGCCACGAGGAGCCCCAGGCACCCCAGGAAAGTAATCATAACCCGGTCTGTTTTCGGTTAGTTTTGACGCGAATATAGCAAGAAATGCGAGAATTTTCCGAAAATTGTTGCGAGAAAAATATTTTTTTCAGATATTTGCAATCCCAAAGAGAGCTTAATGTTCTCGGCAAGCCGAAATAGCTCAGTTGGTAGAGCGTTTCACTCGTAATGAAGAGGTCCCGGGTTCAAGTCCCGGTTTCGGCTCGGAAAGGTCGCCATACGGCGACCTTTTTTCGTTATAAGGCCTTGCGAACCCGAATTTTTTATACTTTTGTTGCGCAATGGTTCGCAAAGGGGTTCCGCAACCCCCTGACCGATTAAAAGGGAATGCCGTGAAAATCGGCAACAGTTCCCTCTGCTGTGAGTTCCTGCCACCCAAAATGGCACAACAAGTCCTGACAATCTTTTGCCACTGGCCCCAGTCCGGCCGGGAAGGCGTCTCGACGGGAACGAGTCAGAAGACCTGCCGTTGCAATGATTTTACAATCCAGGGGAATGGATCGTGATCGGCATGAAGAGCCTGCCGGCAAGGCATATTCCCGGATGTAAAATCAGTTTGACAAATACGAAGGCCGCACCGGACGTCCGATGCAGCCGGCCGCAGCTCCGCACCAGGGAAGAGGAGGGGCCGGTCGTTTCTTTAATTTTCGACGCATGAAACGGATTTTACGACATATCCTGCCCGTGATCCTGTGCCTGCCGGCACTGGGAGGCTGCATGAAGTGGGACTACGCAGACATGGAAGAGTTCGCCGCGACGGGGCCGGGGTTGTTTATCACCAACGAGGGAAATTTCCAGTACGGCAACGCCACGCTCTCCTATTACGACCCGGCAACGAAAAAGGTCGAGAACGAGGTTTTCTACCGTGCCAACGCCATGAAGCTAGGCGACGTGGCACAGTCGATGACCATCCACAACGATCTGGGATGGATCGTCGTGAACAATTCGCATGTCGTCTTCGCAATCGACCTCCGTACATTCAAGGAGGTGGGCCGCATCACGAACCTCACCTCGCCGCGGTACATCCACTTCGTCTCCGACGAAAAGGCCTATGTGACCCAGCTCTGGGACAACCGCATTTTCATCGTCAACCCCAGGCGGTACGAGATCACGGGCTACATCGAGTGTCCCGGCATGACACCCGGATCGGGATCGACCGAGCAGATGGTACAGTACGGGCAATACGTCTACGTGAACTGCTGGTCGTACCAGAACCGGCTGCTGAAGATCGACACCCGAACCGACAGGGTGGTGGACGAACTGGTCGTCGGCGTACAACCCACATCGCTGGTACTGGATGCCAACGACAAGCTGTGGACGATCACCGACGGCGGTTACGAAGGCAGCCCCTACGGATATGATGTTCCGGCACTGTACCGCATCGACGCCGCCTCGTTCCGCCTGGAAAAGCAGTTCCGTTTCAGAGAGGGGGATGCACCCTCGGAAGTGCAGCTCAACGGCACGCGCGACACGCTGTACTGGATCAACAAGGATGTCTGGCGCATGCCCGTAGCCGCCGAGCAGCTCCCGGCGCGCCCGTTCCTCGAATACCGGGAGACGAAATATTACGGGTTGACGGTCGACCCGGACAACGGCGACGTCTACGTGGCCGATGCCATCGACTACCAGCAGCAGGGGATCGTCTACCGTTATACGGCCGACGGCGACGCGGTAGACGAATTTTACGCGGGCGTCACCCCGGGCGCTTTCTGCTGGAACCGATAACCCGACAAACACGCGAAGCAATGAAGAGACTCCTAATCCCGCTGTTCAGCATCGCCCTCTGGTGGAGCGCCGCCGCCCAGGACAAGGCGCCGTCGGACGGAGGGTGGTGGAACGAGAATCCGTCGCTGGTGTTGCCCATCCGCGCAGTCGGGGTGACGGGCGTGAAACCCATGAAAGAAATAGGCGTTCAGAAAACGCAGCTCGACACGCTCGTCCTGCACGAGAACATTGCCCTGTCGATGGCCGACGTGCTGACATTCAATTCGTCGATCTTCATCAAGCAATACGGACGGGCGACGCTTTCGACGGTCGCATTCCGCGGCACGGGCCCTTCGCACACGCAGGTGGTGTGGAACGGCATGCGTATCAACTCGCCGATGCTGGGCATGACCGATTTCTCGATGATTCCCTCCTACTTCGTCGACGACGCACAACTGCTGCACGGCACCTCGTCGGTCAACGTCACGGGCGGCGGCCTGGGCGGTGCGGTCATGCTGGCGACCAAACCCGCCGATACGCAGGGCTTCGGGCTGCAATACACCCAGGGCATCGGGTCATTCTGGACGACGGACGAATTCCTGCGTCTCACCTACGGCAACGACCGCTGGCAGACCTCCACGCGCGTGGTATATTCGTCGTCCCCCAACGAATATTCCTACCGGAACCACGACAAGAAGGAAAACATCTACGACGACGAGCACAACATCATCGGTTCGTACTATCCCCGCGAAAAGCACGACGACGGAGCTTTCCGCGACTTCCACCTGTTGCAGGAGGCCTATTACAACACGGGCAACGGAGACCGGTTCGGCCTGAACGCCTGGCTGATCGCCTCGAAGCGCGGGCTGGGGCGCATGACGACCGATTACGGCGATCCGAAGAAATTCATCAACGAACAGCGCGAACGCACGCTGCGCAGCGTGCTGTCGTGGGATCACCTGCGCCGGAACTGGAAAGTCGCGGCCAAGGCCGGATACATCTACAGCTGGTTCGCCTACGACTACGCCAACGACGTGGGCAACGGGAAACTGGAGTACATGACCACCTCCCGGAACTGGTACCACACGCTCTTCGTCTCGGGCGAAGGGGAGTACTACATAGGCCGCAAATGGCTCTTCACGGCACAGGCCGACCTGCACCAGCATTTCGTCACGAACAACGACCGCAGGATCATCTCGCAGGAGATGAACCGAAAGACCATCGGATACAACCACGCGCGCACGGAGCTTTCGACCAGCATCACGGCCAAATGGATGCCCACCGAACGGCTGGGGCTGTCCGTCACGCTGCGCGAAGAGATGTACGGTGCGCAGTGGACGCCGCTCATCCCGGCGTTCAATGCGGACTACCTGATCTCGAAACGCGGAACGATCCGGGCAAAAGCCTCCGTATCGCGCAACTACCGTTATCCCACGCTCAACGACCTCTATTTCCAACCGGGCGGGAACACCGACCTCGTACCCGAATCGGGGTTCTCGTACGACGGCGGGATATCGTTTGCCGTAGGGAAGGAAGGGGTATATTCGCTGCACGGCGAGGCGACATGGTTCGATTCCTACATCGACGACTGGATTCTCTGGCTGCCGCTGGGCGGCAACACCAACTACTGGACGCCGCTCAACATGAAGGACGTACACGCTTACGGCGTGGAACTGAAAGCCGGGTACGACCGTATGCTCTCGAAGGAGTGGCAGCTGGGACTGGACGGCAACTTCTCGTGGACGCCCTCGGTCAACCGGGGCGAAGCGTTCAGCAAGGGCGACCGGTCATTGGGCAGGCAACTCCCCTACGTGCCCGTATATTCGGCCGCGGTGACAGGGCGTCTGGCCTACAAAAGCTGGCGCCTGCTATACAAGTGGTGCTATTACAGCGAGCGGTTCACCATGACGAGCAACGCATTCACCTACACAGGCAACGTCCCCTACTACCTGATGAACGACGTGACTCTCGAGAAGCTGTTTTCCGCACGCTGGGCCGATTTTTCGGTCAAGGCCGCCGTCAAAAACCTCTTCGACGAAGAGTATGTTTCCGTGCTGGGACGCCCCATGCCGGGGATAAATTTCGAAATATTCCTCGACATCCGCCCCAAATGGGGAAAGAAAAGAGTCCGGGATTGATCCGACCCGCACAGGGGACATCGGCAGGCCGGCACTATTCCGATTCCGCTTCCCGGGCTCCGAATCACGGCCCGGCGGGAAGAACTTTCCCGAGGAAGGATGTTTCGTATGAGCATGACAAAAGGAGTTTTCGGGGAAGATGCCACGAAACGGCGTCCCGGGAATAAAAAGCCCGGATCCGCGGGGATCCGGGCATAGCGATAAACCAAAGAAGCCGGCAAGGTTATTCCGCCCAGCCGCCTCCCAGGGCTTTGTAAAGGTCGACCAAAGCCAGGTGCTCGTCGCGCACGGCATTGCTGACCCCGATCTGGGCGTCGAAATAGCGGCGTTGCGCATCCAGCACGTCGATATAATTGATGCTCCCGCCCCGGTATTGCAGCTGGGCGAGTTCGACGTATTTCCGGGCTGCGTCGCGCAGGTTAACCTTCAGCGCGGCCGTCCGGCGAACGCTGCGGTAGCTGACCACGGCGTCGTTGGCCTCCTTGAAAACCGTCAGCACCTTCTGTTCATACCCCAGCCGGGCCTCGTCGTAGGCGGCCAGCGCGGCCTTGTACCGGGCCTGTTTACGGCCGAACCCGAAGATCGGCGAGGCGAGCGTACCGGCGACATACGAGAACGGCGAGCGGAAAAACCCGCTCACATCGTCGTTTTCCCAGCCGCCCGTCAGGTTGAACACGATGCGCGGGAAGCGGTCGGCGTAGGCCATGCCCGCGGCGGCCATCGCCGCACGGAGCTGCTGCTCAGAAGCCCGCACGTCGGGACGCCGCAGGAGCAATTCCGACGGCAACCCCACGGGAAGCGACTCGGCGAACTCCGCCTCGGTATTCATCTTGCTGCGCACGACCCGCCAGTCGGGATTTTCGCCCATGAGCAGCGAAATGCTGTTTTCCATGACCTCGATCTTGCGTTCGAGGTCGGGGATCAGCGCCGCCGTCGAGGCGTACTCCACTTTCGCCTGCTGAAAGACCGTTTCAGAGGTGAGGCCGCCCTCGAAACGCAACTGCGCCTGGTAAGCACCCTCGCTGCGCGTGATGAGCGTACGCCGCACGATGGAAAGCTCGTTGTCGAGCGCCATCAACCGGAAATAGGCGGCGGCGACCTCGGCCACGAGCGTCATCTGCATCGCACGCCTGTCCTCGACCGATGCGAGGTATTCGGCACCGCCCTTGCGCTTGGCCCAGCGCAGGTTTCCCCACAGGTCGAGCTCCCAGCTCACGGTAGCCTTGGCGCCGAATTCGGGGTCGCGGCTCGGCTCCTCGCCCGCATAGTCGTTGGTTTCGTGATCGGCGTAGACCGTTCCCGACACCGACGGCTGGCGGTCGGCCTTGCCGATGCGGTAAAGCTGGCGCATACGCTCGACACGCGCCGCGGCGGCAAGCATGTCCTTGTTGTTGGCCAACGTATGACGGATGATGTTGCACAGGGTCGAATCGCCGTAGAACTGCCACCACTCCATGTCGGCGATGGCGAGCGAATCGGCCGCAGCACCCCCGGCGATAGCCGCCGGGAAATCGACCTCGGGCGCCTTGCAGTGACGCACGGCCGAGCAGGAGCCCAGCCCAGCGGCAGCAGCCAGTATCACAAGAAATATCGCAAGTCGTTTCATCGTTTCAGTTTTTCTTTAATCCGGTAAATCCACACGAAGAAGAAGGGCACGAAGACAATGCCTACCGTAATGGCGACCAACATGCCGAAGAAGACGCCCGTACCGATCCCCTGACGGCTTGCCGAGCCCGGCCCCGAAGCGAAGACCAGCGGCAGCAGACCGAGGATGAAGGCCAGCGAGGTCATGACGATCGGGCGGAAACGCAGGTGCGCCGCCGTGAGCGCCGCGGAGACCGCATCGCGGCCCTTCTCGACCTCTTCCTTGGCAAATTCCACGATCAGGATGGCGTTCTTGGCCACCAATCCCACGAGCATCACCAGTCCGATCTGGAAATAGATATTGTTCTCTAGCCCGCATATCCAGATACCCAGGTAGGCGCCGATGCCGGCCACGGGGAGCGACAGGATGACGGCCACGGGCACCGACCAGCTCTCGTACTGCGCCGCAAGGAACAGGAAGACGAACAGGAAGGCCAGCGCCAGCACCAGGCCGGTCTGCCCGCCGACATGCTTTTCCTGGTAGGAAAGGCCGCTCCACTCGACGCCGATCGACGCGGGCAAGTGCTTGCGGACGAGCTCTTCCAGTACACCCATCGCCTGCCCCGAACTGTAACCGTGCGCGGCCTCACCGGAAATGGTGGCCGAGTTGAACATGTTGAAACGCTTGATGTTGCCTGCGCCCGTCGTATAGTGCGTCGTCCCGAGCGAAGTGATCGGGATCATCACGCCGCCCGCCCCGCGCACGAAAAAGAGGTTCAGGTTGTCGCGCTGCGCACGGTAGGGAGCCTCGGCCTGGATGTAAACGCGGTAGATGCGGTTGAACATATTGAAGTCATTGACGTAGATCGACCCCGTAAAGGCCTTCATCGTCGAGAAAATGTCGGACATCGAGACACCCAGCAGCTGCGCCTTGTCGCGGTCGACGTCGAAATAGAGCTGCGGAATGTCGCCCTGCATGGACGATGCCAGCCCCGTGAATTCGGGACGTTGCGAAGCGTAATACATCAGCGTATCCACAGCATGCTGCAAATCCTGGTAGGTCGTATTGCCCCGTGCTTCGAGCACCATCTCGAAACCGCCCGAGTTGCCCAGACCGGGAATCACAGCGGGCGTCGAGAGGTATACCTTGCTTTCGGGGTAGCGCGAGAGTTCGGTGCGCACGCGCTGCATCACGGAACTCAGCCCTTCGGAATCGCGGTCGCCCCACGGTTTGAGGATCACGGTCAGCTGGCTGCGCGCCTGGTTGGTACCCACGCGCGGACTGGATCCCGTAACGTTGAGCACGTATTCCACGTCGGGGTCGGCCATCAGGAACTTCATCGCGCGGTCGGTCACCTCGCGGGTGCGTTCGATCGTCGCCCCCTCGGGCAACTCCAGTTCGACGGTAAAGTAGCCCTGGTCTTCCTGCGGCATGAAGCTCTGCGGCACGAGCCTGTTCATCAGCCAGATGCCGATCAGCACGATGCCGAAGGCAGCGAACATGCGGCGCGAATGCTTCAGCGCCCCCTGAATCATGCGGCCGTAGAACTTGTTGCCCGTCGCCAGGGTGAGGTTGATGCGGCGGAAAAAGCGGTTTTTCTTCCCCTCGCCTTCGGGCCGCAGGAAAAGCGCACACATCACAGGGCTGAGCGTCAGCGCCACGACGGTCGAGATGACCACCGACACGGCGATGGTGATGGTGAACTGGCGGTAGAGCTGGCCCGTAATGCCCGAAAGGAAACTCACCGGGACAAACACGGCGCACAATACCAGCGACATGGCGATCAGCGCCCCGCTCAGGTTGGACATCGCCTTTTTGGTAGCCTCGTAGGGCGAGAGGTGTTCCTCGTTCATGATGCGGTCGACATTCTCCACGACGACGATGGCGTCGTCGACCACGATGCCGATGGCGAGGATGAGCCCCAACAGCGTCAGCATGTTAAGTGAAAACCCGAAAACGAGCATCACGCCGAAGGTACCGATCAGCGAGATGGGCACGGCAACGATCGGGATGATCGTGGCGCGCCAGCTCTGCAACGAGAGGAAGACCACGAGGATCACCAGCAGCAACGCTTCGAACAATGTCTGGTAAACATGGTGGATCGACTCCGAGATGTAGGTCGTCATGTCGAACGGAATCTCGTAGCTGATGCCCTCGGGGAAGTTGTGGCTGATCTCCTCCATGGCCGCCTTGACCAGCGCCGCCACCTCCATGGCATTGGCTCCGGGCAGCATGTTGATATTCAGCACGGCGGCGTTCCCGCCGTTGATGCCGCTCTCGGTATTATAGGACGAAGCTTCGAGCGAGATACGCGCCACGTCTTTCAGGCGGATGATCGACCCGTCGGGGTTGGCCCGCACGACGATGTCCTCGAATTCGCTGACAGACGACAGACGCCCCTGCGCCGTGATGGGGATCGTCACGTCGATGCCGTTCATGGGGGCCTGCCCCAGCACGCCGGCAGCAGACTCGCGGTTCTGGTCTTTGAGCGCCGTCTGCAAATCCTTGACCGTCAGCCCCAGGTCGGCCAGCTTGTCGGGCATGACCCATATCTGCATGGCGTAATAACGGCTGCCGACGTTCGAAACGCTGCCCACTCCGGGAACACGGCGCAACATGTCCAGCACGTTGAGCGTCGCATAGTTCGAAAGGTAGATTTCGTCGAACTTGGGGTCGGACGAAAGCAGGGTTATGGTCATCAGTTTGCTGGCCGCCTGCTTCTCGACCGAGATGCCGTTCTGCACCACTTCGGCAGGAAGGCGCGCCTCGGCCTTCTTCAGCCGGTTCTGGATATCCACGGCCGCCAGGTCGGGATCCGTCGAAATGTCGAAGGTCACCGTGGCGGAGAAACCGCCCGAGTTGGAGCTCGACGACTCCATGTAGATCATGCCGGGAGTACCGTTCAACTCCTGCTCGATGGGCGTAGCCACAGCCTGCGTCACGGTCTGCGCATCGGCACCGGGGTACGACGCCGAGATACGCACCACGGGAGGTACGATCTGGGGGTACTGGTCGACGGGCAGCAGTGCCAGGCCGATGAAACCCACGATCACGATGATGATGGACAGCACCGTCGAAAAGACGGGCCTGTCGATAAAGAAGTCCGCTTTCATAGGCTACTGTTGTTTTTCGGCCTCTTCATCGCGGCGCGGAGCGACCGGTTCGACTTTCATGCCGTGCTGGAGTTTATGGTAGCCCTCGACGACGATATCCTCGCCCCGCACCAGGCCGCGTTCGACGACGATGTTGTTGCCCCATTCGGGGCCCGTCTCGACAAAACGCTTCTCGACGATGCTGTCGGGGCGCACCACGTAGATGTAGGCGCCGCCCTTCTCGATCTCGATGGCCTTCGACGGCACGACGACGGCATCCTCACGCACGTCGAGCAGCAACCGCACCTTGGTGAACTGCCCCGGCAGCAGGATGTGGTCGGGGTTGGCCATCTCGGCTCGCACGGAGAAGGTACCCGTCTGCGGATCGACCTGCGGGTCGGCGAAATCGACCAGGCCGCGGTAGGGGTATTCCGAACCGTCGGCCAGGGTCACGGTGATGTAGGGATCCCACTTGCGGGTCGAATCGCGGTGCCCGAGGTTGACGTTGCGCGCCTTGCTGCGCAGGTAGTCGAGGGCCGTCATGCTGAAATCGACACGCACGGTATCGCTCTTCACGACCGTGGCGAGCAGCGATTTGCCGCTCGGCCCCACGAGCGTACCGATGTCGGCGTTGCGTTCGGAGATATAACCCGAAATAGGCGACTGCACGGAGGTATAGCCCAGGGTCATCTGCGCCTGCGTGAGGTCGGCCTCGCCGACGGCCACGTCGGCCACGGCACTCTCGTAAGCCGCCGTGGCATTGTCGAGTTCGAGCTGGCTGGCGGCACTCTGTTCGAAGAGCGGACGGATACGGTCGAGGTCGCGCTTGGCTTTCAGCGCCTGCGCCCGGGCCTTGTTCAACTGCGCCTTGGCCTTGTCGACGCGCGCACGGTAGACTCGTGGGTCGATCACGAAGAGGGTTTGTCCCTTCCTGATGTAGGTACCCTCGGCGAAGAGCATCTTTTCGAGGTAGCCCTCGACGCGGGCGCGGATTTCGACGAACTGCTGGGCGCGGATGCGGCCTACGTAATCGCCATAGATATTGACGTCTTCGGTCGTTACGGGTTCCACCGCCACGACGGGCAGGACGACTGCGGCGGGACGCGGCCGGAGCAGGATGACGAGCAACACCGTCACGACCACAAGGCCGGCAATGACTCCGATCCACTGGCCTCGGCTCAGTCTTATCCGGACATGGGCAACACGGGAGGCCGCTTTCTTCACACCGTTCAGGTTCAGCTCCTGCAAATTCGGTTTCAATTTGTCAAATTTCATAAAGCACTAATATCATTGGGGGCAGCAAAACGGGGTTCAAACCTTGCGCCAGAATTGCAGGCAGCCCATTAAAACATTTATTGACAGCAAAATATCTACCAAATACCAAATCAAATATATACAAAAATCTGTGGAATAATTCTACATCCGTGTGGAATTATTCCACAACACCCCGGCAAAGCGTCCGCCTGCCCGGGGTCTTGCGACGGCCGGAGCCGTAACCGGCGCATCCGAACGCATTGGAGGCAACCGCCCCGGCTTCGCGGCGCAAAGGTAACAAAACAAGTCCGGGCAGGCGAAAAACTGCACCAGGAAGGTTACAGCAAATCCGCCCGGAATATTATCCGAAGCGGGCACAGTCCCGGCGGGAAAGCCATAATCCCGGGGAAACATCCCGTCAGAAGGACACAAAAAAAGACCCGCACGGGTCTTTTTTGCCATATCGCGGCAACGCGGTTCAGCGCTTACGCCCCGCCTCCCGGGATGTTTCGCATGCCTGTGCCTGCGAAGCAGACTGCGACCATGCTGAAATTCTATTCCGGAGGGCTTATTCCCGCCCCCGGATGAGGCTGCCGTCCCCGGTCACCTTGAGGATCCGGGCGTTTCCAGAGGGCTCAAATCCCCCCCCCTCACGGTTCTCTCCATCCTCCGGGAAACGGATGTCGATCGGATGGGCGAAGACAAAACGCGCACCGGAGGTATAGGTCGGATCGACCCAGATGCGGCCGCCGAAGATCATGGCTATCTGGCGACAGATGGCAAGGCCGAGGCCCGTGCCCTTCTTCTTGTTGCCGTCGAGTTTCTCGAAACGGTTGAAGACCATCTCCTGTTTGTCGAGCGGAATGCCGGGGCCCGTATCTGTCACCGAGAAGAGCACTTCCCCGTGTGCCTCGTCGACCTCCACGCCGAGCGTGATACTCCCCTGGGAAGTGAACTTGCCGGCGTTGGTGAGCAGGTTGATCAGGATCTGCGACAAGCGGTGGACATCGGTTACGAGCATATAGGAACCCACGGCACATTCGAGACGCCCCTCGACACCTTCCTGCCGTGTATGGGCTGTGGTCATGAGTACATGCTGGCAGACCTGCACGATCTCTTCCGAGGAGTAGTTGAACTTGATCTTACCGCATTCGAGCGACGAAATATCGAGAATGTCGTTCAGCAACGTGAGCAGCATCTCGGAGTTATTGACCACGATGGCGCAGTACTCGGCTCGCTCCTCCTGCGAAAGTTCCTCGCCCTGCATCAGCGATGAGAAGCCCACGATGGCGTTGAGCGGCGTGCGGATCTCATGGCTCATATTGGCCAGGAACGCCGATTTGAGCATGTCGGACTCTTCGGCCTTCTCGCGGGCGACCACCAGCTGTCCCTCGCGCTCTTCGAGCGTGCGCTTGAGGCGCCGCGTGCGCAGGAAAAGCGCCGCGACGAAGACCAGCAGCAGCACCAGCAGTACGATACCCGCCACGAGCAACTCGATGTAATGGGAATATTTCGAGAGTTTGGCCGCTACGGTATCCTCGACCACACTCCCCTTGGGAAGGGCGTATTCGGCAATCTTCAACTCCTTGAGCTTGCGCGAATCGAAGAGGTACTGGCCGTCCGTAAGGTGGAAATGCGTCCCGTCTATCCTGCCCGATGTGTAGTACTCCTTGATCTGCGAAGCGATGACCGAGGCTGCATTCTCGTATTTGGGGACATAGCCACCCACGGCCACGTCACCGATGCCGATCTGGGATATCGAGAAGACCGGGATGCGCGGATTGAACTGCACCAGGTCGTTGAGCGAACGCTGCATGAGGTACTCCCCGTCGCGGCCCACACGCCAGGTTCCGAGTATCGCCGCGGAACGGTGCGACAGCGACGCATAGGTATCATGCATCGCCTCGTCCCCTTCGCGGCTGTCCACCAGCACAAGGTTCATGTCGGGATAGTTCTTCATCTCCTCGCGCACGAGTGCCTGGAGCGAAATACCCCCGTAGGTGTTATCCGAGATGAAGGCGACGTTCTCGGCCTCGGGGAAAAGCGAACGGATCAGCTCGATATTGCGACGGACGTCGTACTTGTTGAGCATACCGCCCACATTGTTCAGGCTGTCCGTCATGTTCATGTAATTGATCGAAGGGGGCAGCCACATGCCGAGACTGTCCTCCGGCGGCGGGAGCACGATGCCATTAGAGCTGACATAGCAGCAGAAGCACATCACATCCTTGGGGATATGCCCCAGCGAGACGAACGACGCCCAGGCCTCCTGCCCCAGCAGGACGATGGCGCGAAGCCCCTTGTTCTCATACCGGGAAATCATGTTCTCGGTCTGCGACATCCAGATAGGTGCGTCGTTGATGCTCTTGCATTCGAGCGTTTCGACATAGATATCACACGGTACGCCCGAGGCCAGGATGTTGCGTTCGAACTCGGCGATGAAGCCCGACATGCGGCGCGTATCGGGATTATACGAAGAAATTATCAGGATGCTCTCCCTCTCCTGCGGCTCCTGCGCCCGGAGCAATGCCGGCAGCAGGGCGCAACAGAGAAGAAGCATCCGAAATTTTATCACGGGGTTTCTGGTCATAGTTTTCCTTGTCTATCGCGAAAGCAGCGCCGTAATCCGCGTACGGAGTTCATCCGCCCGCAGAGGTTTGGCAAGACATTCGTTGAAGCCGGCCTGGAACATGCGTTGGCGGTCGGTCTCGAACGCATAGGCCGTAAGTGCGATGACGGGGACATCGGGCGCAATCTCCCGCACGCCCCGAAGCGCCTCATAGCCGTCCATGACAGGCATGTTGATGTCCATCAGCACCAGATCGGGGCGGCTGTCGGAAAACAGGGCGACGGCCTCTTTTCCGTTCCATGCGTGTAACAGGTCGTAATCACGGCGCAGCAACACCTCGACAAGCTTATAATTACTCGGATTATCCTCGGCAACCAGCAAGCGGGGACGGTTGCCGACCGGATTTACACTATTGTCACACTCCATCGCTTCATCGGTTTAACAAAATCGCCCGACAGCGGCAAAGACCGGACAATTGCACAAAAATACCATTTTTTTGATTAATAATAAAATATTTCCCTTTAAAAATTAACAGCACCCCGAAAACAGGACGGGAAATCCGGGCGTTTTTGACATATAAATTACCTTAAAAGTTTATAATGCCAATTTTTTTACCGATATTTGCACGGGGTATCCGGATCAGGAGCGGGAAACGACACGGTTTGCAACGCCCGCTCCGGAATTCCAGGTAAATTAAAATAAACAACCGCCCGGAACCGGACAACGAGCATGCGACGCTTCCCGTTCCGGAAAAACCCGATGACAACGAACCGCCGAACATGAACCGCAAGAAAGTACTGATCGTAGACGACAAGGAGCAAATCGCAAAAATCCTTTTCGCATACCTCCACCAGGATTACGAATGTTTTTACATGCAGAACCCGCCGCAGGCCATCGAGTGGCTCTCGCGGGGGAACATGCCCGACCTGATTATTTCGGACATCCGCATGCCCGAAATGCGCGGCGACGAATTCCTGGCATACCTCAAGCTCAACGAACTCTTCAAGCAGATCCCGGTCGTGATGCTTTCGAGCGAGGACAGCACCTCGGAACGCATCCGCCTGCTGGAAGAGGGTGCGGAAGACTATATCGTCAAACCGTTCAACCCGCAGGAACTCAAAATAAGGATTAAAAAGATTTTGGATTGAAGTACCCCGTCATCTACATCAAAGGCAGAGGCAACCACACGGCCCGTTTCACGGAGCTGACCGAGGGACAGATGCGTATCGCAGGGGATATCGGCGCAGCCATGGGCAAGCTCATGCCGCTCAAGGACGACCACGCCTTCATCCTCTACGAACAGCAGGGCGAGGAGGACATCCGCAGCATCCGCTTCCTGCGTTCCTGGTTCCCGGGCGCCGGCATCGTCCTCATCACCTCGGGGCAGCTGACCGGGGAGGAGCGGCGTGCGTACCTCGGAGCCGGCGTGAACAGCGCCGTGCCGGGCGACATATCGCGTGCAGATTTTCTCCGCACACTGCAATTCATGACCGACTATACGTTCGTCCGCAAACCCGTCGCAGGCGCCGGGAACGAAGTACGGTTGTTCCGCATGCCGCTCTGGAAACGGGCGTTCGACATCGCGGCATCGCTCTCGGCGATCCTCCTGCTCTCGCCCCTGCTCATAGCCGTGGCCGTGGCCGTCAGACTCGACAGCCCGGGGCCGGTCATCTACAAGTCGAAACGCGTGGGAAGCAACTACCGGATCTTCGATTTCCTGAAGTTCCGCTCGATGCGCTCCGACGCCGACCGGCGGCTCAAGGAGCTGGAAGATCTGAACCAGTATGCCTCGGCACCCGCCGCGGAAGACGACGCGAAGATGGTGCTCGACGACGAAGAGATCCGCAAACTGCTGGCGGACACCGAAAACGGCATGCTCTATGCAGACGATTTCGTGATCCCCGAGGAGGCCCATCAGCACCAGCTGGAAACCGAACAGGAAAACGCGTTCGTGAAGATCGAGAACGACCCCCGCATCACGCGCCTGGGGCGTTTCCTGCGTAAATACAGCATCGACGAACTCCCGCAGCTCTTCAACATCCTGCGGGGCGACATGTCGGTCGTGGGCAACCGCCCGTTACCCCTCTACGAGGCCGAACGCCTCACGAGCGACGAATATATCGAACGGTTCATGTGTCCCTCGGGCCTCACGGGACTGTGGCAGGTCGAAAAACGCGGGCAGGCGGGGAAACTCTCGCCCGAACAGCGCAAGCAGCTCGACATCGAATACGCCCGCAGGATGTCGCCGTGGTTCGACCTGAAAATAATCCTGCGCACGTTCACCGCATTCATACAGAAAGAAAATGTTTAAAACCCAGCAACATATGAAAAGGGCCGTCTTCACACTCTGGCTGCTGCTGGCTGCTGTCGCCGCAACGGCGCAAAGCGAGCCTACGCCACCCGAATTCGAATACAGCGACCTGCAACGGCTTACTCCGGAAGATTACATCGACATGCAGCTGCCCCCGCTCCACGTACTGATGGAGAATGCGCGCCATGCACCGCAGGTCGGCTATTACGAGTCGAACCGCGAGATCGAGGAGCGCGAACTGAAAACCGTGCGCCGCAACTGGATGCGCAATTTCAAGCTCAACGCCAACTACAACTACGGATCGTCGGACATCTACAACCAGAATTATCAGGACAGCAACATCCCGATATGGACGACGACCACGACCGGGCGCGAGCAAAGCTGGTGGAACGTCGGGGCTTCGTTCTCGATCCCGCTCGACGAGATTTTCAACCGCCGCAACAAGATCAAGCAGCAGAAGAAGCGTATCGAGAATACCCAGTACGACCTCGACCGCTGGTACGACGAGTTGCGCATGAAGATCATCGACGCCTACACCACGGCCGTCGAGCAGCTCTCGATCCTGCGGAGCGCCGCCGAAGCCAAGATCACGTCCGAGGCACAATACCGCATGACCGAAGTGGACTTCGTCAAAGGCAAGCTCGACGCGCAGACGCTGAGCCGCCAGAAGAGCCTCGAAAATTCGGCGACCCGCGAATACGAACAGGTGCGGCGCAACCTCAACGACGCCCTGCTGCGGCTCGAGATACTCACGCACACGCCGATCATCAACAAACCCATATCAATGCCCGGGACATCGAAAGAAGCGACTAAAACCGAATAGCCTATGAACTACATCGCATATACCGCGCGGTTTCTCTACCGCATCAAGTGGTGGCTGATACTCTGTCCGCTGCTGGTCGCGCTGCTCGTCTACATAAAGATGGGTACCAAACCGCGCAACTACAAGTCCACGACGACGATCTACACGGGCATCGTCTCGGGATACGACATCACGACCACCGAAGGCTCGCGCCAGGACTGGAACGTCATCAACAATGCGATGGACAACCTGATCAACATCATCCTGTCGCAGTCCACGCTCAAGAACGTTTCGCTACGCCTCTACGCACAGGGGCTTACGCACCTCGACCCGGACAACGACAACCAGTACCTCTCGGCACGCACCTCGCGGTACCTGCTGAGCAAAACCCCGCCCGACGTCATGGAGCTCGTCGACTACACTTCGGAAAAGAACACCTACGAGAACCTGCGCAAATACGAAGAGATAGACCATAACAACCACGTCTACGGCATGTTCCACTGGAGCCCTCCGTATTACAGCTACCAGGCGCTGAGCCAGATCAAGGTCAAGAGGCTGGCCAACAGCGACATGCTGGAAATCAGCTACGAGAACGACGACCCGGCCATCGTCTACAACACGCTGATTATCCTCAACGACGAGTTCGTCAAGCAGTACCGCGACCTGCGGTTCGGCGAGACGAACAACGTCATCGCCTATTTCGAATCCGAGCTGGAGCGGGTGGGAAACAACCTGCGCAACCTGGAGGATTCGCTGCGCGACTACAATGTCCAGCATCGTGTCATCAACTACGACGAGCAGACCAAGCACATCGCCGCCCTCTCGCGCGACTACGAATTGCGCTACGAGGAGATCCTGCTGAACTTCGAGAGCGCCGAGAAACTGCGCGCCTCGATCGAAGGGCAGCTCGAAGGGTTGCAGGAAACTTTCCGCAACAACGCCGAGTTCATCGAGAAACTCCATAAGATCGGGAGCATCTATTCGCGCCTGTCGGCCGCCGAGGCCTTCCAGCCCGAAACCGACGGCACGGAAGGTATTTCCGACCGGACGGCCATGCCCGCCAGCCGCAACGACACGGGGCAGTTACGCAGGATACTGAGCGAGGAGACCCGCAGCCTGCAGGAGCTCACCACGAACATCGCCAACCAACAATATACGAAGGAGGGACTTTCGGCCAATACGATCGTGACGGAGTGGCTCGCCGCCGTACTGCTGGCCGAGAAATCCCGCGCCGAACTGGCGGTGATGAAGCTCCGCAAACAGGAACTCGACCAGAAATATACGCAGTTCTCGCCCGTGGGCTCGACCCTGAAACGCAAGGGTCGCGAAATCAACTTCTCGGAACAGTCCTACCTCTCGATCCTCACGGCGCTCAACACGGCCCGCCTGCGCCAGAAGAACCTGCAGATGACTTCGGCGACGCTGAAGATCATCAACGCTCCGGTGCTTCCCCTGGAGGCGGAACCGAGCAAACGCAAGATGATGGTTGCCGCGGCAGGCCTCGCCACGCTCCTGTTCGTACTGGGATTCTTCATCCTGCTCGAACTGCTCGACCGCACGCTGCGTGACAAAGTCCGCGCCGAGCGCATCACCAAGGGGCGGGTCATCGGGGCCTTTCCCGGCAAAGCCTATTTCGGACAGCGGAGGTTCACCAAGCAATACCGTGAGATCGCATCCCGCTACATCGGCAATGCGGCGGTCAACTATTTCGACCCGGCCAAACAGCCCAACGTGCTCAATATCCTGAGTACCGAACGCGGGGACGGCAAGAGCCTGATCGCCGAACACCTGGCGGCATTCTTCCGCGAAGCGGACATGAAAGTCCGCATCGTTTCGTGGAACAAGGATTTCGACATCGAACGCAAGGAGTACCTGCTGGCCGAGAAACTCGGGGATTTCGTGCGCGACATCCCGGGCGAAGTTCCCCTCGCCGAGGCCGACGTGGTGCTGGTGGAATACCCGCCCTTCGCCACGAGCTCCGTACCGAAGGAGTTGCTGCGCCATGCGGCGCTGAGCATCGTCATCGCCCCGGCGAACCGCACGTGGAAAGATACCGACCAGCTGCTTTTCGAAAAGGCAGAAAAACTCTCGGGACGCACCCCCGTCGTACTCTGCCTCAACTGCGCGGGCCGCGACGTGGTGCAAACCTTCACGGGCCTGATGCCTCCGTACAGCCGCCTCCGCAGGTTGGGGTATCAGATCAGCCAGTTCGGGTTCACGGCCGTCAAATAAACAGCGACACGTCATGGAACGCTACGGCAGCATAACCACCCCGGTCAGCGTGCCCCGGCTCATCGTCGGGGCAATGCTGGCCGCCGGTGTGGCCGTGCTCATCCTGGCGTTCACCCAATACGGGTTGCTTGCCGGACTGGCCGTCTCGGTGATCCCGGCGGCACTGTGCATCCTGTGGGTCACACTGCGCAACCCCGCCATTTCGATGCTCGGGTTGTTCGTGGCCAACTATTTCATCATGGCGCTCACGCGTTACGCCCACGACCTGCCGTTCGGGATGATCCTCGACGCACTGATCTTCTACAACATCCTGATTATAACGCTGCAAGCCCTGATGCGCCCCATCGAATGGAAGCGCGCCAGTTCGGGGCTGACCGTCGTGGCGGCGATCTGGATGGCCTACTGCATCCTTGAAATAGTGAACCCGGAGTCGGTCGCGGTCGCGGGATGGTTCTCGTCGGTGCGGTCGATCGCCTTCTATTTCTTCTTCATCGTCGTGCTCACGCAGCTCACGATGACCGAGTACAAATACCTGAAATACATGCTCGCCGTATGGTCGGTGCTGACACTGATCGCCGTCGGGAAAGCCTGCATGCAGAAATTCTTCGGCTTTAACGCCGCGGAGAACTACTGGCTGTTCGTGCTGGGCGGCCGTTCGACACACATCATCCACAGCGGCGTGCGTTACTTCTCGTTCTTCAGCGACGCGGCCAATTTCGGCGGCTCGATGGGGCTGTCGATGGTCGTATTCTCGATTTCGGCGCTCTACTACCGCAACTCGTGGATGAAGCTCTACCTGCTGCTCGTGGCGGCCGCGGCATGCTACGGCATGCTGATCTCGGGAACCCGCAGCGCACTGGCCGTACCGTTCGTGGGCTACTCGGCCTTCATCATGATGTCGCGCAACATCAAGATGATCGGCGCGGGTGTTTTCCTGATCATCGCAGCCTTCATCTTCCTGAAATTCACCACCATCGGGCAGGGAAACAGCATTATCCGGCGTGCCCGCAGCGCCTTCAACACAAACGACCCTTCGTTCCAGGTGCGCCTGGCAAACCAGGCCAAACTGCGCGAACTGATGGCTGACAAGCCTTTCGGCGCCGGACTGGGACACGGCGGCGGCAAGGCCAAGACCTTCGCCCCGAATGCGGCATTGTCGCAGATTCCGACCGACTCGTGGTTCGTGATGGTCTGGGTCGAAACAGGTGTCGTCGGCATCCTGCTGCACATCGGCATCCTGCTCTACATCCTGGCGCGGGGCGCCTACCTGGTGGTCTTCAAACTGAGGAACACCCAGCTGAGGGGATTCACGGCGGCGCTTACGGCGGGAATCTCGGGCATCATGGTCATGGCCTATGCCAACGAGATCCTGGGGCAGATCCCCACGGGCGCCATCCTCTACATGAGCATGGGTTTCATCTTCCTGGCACCGCGTTTCGACCGCGAACTGGCGCGCAAGGAGATACTGGACAGGGCGATGTCCGCGCAACGGCCGCACGCAAGGGAAAATTACGAATAGCATGAAACCGCTGATTTCGGTCATATCGGTCAATTACAATGGCTACGGGCTCACCTGCGCCATGGTCGAATCGCTACGGCGGCACGTCACCGCGCCGCTGGAGATTATCGTGGTGGACAACGGTTCCGCCCGCGACGAGGCGGCCATGCTGCGCGAACGCTACCCGGGGATCAAGGCACTGCGCAGCGAGCGGAACCTGGGGTTCGCCGGAGGCAACAACCTGGGGTTCGCAGCCGCGGCAGGCGATTACCTGCTGTTGCTCAACAACGACACCGAGGTCGAAGACAATACGCTGCATTACCTCTGCGAAACCCTGGCGGGCAACCCCGCAATCGGCGCCGTATGCCCGAAGATCCGGTTTTTCGCACCCCCGCGGCATATCCAGTTCGCCGGGTATACGCCCCTGACGCACGTCACGCTGCGCAATGCGCTCATCGGCTTCGGGATGCCCGACGACGGGTCGTTCGACACGCCGCGCGACACACCCTACGCCCACGGCGCGGCGATGATGGTACGGCGCGAAGTACCCCGAAAAGCCGGGCCGATGCCCGACATCTATTTCCTCTACTACGAAGAACTCGACTGGTCGGTGCGTATCCGTGAACAAGGCTGGAAAATAGCCTACGACCCCCGTTGCACGGTATTCCACAAGGAGAGCGCGACGACCGGACAGCAAAGTCCCCTGAGGAGTTACTACCTGACCCGCAACCGGTTGCTGTTCGCATGGCGGAACCTGCACGGCACCGCCCGGATGCTTTCCGTCGCCTACCAGCTCTGCATCGCCGTACCCAAAAGCATCGCCGCGGCGCTGGCACACGGGCGCTGCGACCTGGCAAAGGCCATACGGCACGGTGCCGGAGGCTTCTTCACCCTGAAAAACAAAACGGTATGATGTTGCTGCTCGACATCCTCGACTGGATATTCGTCTTCGTGCTGGGACTCCCGGTGCTCTACCTCTTCGTCTTTGCGGCCGCCTCGACTCGCTCACGCAAGGACACCTATCCCCCGGCACGGCGGCAACGCAGGTTCGTGACGCTGATCCCGGCCTACAAAAGCGACGCGGTGATCGTCCGTACGGCACAGGCCGCGCTGCAACAGGACTATCCGCAGGAACTGCACGAGGTGGTCGTCATCGCCGACCGGCTGCAACCGGCCACGCTCGCCGAGTTGCGCCGGATGCCGATCCGCGTGCTGGAAGCCTCCTTCGAGAACAGCTCCAAGGCCAGGGCGCTCAACTTTGCCGTAGGGGAAATCGGCCCGGACGGCGCGGAGGCCGTGGCGATACTCGACGCCGACAACCTGGCGGGCAGGGAGTTCATCGCCCGCATGAACGACGCCCTCGACAGCGGCATCCAGGCCGTGCAGGCACACCGCACGGCCAAGAACCGCGATACGGACACCGCCGTACTCGACGCAGCGAGCGAGGAGATCAACAACTCGATCTTCCGCCGCGGGCATGTGGCGCTGGGATTCTCTTCGGCGCTGATCGGCTCGGGCATGGCCTTCGATTACAAATGGTTCCGCGAAAATATCGCCTGCTGCACCACTTCGGGCGAGGACAAGGAGCTCGAAGCGCTGCTGCTGAGGCAGGGCATCTACATCGACTACCTGGACGACGTGCGCGTGCTGGACGAAAAGGTACAGGGCGAAGGTGCCTACTACAACCAGCGGCGGCGTTGGATCGCGGCGCAGTTCTACGCCCTTTCATCGGCCGTAAGGCAGCTTCCGGGAGCAATCCTCTCGGGGAATACGGATTACTGCGACAAGCTGCTGCAATGGTGCCTGCCGCCGCGCATCCTGCTGTTGGGGCTGGTGCCCCTGTGGGCCGTCGTTATGACGGTATGCGCACCCATGGGTTCGATAAAATGGTGGGTGGCCGTCCTGCTGCTGCTCCTGGCCATGGCGATGGCGCTGCCCGACGAGCAGGCCGACGACCGCCTGGGGCACGCCCTCCGGCGGATGCCCGTCCTGTTCCTGCTGACGCTGGCCAACCTCTTCCGGCTGCGGGGCACCAAAGACAAATTCATCCACACCGAACATACCGGGGCCGGAAGCGAAGTCCCCGGAAACAATACCGGAAACCGACCATGAAAATCGCGATCGAGGCGCAGCGCATCTTCCGCCCCAACAAACACGGCATGGACTTCGTGGCGCTCGAAACCATCCGCTGCCTGCAACGGCTCGACACGAAGAACGAATACTTCATCTTCACGGGCGAAGGCGAAGACCGCTGCCTGGAGGAGAGCCCCAACATGCACATCACAACGCTCCGCTGCCCGAGCTACCCGCTGTGGGAACAGTGGGCGCTGCCGCGCGCCGTGGCCCGTGTGAAGCCCGACCTGCTGCATTGCACGAGCAACACGGCACCCGTATGGGGAAAGGCCCCGCTGGTCTTGACGCTCCACGACATCATCTTCCTCGAGGAACAGGCCGCCCGCAACAAATCGCTCTACCAGTCGCTGGGGCGCATCTACCGCCGCCTGGTAGTGCCGCGCATCCTGCCCAGATGCCGGATGGTCGTCACCGTCTCGCAATTCGAGTGCGACCGCATCCGCACCGCACTGAACTTCGACCCCGGACGCATCATGGCCATCCACAACGGCTACAACGACCGGTTCCGCCCGATGGAAGGCACGGCGGAAACCGTCCGCAAATACCTGCAAGACCCCGAATTCCTCTTTTTCCTGGGCAATACCGACCCCAAAAAGAACACGCCCGGCACGCTGAAGGCTTATGCCGAATACGTACGGCGCTCCGAAAAGCCGCTGCCGCTGCTGGTCGCAGACCTCGGGGAACAACCCGCAGAGGCGATCCTGCGCGAGATCGGCGAACCCCGGCTGCGCGGAATGCTCCGCCTGGCGGGATATATCCCCAACAGTGACCTGCCGGCCATCTACAACGGGGCTTCGGCATTCCTCTACACCTCGCTGCGCGAGAGTTTCGGCATTCCCCAGCTCGAAGCGATGGCCTGCGGCACGCCCGTGGTGACATCCGCGGCCTCGGCGATCCCCGAGGTGGCGGGCCAAGGCGCTATCCTCGTCGACCCTACCGACCCGACGGCGATTGCTGATGCCCTGCTGCGGCTCGAAACCGATGCGGAGTTCCGCGCAGGACAGGTCGCCTACGGCCTCGAACGGGTAAAACAATTCTCGTGGGAAAAGACCGCCCGGCACTTGCTGGCACTTTACGAATCGCTCGGGAAGACAAACTGAATACCGTACTGCCGAAATTTCGTGCTCCGGATTCAAAACCCGGACAGCCGCATTGCAAAAGTTCGTTATATAACACTGTAATTGACTTATGATTGAAAAAATCAGAAATAACCCCCGGCTCAAACAATTCGTCATCGGGCTGATTTCGCCGCACAAACACCCCCGGCCCCGCCTGTGGGTGCGCTGGCTGGTGAACCCTTTTGTTCACAAGAAAGGCCGCGGGGCGCTTATCCGCCGCCACGCGCGGCTCGACGTTTTCCCCTGGCGGCGCTTCGAAGTGGGACGCGACGCCCTGATCGAGGATTATGCGGTCGTCAATAACGGTGCGGGAGACGTGGTGATCGGCGACCAGGCGCGCATCGGCATCGGATCGGTGGTCATCGGCCCCGTACGCCTGGGCGACCGGGCCGGACTGGGACAGCATGTCTTCATCTCGGGGTTCAACCACGGTTATGCCGACGGGACACGAGACTCGAATGCACAGGAACTCGTGCGCAAAGAGGTGACGATCGGACGTGAATCGCATATCGGCGCCAATTCGGTGGTCGTGGCGGGCGTCACGATCGGCGAACGCTGCCAGATCGGCGCCGGGAGCGTCGTCACCAAGGACATCCCCTCGTACAGCGTCGCCGTAGGCAACCCGGCGCGCGTAATCAAGCGTTATGACGCCGCACGCGCAAAATGGATACGTGTCAATGAATAATCCGAAAGTCAGCGTCATCATTCCCGTATACAATACGGAGGCCTATGTCGAACAGACCCTGCGTTCGATCATGGGACAGACCCTGCGCGACATCGAACTGATCGTCATCAACGACGGTTCGACGGACGGCAGCCTGTCCGCACTCGAACTCATAGCCACCGGAGACGACCGCATCCGGCTCTACACCCAGCCCAACAAAGGGCTTTCGCAGACCCGCAACGCAGGGATCGACCGTGCCCGGGGCGAATTCATCTACTTCATGGACAGCGACGACCTGCTGGAGCCCGACGCCCTCGAACGCTGCTACGAACGCTGCCAGTCAGACCGGCTCGATTTCGTATTCTTCGACGCCGAAAGCTTCGGCGCGGCAGCCTCCGACGCCGCATGGTTCGACTACCGGCGTGCAAAATATTTCGGAACGGAGGTCTGCGACGGCACCGACCTGCTGCGCAGGATGCTCGCACTACACTGCTACCGGGCTTCGGCCTGCCTGAGTTTCATCCGCACCGCCTACCTGCGCGGGCTGGGACTGCGCTTCTACCCGGGGATACTCCACGAAGACGAACTCTTCACCCCGCAGCTCTATCTCGGGGCGACGCGCGCCGGCGGGATCGAGCGTTCGTTCTTCAAGCGGCGCATACACGGGGATTCGATCATGGGACGCGGGTTCTCGCGCCGCAACCTCGAAGGCTATACCACCGTACTGCGCGAACTGAACCGCTTTGCCGCGCCGCGCGACGCCGGCCAGCGGCAACTCATACGCACGCTCACGAGGCAGATACTGCGCCCCGTGATGCGCAACGCCTGGGCGCTCCCGGCCGGGACACGCTGGAAACTGGCCTGGGATGCCCTGCGCCACTACCCGGGCAGCATCGACGGCCGCGCCCTGGCAACACTGCTGTTCAAGAAACCGTTAAAGAAAGGGAACGGGAAATGAGTGTCAGGCGGGAATTGGCTTCGGGTGTATTCTACACCTCGATCGCGAAATACGCGGGCATCGTCGTAACGCTCGTGGTGACGGGTATCCTTTCGCGCCTGTTCACCCCCGAGGAGTTCGGCGTGGTGAACATCGCCACGGTAGTGATCGCCTTCTTCGCCATCTTCAGCGACCTGGGCATCGGCCCGGCCGTCATCCAGCACAAAAACCTCGACAGGCACGACCTGGGCGGGATATTTTCGCTCTCGGTATGGTCGGGGGCAGTCATGGCGCTGCTGTTTTTCGCAGCAGCCGGCTGGATCGCCTCTCTCTACGGCGATTCGCAGGTGCTGCGCAACGTCCTGCGCATCCTCGCGCTGAACCTCTTTTTCGCCGCGGCCAACATCGTTCCCAATGCCCTTATCCTGAAGGAGAAACGCTTCCGGTTCGCCGCCATGCGGTCGCTCACGGTGCAAATCGCAGGGGGCACGGCTGCCATCGCCGCGGCCTATGCCGGGGCAGGCATCTACGCACTGACGATCAACCCGGTGTTTTCGAGCCTGATGCTCCTGGCGATAAACTACCGCCAGAACCCGCTGCCGCTGCGCCTGCGCCCGGGACGCAAGGCGCTGGGCAAAGTATTCTCGTTCTCGGCCTACCAGTTCTCGTTCCAGTTGATAAACTATTTCAGCCGCAACCTCGACAAGCTGCTCATGGGACGTTACATGAGCCTCTCGCAACTGGGTTATTACGACAAGTCGTACCGGCTGATGATGCTCCCGCTGCAAAACATCGCCTATGTCATTTCGCCCGTCATGCACCCCATTTTTTCGGAGATGCAGCACGACCTGAAGCAGTTGGGCGCCTCCTACCTGAAAGTCGTCCGGCTGCTGGCGTTCATAGGGCTGCCGCTCTCGGCCGTGCTCTTCTTCACGGCACAGGAGCTGGTGCTCATCATCTTCGGCGACCAGTGGGAGCCGTCCGTCCCGGTGTTCCGGATACTGGCGCTCTCGGTCGGCATCCAGATCGTGATGTCCACCTCGGGGTCGATCTTCCAGGCCGCCAACGCCACGCGGATGCTCTTCTTCTGCGGCGTATTCTCGGCGGCGCTCAACGTCGCGGCGATTTGCACCGGCATCTTCGCATTCGGCACGACCGAAGCCGTGGCCTGGTGCATCTGCGCCTCGTTCGCCGTCAACTTCGTGCAGTGTTACCACGCGTTGTTCTGCCTCACGCTGCGCACGGGATGGCGCCGGTTCTGGCGGAATTTCCTTTCGCCGCTGCTGCTCACGGCACTCGTCGGCCTGCCCCTGGCAGCAGTCGGATGGCTTCTCCCGCCGATGCCGCTCGTGGCGTCGCTCGCCCTCAAGGGGACGGCGGCACTCGGCGTATGGCTCCTTTATGTGCACCTGAGCGGCGAATACGACCTGAAAGGGCTTGCAGGACAGCTCCTGGCCCGCAAAAAACGATAACAACATGAAAGGATTATTTGTCGTCTTCCACGGGTTTTCGGCCCACAGCGGCATCAGCAAGAAGATTTTTGCCCAATGCGACGCACTGCGGCGCAACGGCGCCGACATCGAGTTGTGCCACATCGAGATAGCACCCGACGGCACGCAGCGCCGAATGGTCGGCGGACAGGCGATCCGCACCTTCGGCAAGGGATTGCGTGCCAAGCTCGAAAAAAGGGTCTCGCTGAGCGACATCACGCGCTACATCCGCCACGAAGGGGTGGAGTTCCTCTACATCCGCCACGACCACAACGCCAGCCCGGTGCTGATCGGCTGGCTGCGCAAGGTCAAAAAACTCGGCGTGCGGATCGCGCTCGAAATCCCGACCTACCCTTACGACGCCGAATTCGCGCAGTCGCCCGCGGTGCGGAAACTCAAACTGCGCATCGACCGCATGTTCCGCTGCCGCATGGCCCGTTACGTCGACCGCATCGTCACCTTCTCCGATGATACGGAGATATTCGGCCGCCCGACGATCCGCATTTCCAACGGCATCGACTTCGGGAGTATCCCGCTCAAAACCCGGGGGCACGGGGATCACCACAACATCCGGCTGCTGGCCGTGGCGAACATCCATTTCTGGCACGGCCTCGACCGCGTGATCGAAGGGCTCAGGGAGTATTACGCCGCCCCGCACCAGTGCATCGTCCGCCTGCGTATCGCAGGCGACGGCGTGGAAACGCTCATCGCGGAATACCGCCGCAGGATCGACGCATACTCCCTGACGGAGTATGCCGAAGTCATCGGCCCCCGTTCGGGCGCTGCGCTCGACGCCGAATTCGAGTGGTGCGACATGGGCATCGCCAGTCTCGGACGCCATCGCAACGGCATCACCGGCATCAAGACGCTCAAAAACCGCGAGTACGCCGCACGCGGCATCCCGTTCGTATACTCGGAACGGGACAGCGACTTCGACGGCATGGGCTACGTGATGAAAGCCCCGGCCGACGACACGCCCCTCGACATCGCGGCGCTCGTGCGTTTCTACGACGGGCTGCACCTCACACCCGCACAGATCCGCGGCACGGTCGAGGGACGCCTCTCGTGGGACAACCAGATGAAACAGGTATTAACCGAACTTTTCGAAGCATGACGACCGTAGCGACACTCTTCTGGGCGGGGGTATTCCTCGTCTTCTACACCTACCTCGGATACGGCATCCTGCTGTGGCTGCTGGTGAAGATCCGCGAAGCCGTGCACCCGGCACGGCGGTACGCCTTTCCTGCCGACCCGCCCAAGGTGACGCTGCTCATCGCCGCCTACAACGAACAGGAGGTCGTGGCGGAAAAGATGGCCAACTGCCGGGCATTGGATTATCCGGCCGGAAAGCTCCGCGTGACGTGGATCACCGACGGCTCGACCGACCGCACCGTCGAACTGCTCGCCGCCTACCCCGAGGTGACGGTGCTGCACGACCCGCGCCGGGGCGGCAAGACCGCGGCGCTGAACCGGGCGCTGGGAATCATCCGCACGCCGCTCGTCGTATTCACCGATGCCAATACGATGCTCAACCCCGAAGCCGTGACGGAAATCGTCCGCTGTTTCGAAGACCCCGCAGTGGGGTGCGTGGCCGGCGAAAAGCGCGTCGCCGGGACAGGGGATACGGGCGCCGCCGCGACGGAAGGCATCTACTGGAAATACGAATCGAAACTCAAGGAGCTGGACGACCGTCTCTACTCGGCGGTAGGGGCTGCGGGGGAGTTGTTCGCCGTGCGGCGCGAACTGTGGCAGACGCTGAGAGAAGATACGCTGCTCGACGATTTCGTCTGCTCGATGCTGATCGCGGCGCAGGGATACAGGATCGCTTACTGCAAGGGCGCCTATGCGCTGGAGACCCCTTCGGCCGACATGGGCGAAGAGGGCAAACGCAAGAAGCGCATCGCGGCGGGCGGACTGCAATCGGTATGGCGGCTGCGCAAGCTGCTCAATCCGTTCCGTTACGGAGTGCTGTGGTTCCAGTACGTATCGCACCGCGTGCTGCGCTGGACGCTGACCCCCGTGGTACTCGCAGCACTCCTGCCGCTCAACGTCGCGCTGCTGTGGTCGGGCCATCGGGCGCTCTATGCCGCAGCCCTCGCCCTGCAATGCGCATTCTACCTAGCCGCCCTCGCAGGATGGGCGCTGGAGCGCAGCGGACACCGCAACAGACTGCTCTTCATCCCCTACTACTTCCTCTTCATGAACCTCAATGTTTTCCGCGGGGCATCGTACCTGGCGACCCACCGCGGAAAGGGTGCCTGGGAGAAAGCCCGCAGGGCCTGACCGAATTTTGAACGGAACCTGAAATATTATACTATATTTGCATGTCTAAACCTCCCCTCATGAAAAACATCTCCATAAACCCCGAGGACTATACGATCCTGGCCGTCGACGACATCGCCACCAACATCATGCTGCTGAAAGCCGTGCTGAGCCGTGCCAAATACAAGATCGTCACCGCATCGGGAGGTAACGAGGCGCTCGAAAAGGCCGCAAAGGAGTCCCCCGACCTGATCCTGCTGGACATCATGATGCCCGACATGGACGGTTACGAGGTGATCAGGCACCTGAAGGCAGACCCCGCATTGCAGGACATCCCGGTGATTTTCCTCACGGCGCTGCACAACCCCGAGGACATCGTCAAGGGGTTCAAACTGGGCGCCAGCGACTACGTCTCCAAGCCGTTCAATCACGAGGAGCTGATCACCCGCGTATCGCACCACATCTATCTGGCGGCGGCACAGCGCACGATCATGCGGCAGCGCGACGAATTGCAGGCCACGGTCGACGCCCGCGACAAGATGTACTCGGTGATCGCCCACGACCTGCGGTCGCCGATCGGCACGTTGAAGATGGTTTTCAACATGCTTTCGATAAACCTTACGCAGGAGCAGATCGGCGAAGACAACATGGAGATGATCACGATGGGCAACAACATCACCGAGAGCACCTTCATGCTGCTGGACAACCTGCTCAAATGGACGAAGAGCCAGATCGGGCGCATGAACACGGTGTTCCAGGAGGTCGACATTTCGGAGGTCGTGGTTTTCGCCAGCAAGATGTCCGACCTCGTGGCACAGGTCAAGAACATCGCCGTCGAATACGACATCCCCGGCCCGATCACCGTCCCGTGCGACGTGGACATGGTAAAAACGATCATGCGCAACCTGATGTCGAACGCCATCAAGTACAGCAACGAGGGCGGACGGATCGTCATCCGCGTGCGGGAAACCCCCACCCATGCCGTGATAAGCGTGCGCGACTTCGGCACGGGCATCAGCGAGGAAGACCTGCCCAAACTGCTCAACCCCGAAATACACTACACCACCTACGGCACCAAGAACGAAGAGGGATCGGGCCTGGGCCTGCAACTCGTACAAGACCTCACACGCCGCAACGGCGGGGAGCTGACCATCGAATCGACGCTGGGCGAAGGCTCCACGTTTACGTTCACCATCGCCAAGGTGCAGCCTAAGTCCGAGACCGTAGAAGACACGGGGGGGGGTATTGCGCGTCCCTGAGCGATAAATGGCTCCTCGACGGGCTGGCCGCTTTTTTCCGCCGCGAAAAGGCGGAAAAAACGGTATATGTACCGTAAAATCCGGGCGGACACACGGATACCTCTCCGAAAAGGTCGCCATGAGCGATCTTTTTGTTATATTGCAGGATAAAAACCCGACCTCGCCATGAAGTATTGCAGTACAATCCTCGTGGGGCTTCTCTGCACGGCCGCCTGCCTGGCGCAGACCCCGCTGCCCGAAAGCCGCCGCACCTCCCCGGAAATATTCATCTATAAACCCGATGCCCGAGAGCTCCGCGAACTGCATGTGAAAGGCAAGGCGCCCGACGAAGGGATGCTGCACACGTTCGTCGGCAAATATACTGCGTCGGGAAAGATCCCGCAGCTCCCCCGGGGAAATTACCTGCGGGTCTGGACGGACGGGAACAAACTCGTATACGGCGATCATGTCGTGGACAATTTCTATTACAGGCTCGTCAAGGACGAGCAGGTGATGCTGATACTCTGCGACACGCTGGGCAACATCATCGACGATGCCGTGGTAAGGCGGGGCTCGAAACGGATGGAATACGATCCCGGCACACGCACCTACAACCTCCCGCGCATCCGCGGCGAAGAGGCCACGGTCGAGGTAAACAACGACGGCGTACTGCATTACATCACCATCGCGAACGAACCGGACTACACCTACCGTCCCGGGTTCTTCAAAACGGCCTGGGGAAAGGTCAAAACAGCCTTCAAGCGGGTTTTCGCACCGGGGAAGCTGCCCGCGCGGGACAAGTACGACGGGTTCGTGGTATTCAGCAAACCCAGGTACAAACCCGGGGAAACGGTGAAATTCAAGGCGCACATCAACCGCAAAGGCAAGCCCCTCGACGGGAAGGTCGACGTGGCACTCGTTTCGTATTACTCCCCGTCGATAGACACGACCCTCGTATCGCTGGCGCCCTACCGTCCCGGCATGTACGAATGGGAGTTCAGGCTTTCGGACAGCCTCCGCCTCCGCCTCGACAAGGATTACACACTCCGTTTCCGGACGGGCGACAAGCATGCCAATGACATCACGGGCCGTTTCCGCTATGAGGAATACGAACTGGGCAAGCTCACCTTCACGGCCAGGGCCGACAAACAGAAATACGCACGGGGCGACACGGTGAGGATTTCACTGAGCGCCGTGGATGAGAACAACATGCCGGTATACGACGGGCGGGTAAAGGTCTTGGTCAAACCCGCCAGGTACATGGGCTGCAAATTCCTCGCCCGCACGGCATTCGTCCCCGACCGGCTCTGGGAGCATACGTTCGACATGGAGGGCAAGTCCACGAAGGAAATCATCCTGCCCGACTCGATATTCGTCGACGGCGTGTCGATGTATTACAACGTCGCCTGCTCGTTCTTCGATGCGGGCAACGAACGCAGGGATGAGCGCATAAGCCTGTACCGGGACGCAAGGCGGAGGCGGATCGACTATTCGGCCGGCCAGGGGATGCTCGCCCTGCGTGAGCTGTACGACGGCAAAAGCGTCGAAAGCCGTGCCCTGGTAACCGCCTACAACCCGGAATACGGAATCGTATGGCAGGATTCGGTCACATTGCCCTGCAGTGTGCCGCTGTCGTGGATCGTCAGCGAATACGAGGTGCAGAGCGCCACGGCATCGGAGGACATCGAGGTCGGAAAATTGCCGGGCGAACTGATCGGGCACCGCTTCTTCCGCCGGGACGGCACCGTCCGGCTGGTGGTGGACAACCCCGCGAAATTCCCGTTCTGGTACACGATCTGCATGGGGGACAAGACGATTGCCAAAGGGTATGCCACCGAACTCGACTTCGCGCGCAAGGACAACGGCCGCAAGGGCTATTCGATGCAGATAGCCTACCTGCAGGGCGAGAATGCCCGGACGATACGCGGCGAACTGCCCTTCACGGAGAAAAACATCTCGATGGAGGTAACGACGGCGGCGACCGTCTATCCCGGACAGAGCGCAAAGGTCGAAGTGGCGGTCAAAGACCGCAAGGGACGCCCGGTGAAAAATGCCGACGTGACGGCCTATGCGTTCACCTCGAAATTCGAAGCCCTGCCGCCGGCAGTGGCGATATACGGGAAGTCGGCGTCGGGAAAGGCCATCACCCCGAAGAACTACGAGGCCGACGAGGAATTCCTCTTCGACATCCGCACCGGGATGGACTGGCCGCTGTGGCGGCAGCGCATGGGACTGGATTCGATCGAATACTACAAATTCCTCTACCCGGAACCGTTCTACGCCTATGCCGAAGAGGCCCCCGGAAGACTCACCCAGCTATCCCCCTATGTGGTCGTCGACGGGGAGGTGCAGGGCATCCATGTTCTGTGGATCGACGAACAGCCCCACTATTTCAAACAGGCGCAGCAACTGACGCCGTACAGCTTCCCGATATGGCCGGGGCTGCACACGCTGCGGCTGCGCACCCACGACAGGGAGGTAACCGTCGAGAACGTCTATGCGGGCGAGGGGCTGAAGACCATCGTTTCGGTAGACGGCGGACAATCCGCAGTGCGACCCGGGGAGGCCCCCGGGGACAACCGTCCCGTGCGGATCTCCGTCCGGGAATACGACCGGAAAGAGAAAGGCATGCTCACGCAGCGCGAGACGGCGCTGCTGACACGGCACATGATTACGGTCGACAACACCTTCGGGAAAGCGACCCTGCTCACGGGACAGCCGGGCAGGCAATCCTCCTACTCCGTTGAAACCGAACTGCCGGGCATTATCAACGCCGGCGGGGTCTGCTACTACCTCAACGGCACGCAGAAGCAGACCCGCCGCTACCGCCGGTACAGGCCGCAGGCCGAAGCGGCGATCCTGGCCGGGCCGTTCCCCTACCGGGGATTCACCACCGGGGGCATACAGGTCGGTACGCTCTATTCGGATACACTTGCGGTCAACAGTTTCGAGATCGAGGGCGGCTACCGTTACGACATTCGGAACAACTACCTGAAACAGCAGAGCTGGGAGCAGAACCCGATCCAGAGGCAGCTCGAACCGTTCACGCAGGCGGTCTGCTTCGGGCAGGACGCGCTTACGACCGAATCGATCCGCGGCATATTCAGGCGGCGGCTCGCCGACATGGTCGAAAACGAATCGGGGCTGATCTCGGCCGTCCCGCAGATCTCGCTCTTGGACAGCTGCCGCCTTCAACTCGCCCCAGGCAAACTGGCGGACGGCACAAGGGCACAGCCGATCATGGTGCTCCTGCAATCGACGGGCAAGTACCCCGCCAGCAGGCTCTACTACGGCACGACGACCGAAATCGACAGGCTGCCGGAGGGGAACCTCCGGGTAGACCTCATCTTCAGGGATACGACCCGCTGTTCGGCCACGATAAGGCTGCGAAAGGGCGGCATCAACTACCTGCGGATGGATTCGCTCGTAAAGGAACCGGCCGACGACCGCAGCCGCGCGCTGTTCGGGAAACTGGAAAGGATGTTGCGCGTATCGCGCCCCGCGGCACCGCTGGCCGACTACAAGCCCGCGGAGGCGGAGCGGGACAACCCGTTGCGAAACCCGGGGCGCATCAGCGAAGCCAACCTGACGGGCAAAGTTGTCACAGGCACCGTGCGCGACCCGGATGGAGAACCCATTGCCGGGGCATCGGTGCAGATCGACGGGACTGACGCCGGGACTGTCACGGATACGGCCGGGAAATTCACCCTCTCGGACACGGGACGGGGAACGCTCGTCGTCAGTTATATCGGCTACCGGAATTTCGCCACCAAACTGATCTCCGGCTACGACTATAACATCGTCCTGGAGGAAGATTACAACGCGCTGGACGAAGTCGTGGTCGTAGCTTACGGGAAGTCCGGAAAGAGGGCCGTGGTGGGAAGCAGGGCCAATTCCGCAACGGTCACAACGGAAGTGGCATTCGCGGAATTCGACGAGCAGACGGAAACGCTCCCCAGCACGCTCGCGGGCATGGCCGCCGGGATACAGGTGCGGGGAGCGGGCACAATCGCCGGTCAGGCCCCGATGATCGTCGTGAACGGCGTACCCTACGACGGGGCACTGTCGGACTTCGACCGGGGAAGCATCCTGTCGATGAACCTCGTCAGGGACGCGAACACCGCAATCTACGGGGCGAGGGCCGCAAACGGGATCATCTTCATCGAAACCTCCGAGCGGAACGCGGCGGGAGGCGACGGATTCCCGCTCGAGGCCGGTATGCCGAACACGCTGCGCACCGATTTCCACGACGACGCATTCTGGAAGCCCCGCCTGACGACCGACAAAGCAGGGCGGCTGACTTTCGAAGTGACCTATCCGGACGACATCACCAGCTGGGACGCCAACTTCATCGCCGTCGGCGGCCGCAGGCAAGCGGACAGGAAGCATCTGCGCATAAAATCGTACAAGCCGCTCAACGCCCAACTCTCCGTTCCCCGCTTCGCCATCGCGGGCGACAGCCTCAATGCTGCCGGACGGCTGACCAACCACACCGGCGACACCTTGTCCGTACGCCGCACGATCGAAACCGACGGGCGGACGGCCGAGAAGCAAATCCACATCGCCACCTCGCATACGGACGCAATACCCGCCGTCGCAGGGGATGCCGACAGCATCCGGATCGTCTACTCGCTGACGACGCCCGGAGGCTATTTCGACGGGGAGCGGCGTGCGATCCCGATCTACAAGGCCGGAATCCTGGAAACCCACGGGGAGTTCGCCGTCCTCAACGACACCGCGGCCCTGCGGTTCACGCCCGACCCGGCGCTGGGCACCGTGACGATCCACGCCGAGGCATCGGCCATGCAGGCATTCCTCGACGAGATCGAAAACATCGACCTCTACCCCCACCTCTGCAACGAGCAGATGGCTTCGAAGGTCAAGGCGCTGCTCTCGAAAAAACGGATATACACCCTGTTCGGACGGAAATTCAAGGACGACGACAAGGTCACGAACCTGCTCCGCAAACTGGCGGCCAACCAGAACGACGGCAAGTTATGGGGGTGGTGGAATCGGGAACAGACCGAGCTATGGATATCGCAGCAGGTCGTGGAGGCACTTCTCGACGCCGAAACGGAGGGGTATAAAACCGGCCTCGACCGGCAGGCACTGACGGACGCGCTGCTGGCCGGCCTGAACCGCCGTATGCCGGCGGCGGCATCCGACTCGACGGGAATGCGGAAAAACGAACTGCTCTCGCTGGTGGGGCTTCTCCGCAAGCTGGACGCCAGGATCGACTACCCGCGCTACTGCGCTTTCATCGCGTCGATCCCCGACGCGACGCTCGGCAACCGGCTCCGGACGGCGGAAATGCTGCAACAGTTCGCCCCTGATGGGATGCCCGCCGCGGATTCGCTGCTGGCTCTTGCCTCCCGAACCATGATGGGATCGTTGTACTGGCGCGACAAAACACCGCGGGAACCGACGCCCCGCAGGTTCGCGCAGCCGGACATGAGCGACGTCGAGAACACGCTCACGGCATACCGCATCCTGCGCGCCGCGGGCAACCGCAAGGCCGAGTTGGAAAAGATCCGCAACTACTTCTTCGAACAGCGTAAAAGCGGCTCGTGGCGCAACACCTACGAATCGTCGCGGATCGTGGAAACCATCATGCCCGACATGCTGGAGAAGGACGGCGGCACATTCCGCGAAGCGAGCCTGACGATCGACGGACAACGGTTCGGCAAATTCCCGCTTACCCGGACATACGAGCCCGGAAAGGAGATAACCGTCCGCAAAGAGGGTTCCATGCCCGTATTCTTCACAGCCTACCAACAAGCCTGGAACGACAAACCGGAGCCTGCGGCCGAAGGCTTCTCGGTTTCGACCCGGTTCCGCAAGAACAGCAAGCCCGTGACAACACTCCATGCCGGGGAGCGCGTCGAACTGGTGGCAACCGTAACGGCCGATTCCGACGCCGAATACGTCATGATCGAGATCCCGATCCCCGCAGGCTGTTCCTACGACTCGAAAGAGAAAGGCGATTTCTGGAAAGAGGCGCACCGGGAGTACTACAAGGAGAAGGTCGCCGTCTTCTGCAACAAGCTCCGCAAGGGGACGCATACCTTCACCGTCAGGCTCCTGCCCCGCTATACGGGCTCCTACCGCCTCAACCCGGCGCGTGCCGAACTGATGTACTACCCGGTATTCCATGGCCGCAACGAGATGAAAAAGTGCGGCGTGGCCGAGGCACAGGAGGCCCGCTGATCCCGGGAAAAAGACATGACGGCAGCGTGACGATTGCGTCCGCTACCTGAACCGCAGTTCAGCGACCACGGCCTTGTGGTCGCTGACGTCTTCCGGAGGCATGTAATAACGGATGCCCTCGAAAGCGTCGTCGTAAAAGATGTAGTCGATGCGCAGTACCCCTCCCAGATAGCGGAAAGTACCGCCGTAACCGCTCCCGCTGTCACGGAAACCGTCGGTCATGTCCCCCTTCATCGTACGGTAGGTATAGGACGAAGGCGTATCGTTGAAGTCGCCCGCAAGGATCACCGGATAGGGCGAAGCATCCATTTCGGCACGGATTTCACCTACCTGCCCGGCACGGATACTACTGTTATGTTCCAGCTCGCCCAAGATTTGCTCGACGGGGGCGTCGCGGTCGTAATCCTTCCGGAACCGGTGCCTGAGCTGGGCAATGCCCGAAGTCTGGAGGTGGACAGCGAAGAGTCGCACCGTATCGCCGCCGACGAGCAGGTCGGCACGCAGGTAGTCGTTGCTCGTATCGGCAAACCGGACGTATTTATGATCGAGAACGGGATATCGGCTGACCAGGGCCGCACTGCCCTCATGCAGGAAATAGGGCATCCGCAGGGCAAAGACCTTCCCGATGCTGTCGGCCGGGAATTCCCTGCTGTCCATAAACTCCTGCAGGCAAAGCACGTCGACCTGCTCGCGGTTCATCATGCCGGCGATGGCCCTGGCCGTAGCGGGCATGGAACCCAGCCTGCGGAATCCGTTTACGTTGAGCGTGGCGATGCGGATGTCGTGCGGGTCACCCGAGTCCTTGAAATCGGGAAGCTGTACCATGGCCGAAATATACCCCAGGTTGAGCACCAGCGCGACCAGTGGCATCAGCAGGACAATCCATTTGCGGCGAACCGTCCACCAGACCAGCGCAACCACGTTGGCCAGCAGCACGACCGGCATGAGCAAAGCGAGCGTCGCCCAGAATCCGCCTTCCCCGGGGGAGACGGACGAAGCATACCGGCACAGGACGGCGGCGACCAGAAGCAGCCCGGTGAGCACCACCGAAATACCATAAAAAAGAATAGAAACGGCTTTGCGACCCATTTTGTTCACTATTTAAGCGATTTGCGCGTACAAAGATATGCTTTTCAAAATATATTTAGTATATTTGACGATCAAAAAAGACGCAAATTGGAATGAAGAGGGTTTTAATCTCCGGCGGTGCCGGATTCATCGGTTCGCACCTATGCGAAAGGCTGCTTGGTGAAGGAAACGACGTAATCTGCATCGACAACTATTTTACCGGTCACAAAAGCAACATCCGGCACCTGCTGAAACACCCCAATTTCGAAGTCATAAGGCACGATATAATCTATCCCTACATGGCAGAGGTCGAGGAGATCTACAACCTCGCCTGCCCCGCCTCGCCGATCTACTACCAGCACGACCCGGTCAAGACGACGCAGACTTCGGTCATCGGTGCGATGAACATGCTCGGCATGGCGCGTTACAACCGCGCCAAGGTCTTGCAGGCTTCGACCTCGGAAGTATACGGCGACCCGCTGGTACATCCGCAGACCGAGGATTACTGGGGCCACGTGAACCCGCTGGGACTGCGCTCGTGCTACGACGAGGGCAAACGCTGTGCCGAATCGCTTTTCATGAGCTACTACCGCGAACACGGCATCCCGGTGAAAATCGTCCGTATTTTCAATACCTACGGCCCCAAGATGGACATCAACGACGGCCGCGTAGTCTCGAATTTCATCGTCCAGGCATTGCGCAACGAACCGATCACAATCTACGGCGACGGTGAACAAACCCGCTCGTTCCAGTATATCGACGACCTGGTCGAAGGGATGATCCGCCTGATGGACGATACGCCCGACGATTTCACGGGCCCGGTCAACATAGGCAACCCCAATGAATTCACCATCAACGAACTGGCAGCCATCGTCCTGGAACTCACGGGTTCGAAGTCGAAGATCGTACACATGCCCCTGCCGTCGGACGACCCGCAGCAGCGCAAACCCGACATCTCGCTGGCCCGCAAGATGCTCAACGACTGGGAACCCACGATCCAGCTGCGCGACGGACTGGTAAAGACCATCGCCTATTTCGAGGATATCCTCTCACGGGGGAGCGTCCGGCACTGACCCGCCCCGGACATCGGCCCGGCCCGCCCTTCTTGGAACACCGTCAGCCTGTTGAGCACCGCCCGCCTGTTTGAGTGCAGCGCGGCACAATCTCCGGTGCGGCCCGCACCCTATTTTTTCAGGTAGTCCCGCAATACGGAGCCTGCCAGCCGTATCAGCGTGCGCGTCGGATGCAACGCGGCGAACCCGTTGAGCATCCCCCAATCGTGTACCACGCCGTTGAAGCGCACGGTCGTCACCTCGACGCCCGCCTCGTCCAGACGACGCCCCATCGCCTCGCCCTCGTCGCGCAGGATGTCGTTCTCGGCAACGGCGATCAGCGTCGGAGGCAATCCCCGCAGCCGTTCCGCAGAGGCCCGCACGGGTGACATGAGGTCGTTGCCGCGCTGAGCCGGGTCTGAAACGTACTTGCCGAACATCCATTTCATCAACGGCGCGGTCAGGAACCGCTGGCGGCCGTATTTCACATACGAATCCCAGTCGTACCCCGCATCGGTCACGGGCCACATCAGCACGAGCGTGCGCAGCCGCGGCCCGCCGTGATCCTCGGCCACGAGCGCCGCCGCAAGCGACATGTTACCGCCGACGCTGTTGCCCGCCAGCGCCAGCCGGCTGCCGTCGACCCCGATCTCCCGGCCGTTTTCGGCCACCCATTTCACTGCGGCATAGACCTCCTCGACAGCCTTCGGAAAATGCGCCTCGGGCGAAGGCGTATAGTTGACGAATACCGCCGCACAACCCGACTCCACGACAAGGTCGCGCACCAACCGCCTGTGGGTGGGATAGTCGCCCAGCACCCAGCCCCCGCCGTGGATGAACACGAACGCCGGGAGATGCACACGCCCCGCCCCCGAAGGGCGGACGAGGTTCAGGCGCAGCGTATGCCCTTCGCTTTCGACCGTCCGTTCGGACTCCTCGATGCCCGACAGATCGACATGCACGGCCGCCTGCACATCGGTCAGGACGCGACGGGCCTCCCCGACCGGCAACGATTCGACCGGAGCGCCGCCGTTCAACACTTTCAGATAAGCTTTGGTTCCCCGCGACAGGTGGTCGTCCTGCAAATAATCCGGAGCTTCCTTCAGATGATCCATAACAAACCGTTTTAAAGTTTATGACACGGACTGCAAAGGCGCTGCCACAAACGAAAAAAGCCGGACGAAATGTCCGGCTTTTCGGTATGTCATAAGCGGTTTTTACTGTGCCATGGCATGACGGAACCCGTCCACCTTGTCCCAGTCGCCACGCGTGAAATCGGGCACGGCGACCGGCATACTGTTGTGTTCGAGCGACGCCGCGGTCAGCGACCCGATGCACGACCATTCGGCAGCATCGTAAACGTCCTGATCGAGCGGCAGGCCATGCTGCAGGCAGTAAACGAGGCGATAGTCCATGATGAAATCCATGCCGCCGTGGCCGCCCACGCGGCGGGCCTTCTCCTCGATGTCCCGGGCGATCGGATGCTTGTAACGCTCCATCAGCGCCGCCTTCGCCGCCTGGGGGATGAACGAATGCTCGCTCAGATTCTCGTGGTCGGGAATCTCCTCGCCGGCGATTTGCTCGGGACGGAACGCATAGCCCTCGACCGGGTATTTATTGGCGAAGCCCTCGGTGCCCGTAAGCTGGTACATGCGGCTGTAAGGACGGGGCGTATAGACGTTGTGTTCGAGCAGGATCGTGCGTCCCCGCTCAGTCTTGATGAGCGTCAGCGTCTGGTCGGCATTGGCGAAGGTCTCGGCACCCATCTTCTCCTTGGCGAGCTTCAGGCCGTTGACCGACTTGGTATCCATCGCCACGAGGTAGTTCATCTTATCGCCGCGGTGGATGTCCAGCAGCTGGCAGGCCGGGCCGAGGCCGTGCGTGGCATAGACGTCGCCGCGGTGCGACTGGTTAAAGTCGAGGCGCCAGTTGCCCTGGTAATAATCCCAGTAGGGTTCGAGGTTATGAATATAGGAGCCTTCGGTGTGGAGTATCTCGCCGAACAGCCCGTGCTGGGCCATGTTGAGCGTCGTCAGCTCGAAGAAGTCGTAGACACAGTTCTCGAGCATCATGCAGTGGCGCTGTGTCTTCTCGGCAGTGTCGACCAGTTGCCAGCACTCGTCGAGCGACATGGCGGCTGGGACTTCGACGGCGACATGCTTGCCGTGCTCCATGGCATAAACCGCCATCGGGACGTGCAGCTGCCACGGAGTGCAGATGTAAACCAGGTCGATGTCATCGCGCCGGCAAAGTTCCTTCCAGCCCTCCTCCCCGCTGTACGGGGCGGCGGCCGGGAGGTTATGTCCGGTGAGGATTTCCTGCGACTTGTCGACACGCTCGGGGTAGAGGTCGCAGAGCGCCACGATCTCGACCCCGTCGATGTTGGCGAAGCGTTCCACGGCGCCCGGGCCGCGCATACCCAGCCCGATGAAACCTACGCGTACGACCGGGATCGGGTCGACCGTCAGCCGCAAAACGGAATGCTGGCCCTCGGCACGGGCCGGGACGTCGAATACGATCACGCCGTCGACGATGCTGTAAACCTCCGCGGGCGGCGTGCTGCACCCCCAGCACAGCACGGCTGCCGCCGAGAACAATAAAAAGGCAAATTTCTTCATTATATCCGGGTTATTTAGTTATTTAGACAAAAGTATGAAATATTTTGAAATCTGCGCTCATTTGACTACTTTTGCCGACGTAAAAATCACACACCATGTTTCGTAGATTAGCGGCGGTAATCCTCTCGGTCGTCCTGCTCTCCCCGGGCTGGCTCGGCATGACAGGGCTCACGCTGCCCTTCGCCATGATCCCGCTGCTGTGGATCAGCGCATCGTACGACCAGACGCGCCGCTCGTGGTGGCGCATGTTCGGCTGGGCGGCGCTGACCTTCGCGCTGTGGAACATCTCGACCGTCTGGTGGATATGGAACGCCACCCCGGTGGGGCCCGTGGCCGCGACGCTCGCCTCGACAACGCTCAACATGATCGCCTTCATGTTGTTCCACACCGTCGCGAAGAAAGGGCCGAAGACGCTGGCATACACCTTGCTCATTGCCGGGTGGATCGCAACGGAATACTGGTATACGGTCGGCGAATTCTCGTGGCCGTGGCTGATCCTGGGCAACGGATTCTCGCACGACATATGGCTCGTGCAATGGTACGAATACACGGGTGTCTTCGGCGGTTCGCTGTGGGTGCTGCTCTGTAACATACTCTTCTTCGAAGCGCTGCGGGCACGCCGCAGCATCGGACGGTGGATCCCAGCCGCGGGCGTCCTGCTCCTTCCGGCCGCCGTGTCGCTGGGCATCTGGTGGAGCTGGGAGCAGCCCGACGAGGGGACGGCCGAGGTGAGCGTCGTCCAACCCAACGTCGACTGCTACGACAAATTCAACGGCCGCGCCGACTGGCAGCAAGACAACATCACCGACCTTTTGGCACAGGTGCCCGCCGGGGCGCAATTCATCCTGCTGCCCGAGACTGCCGTCCCGGGACATTATTGGGAACCGGGTCTTTCGGAGTTCCGCCCGGCCAACGAACCGGGCATGTTCTGGCAAGAGCTGGCCGACAGCCTGCGCCGGTCGCACCCCGGGGCCCTGCTCGTCACGGGCGCCAACACCCTGCGTTATTATGCCGCCGGGGTACAACCCCGCACGGCACGCCGGGACGGGTTGGGCGAAGGTTACTACGACGTATTCAACACGGCGGTAGGGCTCGACTCCGCAGGCCGCATGCAACTGCACCACAAAGGCAAACTGGTGATCGGCGTGGAAAACACCCCGACGATCGTTTTCGACATCCTGCAATTCCTGGTAATCGACCTGGGCGGCGTCGTGGGACAGATCGGCATGGGGCAGCACGGCACGGCCTTCGAACACCGGGGCGTGAAAACCGGCCCGGCAATCTGCTACGAAGGACTTTACGGCGATTTCTTCGGCGATTTCGTGCGCCGCGGGGCACAGTTCATGGCCATCATCTCCAACGACGGCTGGTGGGGCGACACGCCCGGCTACAAACACCTCTTCACGATCTCGCGCCTACGCGCCATCGAACACCGCCGTGCCATCGCCAGGTCGGCCAACACTGGCATGTCGGGCTTCATATCGGCCCGCGGCGACATAGGCCAGACGCTCGGCTGGGAAAAACGGGGCGTGCTCACAGCGGCCGTGCCCCTCAACTCCCAACTCACCTTCTACACCCGATACGGCGACTACCTGGGACGCATCTCCGAATACCTGATGCTGCTCTGTGTGCTCTACTACATCGCCTACCGGGCCAAGAAAAAGAACCACCTCGTAAAATAAAACCCGAAACCCGATATGAATTACACCCAGACCCTCGAATTCCTCTTCCAGTCGCTGCCGGCCTTCGAAACCAAAGGCGCAACGGCCTACAAGCCGGGATTGGAGCGCATCACCGCATTCTGCCGCCACATCGGCAACCCCCAGCGCAATTTCTTCACGATCCACGTGGCGGGCACGAACGGCAAAGGTTCCGTATCGCATATCATCGCCTCGGTATTGCAGCAGGCCGGCTACCGCACGGGGCTTTTCACCTCGCCCCACCTGCAGGATTTCCGCGAACGCATCCGCGTCGACGGCGAGATGATTCCCAAACAGAAGGTCGTGAACTTCGTGGACAAACACCACGACAAGATGGTCGAGCTGGAACTGTCGTTCTTCGAAATGACCGCGGCACTGGCTTTCGACTACTTCGCACAGAGCGACGTCGAGGTCGCGGTGATCGAAACGGGACTGGGAGGGCGACTGGACGCCACGAATATCATCGTACCGGTCGTAAGCGTCATCACCAACATCGGGCTGGAGCATACGGCGCTGCTGGGCGACACGCTCCAGAAGATCGCAGCCGAAAAAGCCGGGATCATCAAGAAGAGCATCCCGGTCGTGATCGGCGAGGGCGACCTGCGCTACAACGACGTGTTCGAGCAGGTCGCTGCGGCCAACAAATCGAAAGTCATCTATGCCGAAAAGGTATTCTCGTGCCAAGAGTGCGGTTGCAGGGAAGGGCGGCAGCACTTCTGCATGCACCGCATGCGCGACGACCGCAATTTCGAGGTAGACCTCGACCTTACGGGCAATTACCAACGCCATAATATCCTGACAGCCGCGGCGACGGTCGATTTCCTGCACGAGGAAACCCCGCTGACGATCTCCCGCCGTGCCTTCCTCGAAGGGACGCGCGATGCGGCGGCCATCACCTCGCTGGCGGGACGCTGGCAGAAGCTGGGTGAAAATCCGCTCGTCGTCTGCGACACGGGGCACAATCCCCACGGCATCGCCTACGTGGCCGAACAGCTCAAAGCGACGCCCCACAAGGAGCTTTACTGCGTGATCGGGTTCGTCCGCGACAAAGATCTGGCACACATCCTGCCCCTGCTGCCGCGCGACGCGCACTACATCTTCACGCAGGCACAGACCGAAAGGGCATTGCCCGCCGCCGAACTGACAGCCAAGGCTGCGATCTACGGGCTCAGGGGGGAAACCATCCCCGAAGTGCCGGCCGCCGTGGCACATGCCCGGGAACTTGCCGCAAAGGACGATATGGTCTTCATCGGCGGCAGCACCTATGTCGTCGCCGAAGCACTCTGATACATACGATATTCAGAACCCGTATAAAGTCCGTCCGAGTGTCTCGGACGGACTTTCTTTTGTCATCCTGAATAAAACTATAAAAAATAGTTTTATGTGAAGATTTTTTAGTTATATTTGCAGAAAACCAATCGCATGAAACGAATCCTTCCGCTCCTGGCGGCCATGATCGCATTGACAACCGTACTCCCCGGCAAGGCGCAAACCGGCAAATATTACATCGACGGACGGGAAACAACCCGTGAAGAGCTGTTGAAACTTCCCGCGGGCGCAATCGAATCCATGGCGAATTCGGTGGAAAACGGATTGCCCGTGGTGCGTATAAAATTAAAACCCGAAGGCGGGGAACAGGCTCCGGCCACCGGGCAACAGGAAAAAAACGCTGCGACCCCGCATGAAAAAGCGATGCAGCTGGTACGTGGAATCTACGAACAGCACACCCTGCTCAAGGAGGGCGACCTGGCGGCCGATTTCCGGGCTGCGAAATATGCCGGAGGGGATCTCACGCTTACAGCTCTGCGTGGCAAAGTCGTGCTGCTGAACTTCTGGGCTACCTGGTGCGGCCCCTGCCTGCGGGAACTGGCGCCGGAAGCCCTGCCGAAAATCATTCTCGAACGGTTTGCCGCAGACAGCGAATTCGTATTCCTGCCGGTCGCCTATACCGATTCGAAAGAGAGCCTCGACAAGTTTTTCGCAGGCGACGAACAGCATAATTACGCTTATCTGCGCGACCTGACGGCAATGGATCCGGACAAACGGGTATTCGGCCTTTATGCGGAGCAGGGCGTCCCGCGCTCCTTCGTAATCGACCGCAACGGCCGCATCGTCCTCGGGTCGCTGGGTGCGGCACAGGAGGAACTGAAACGCATGGCCGCGGCTATCGAAAAAGAACTTTCCAGATAACGGATAAAAACAGCCCGGCCGTAAAGGCATGGGATTATAATGATGTAATGACTTGATTATTCAGGTCATTACATCTTTGTATAGGGATAATAGATAACGAGAAGGCAACGATTTATTTTCAGCTTATTCCGATCAAAGTAAATTAAAATTCATAGATTATATCTGAAGTTCAAGAAGGAGTAAAACTGAAAGATTATCACCACAATGAATCTCAAAACACGACAATGGTCAAACCTTGTATTATTTTACTTTTTTGTTCATTTTAATTTTTAATATAGTCCGTTTCCTGTTTTCCTTAAAACTTATTATCTTTAATGCATGCTTTTCCGATTCCCGCATTCGTCATGGTTGCCGGCCTGCCGCCGGTTGTTACTGTTGCTACCCGCTTTGGTGCTGGCGGCGGGCCTTTCGGCGCGGTCGCTGGTCAAGGCGGACGTGCAGCTGGCGAACAACGCCGTGTTGGCGATGTATCAGGACGAGGATGCCAATATGTGGATCGGAACCTACGACGGACTGCACCTCTACAACGGCAAGAACACCTTTGTTTTCCGCATGGAGCTGGATAACGAATTTTCGCTGTGCAGCAATATCGTGCTGGAGATAGCCCCGGCCGAAAAGGGCTACCTATGGGTAGCCACTTCGCTGGGAATCAATAAATTTTCCCTGCGCGAGCGACGCGTCGTCGAAAGCTATATGCAGTACGTCGACGTGGAGAATATCGCTTCGGACAGCGAGGGAAACACCGTGCTTTTCTCGGGTGAGGATTTTATCACCTGCTACCGCCCAGGGCGCGCCTTTTTCGAGGACGTGTATATTCCGGGCGTCCGCGCTGCGGAGATTGTCGCCGTCTGGTCGGAGGCACCCCGGGTGTTCTGCACCTTGGGGCGGGACGGAGAGTTGGTGCGTTACCGGCTCAACGACGGCGAAGGGAAAAGTCTCGTGCGGGTATCCGGGCGCCAGCTCTCCGCGCGTCCGGTGCGCAAGGCGTTCTTCAATGGCGGCAGGCTCCATTTCGTCGACACCTCGGGCGGGCTGTGGCGGTATACGTACAAGGACGAATCGCTGGTGCTGCTATCCGACCTTTCGCAGCTGGGCGAAACGGGCTTTACCGTGTCGACGGTCTGTTCGTTCGGGGACGAGGTTTATGTGGGCTTCCTGGCCGGGGCCCTGGGCCGTGTTCCCGAGAAAGGAGGCCGCTGCGAGCTGATCGCCTCGGACTACCGCGTTTTCTGCCTGTGGGCCGACTGCAACCAGGATATCCTCTGGGTCGGAACCGACGGCTACGGGGTTCATATGTACTGCGACAAGGAGGAGCTGTTCACGACGCTGCTCATGGAGGACATGCCGCAAAAGGTGCTCAAACCCGTGCGAGCCATCCATACCGACGACAGGGGAAACCTGTGGATAGGCACCAAGGGCGACGGCGTAATTCGCATCCGCGATTATGAAAGCTATGCCGGCGGGAATATTCCCGTCGACCACCTGACCCGTTTCGACCGCGGCAAGGGACTTACGAGCAACGAAGTTTTCAGTTTTTGCAGCAGCCCGGCCCGGAATGTCATATGGCTCGGAACCTCGGGCCCGGGCCTTACCTATTATTCATACGGGGACGACCGGATGCGGACGCTACCCCTGCAGCCGGGAATGCCGGAGATACGCGGCGTCCACCAGATGTGCGAGGTGAACGACTCGACGCTCTACCTCGCCTGCGATACGGATGCGCTGGTCGAACTGACAATCGGAAAGGGCGACAGGCCCGTCGTGACGGCGATGCGCCGTTACCGGTTCCGGCTGGAGCGCCGCGACTGCAATGAGTTTTATGCCCTGATACGCGAAAGCGACTCGACGCTGCTGCTGGGCATGCGCGGCGGTTACGGGCTGATACGCTTCGACATGCGGACGAAGAAGTACGTATTTGTTGATATGCACCGCCTGCAAAGCCGGGCCCTGGGCGATTTGCTCTGCCTGTGCAAGAGCCGCGAGTCGGGACTCTACTGCGGCGCCAGTTCGGGGCTGATACTGCTTACGCCCGAGGGTGACATCCGGCAGTTCAACCGCCGCAACGGCATCGTCAACGACATGATACACGGCGTGCTGGAGGATGCGCACGGCTGCATCTGGTTGAGCACGAACAAGGGCCTCGCGCAGTACAGCCCCGGCCATGACTTTTTCCACAACTACTCCTCCTCAGATTTGCGCGTCATCGAGTTCTGCGATGACGCTTACTGGAAATGTCCCTATACCGACCGGCTTTTTTTCGGCGGCGTGAACGGCGTGGTGTGGATAGACCCCGCGGCCGAGCCTCCCTCTAACTACAAACCCCGGCTGCGCTTCATGGATCTCGAACTGCCGGACGGAACACTCGTGCCGCTGTCGGATTATACGGGCGACGGACACGACCCCCTCCCGGTGCGTATTGCGCCCCGTACGACCGGCTTCGCCGTCTCTTTCGTGGCTGTCGACTACCTGAATGGCGATAACTACGAGTATTCCTACATGCTGGAGGGCTATTCCGACGAGTGGGTGGAATTACAGAAAAACAACCGCGTCGCCTTTATGAATATTCCCGCGGGCAGTTACCTGCTGCACGTGCGCTACAAGAGCAACGTCATGGATCGTGCCACGCAGGTCTACACGCTGCCCCTGACGGTGCTGCCGCCGTGGTACCGCACGACGGCAGCCCTCGTGTGCTATATCCTGCTCGCGGTGGGGCTCGTATGGCTGTTTGCCGCCTTGCTGCGCAGGCATTACCGCAGGCAGCAGCAGCGTGTCGTAGCCCGGCTGGAGGAGGAACAGCGCGAGAAGCTCTATGAGGCGCGGCTCAATTTCTTCGTCAACATTTCGCATGAACTCTGTACGCCGCTGACGCTTATCAACGGCATGAACGAGCGTATCGCACAACTGAGCGCGGAGAATCCGCAGCTGCACAAGTATACGGATGTGATGCACGAGAATGTCAAAGGCCTGAACGACCTGATTCAGGAGATACTGGATTTCCGGAAAATCGAGGAGGAGGGATTCGGCCGCGTCCATATCCATAGCGTCGATATCGCCGCGATGCTCTGCGTGCAGGTACGCTCGTTCGCCGACGCTGCGGAGCGCAACGGCATCGAACTGTTGTTGGAGGTACCGCCGGAGCTGACGTGGAACACCGATGCCGCATTCCTGAAGAAAGTGGTCTTCAACCTCATGTCCAATGCGATGAAATACACGCCTCAGCGGGGATGTATCCGCATTTCGGCGGCGGCAGCTGGGAACGGGCTGGAGCTGAAAGTCCGGAACACGGGGCGGGGAATAGCCCCCGAGCAGTTGATACATGTCTTCGACCGTTACCGTATCCTGGACAGTATGGATCGCAATATGTACACCGACTCCACGTCGCGCAACGGGCTGGGGCTCTTCATCTGCCGCGGGCTGGTGCAGGCGCTCGGCGGGGAGATTTCGGTGGATAGCGAGGTCGGCCGGTATGCCGAATTCACGGTGCGCTTGCCATACCGGGAGGTGGCGGACGGGGATGTCGGTGCGGAGGCGGTGCAGAAGCCGGCCGGTGTCGCTCCGACCCTGCCGCGCGGAGGTGAAAAACCCCTCGTGCTGGTCGTGGACGACAACAAGGACATCGTATGGCTGATCGAATCGGCGCTTTCCGGGCAGTTCCGCGTCAGCACGTGCCACGATGTGGCCGAGGCGCTCGCACGCCTGGGCGAGATGACGCCCGACCTGATTATCACCGACATCGTCATGGCGGGCGCGAGCGGACTGGAGTTGGTGAATGCCGTGCGCAGCGATAAATTCCTGCGCGGTATCCCGGTCGTCGTCGTTTCGGCGAAGATTACCGAGAGCGAGCAGGTCGAAGGGCTGGTGTCGGGAGCTGACGCCTACCTGACCAAACCGTTCTCCGTGCCCGTGCTCTGCGCCACGGTCGAACGGCTGATAGCCAGCCGCCGGATGCTGAAGAATTATTACAATACGCCCGAGAGCGTCTATACGGTCGTCGCGGGACAGAAGATGCATCAGACCGACAAACTTTTCATGGACACCGTCGTGGACACCATACAGGAGCATATCGAGAGCGAGAACCTGCGCATGGAACTGATTGCTGAACGCCTCGGACTGACGGCCCGCAATTTCTACCGGAAGTTCAAGAAGATTTCGGGACGCACGCCGAGCGAATTCATCAAGGAGTACCGTTTCGAGTATGCGGCCCGCCTGCTGACGACCACCCACCTCACCATTCAGGAGATCATGTACCGCGTGGGGATTTCGAACAAGTCCTATTTCTACCGCGAATTCCAGAAGAAATACGGGCTCAAACCCAAGGAATACCGTACGAAGCAGTAGTTTGCACCGGGAGCGGAAAAGTATCCTGATTCGCATAAAAGAGGTGGTGATTTACCTTGTGCGAATCAGGATACTTTTTTTGTCCGCGATGCATCCCTTTCCCCGGGGCTGTTTGCTAAATTTGTATAAACCTCAAACCGAACCAACTGACTTCCCATGACTTTGAAATAGTCTATTCTCTCAAAACTGCGGGCGGCGTTTCAGGGCCCGAAATTACCGCTCCCGCATGATTTACGAAACTATTGTTCTACGGGAACCATTTTATCAACCTAAACCAAAAATTAATGAAATTACACTTTTACTCTGTTTGTATGGTTCTGCTCTCCCTGTTGCCGGGATTGACCGTGTCGGCGCAGGAGCAGAAGACGACCGCCGCGCGTACGGTGATTGTCGTTGACCAGGCGGGGCCGGTAATCGGTGCGAGTGTCGTGATCAAGGGAACCGTATCAGGCGCCTCGACCGATGTCAATGGCGTTACAACTATCGCTTGTCCGGACGACGCCGTTCTCTCCGTATCGTATGTAGGTTACAGTACGCAGGAGGTAGCCGTCGCTTCGCGCACGGCGATCGAAGTCAGACTCGAAGAGGACGCCCAGCGGCTCGATGAGGTCGTGGTCGTAGGTTACAACACCGTACGCCGCGCCCAAACCACGGGAGCCCTTTCGCAAGTGAAGGGCGAGCAGCTCGAATTTCAGTCATCGCCGACGCTCGAAAACCGATTGCAAGGCCAGACGCCCGGTGTGATGATCTCCAGCGGTTCGGGACAACCGGGCAGCAACGATCTGTCGATCCGCATCCGCGGTACAGGATCGATCAACGGTAGCAACACTCCTCTTTATATTATGGACGGCGTGATGGTGCAATCGGCCGATTTCGCGGCGCTCAACTCCAACGACATCGCCGACATCCAGGTGCTGAAAGACGCTTCGGCTACGGCGATTTACGGTTCGCGCGGCGCCAACGGCGTAATTGTCATCACGACCAAAAGCGGCCGGAGCGGACGCACGAACATCAACTACCGCAACCAATTCGGTTTCTCGTTCCTGGTGGATTACATCGATATGATGAACAGCGAGCAGAACCTCCAGTACCAGCTGCAGTGCGTGATGTCGGAACCCAACAGCAACTTCTATCCGATGATGCAGTACCTCAAGCGCGAAATGGACGGCACGGCCTCGGAGGCCGACCTCGCGCGCCTGGCCAAGGCCCGCGCCACCGACACGGACTGGATGGATCTGATGACCCAGACGGGTTTCCTGCAGGAGCATAGCGTTTCGGTTTCGGGCGGCAGCGACAAGACCCGGTTCTTCATCTCGGGCTCTTACCTGACGCAGCAGGGGATTCTCAAGAAGTCGAGCCTCGACCGTTATTCGACACGTTTCAATATCGACCACAAGGCGACCAAGTGGCTCGACCTGGGACTGAAGGCCACGGTCGGTTACAGCAAGACCAACTTCGCAGACCCCGAAGCCGGTGCCGGACGCCAGAACTGGGGCAACCCGTGGTTTACTACGCTGCTGGCCTATCCCTACGAGTCGCCCGACGACTGGTACAACGTCGACAACCCGACGCTCATCACCAAATATTACGACCGCGAAACGGGCCGCCTGAAAACCGTCGCTTCGGTGTATGCGAAAGCTTCCATCACAGACTGGCTCTCCGTAAAGACCAATTTCGGACTGGATTTCATGTACAACCGCAACGTGTCGACGCTGCACCGCGACCATCCCAATGCGCAGCAGAACCACGGTTACTACGGCCAGACCTCGTCGGAGCTATTCCGCTACACGTGGACCAATACCATCAACGTCAACAAGGATTTCGCCAACGGACACTCGCTCAACGCCGTAGCCGGCATGGAGATGTTCCAGGGCAAATGGTACACGTCGAACTTCACGGGCTACGACCTGAATTCCGACATGATGCAGTCGCCGGCCGGTATCGGCGACAAGTCGGGTTCGTCGCTTTTCCCGCCCTCGATCGGCGGCGGCCGCACGATGAGCAACCTCATGTCGTTCTTCGCGCAGGCCAGCTATTCGATCGCCAACAAGTACAACTTTTCGGCCTCGCTTCGCCACGACACCTCGTCGAAATTCTACGAGGACAACGCCAGCGCCACGTTCTGGTCGGTCGGCGCCAGCTGGCTCATCTCGTCGGAGTCGTGGTTCGACAACGCGAAGTGGCTCAACCAGCTGAAATTGCGCGCCAGCTACGGTACGACGGGTAACCAGGACGGCGTGAGCGACTTCGGAACGTTCGACGGCTACTACAACTCGTCCTACAACGGCGAATCGGGTTACAGCCACGGCCAGCTCGGCAACAGCGAACTGCGCTGGGAAACCTCGGCCCAGACCAATGTCGGACTGGACGTGTCGGTGCTGGATTCGCGCGTGAACGTCACCTTCGACTTCTATAATATCAAGACCAAAGACCTCTACATGTCGAAGAACATCTCGATGACCAGCGGTTTCAGCTCGATTTTGGCCAATGCGGGCTCCATCGTCAACCGCGGTGTCGAGCTCGGCGTCAACACCACGCCCGTCAAGACGCAGAACTTCCAGTGGGATCTCGGGTTCAACTACACCTACAACAAGAGCGAGATTACCGATCTGGGTACCTGGTCGAACAAGGAGGGGCGCTACAAAAACGGCAACACGCTCTATGAACTGGGCCGCCCGCTCGGTACGTGGATCATGCCTTACTACGCAGGCGTCAGCCCCGCTAACGGCATGCCCGTCTTCTACGACAACTACGGACAGCTCACGACCGACATCAACCAGGCGTATATGGCCGACCATCTGGGAACGTATGAAGTGCCCGTCTTCGGCGGCATCACGACCCGGCTGCGCTACAAGGGCGTGCAGCTCGACGCACAGTTCACCTATGCCTACCACTATACGGTGATGAACTGCCAGCGCTGGTATATGGACAACCATAAGTTCAACGGCAACAAGCCCGTGCGCATGCTCCGCATGTGGATGAAAGAGGGCGATGTGACCGACGTGCCGGCTTTCCGCGACGGCATTCAGCCCTCGCCGATGGCCTCGCAGTTCCTCGAGGATGCCTCCTACCTGCGCCTGAAGACCCTGCGCCTGTCGTGGACGCTGCCCGACCGCTGGATGCGGAAGACCCGCTTCATCCGCAACCTGACGCTCTATGCACAGGGCGAGAACCTCGTGACATGGACGGGATATACGGGTGCCGACCCCGAAGTCAACGGGGCGCAGGACGTCATGTCCTATCCGAAGCCCCGTACCATCACGTTCGGTGTGGATATGAATTTCTAATCCTAAAATGAACCAGACAATGAAAAAAATACAATCGATATGCATCGTGGCGCTGCTGGCGGCTTTTGCGTTCACGTCATGTAACTATACCGACCTCGATCCCACGGACATGGTCGGCCCCGACAAGGCGTTCGGCAACGTGCAGAACGTCCATAAGGCCGTGGTCGGCATCTACGGCAAGGCCAGCCTGCGCTCGAAACTTGCCGTTACGGAATATATCGCCGACGACTGCGTGCAGGGCGGCGATTCGGGTGGCGCAGGAACCGACCTTGCCGGCTGGGTCTACACCGCCACGTCGGGCGACGTCAGCGGCTTGTGGGCGCATTACTACGGTATCATCAATCAGGCCAACCGCGTGCTTAACTACGGCCCGAAAGTGAAGCCGCTCAACGCCGAGGAGGAAACCTCGCTGCAAGTGTCGCTCGGCACGGCTTACTTCTTCCGCGCCTATGCGCATTTCGAGCTGCTCTGCTTCTTCTCCGATTTTTCGAACGACGACGCGCTGGGCATCCCGTACGTCAGCCATTACCACGTGGTGGGCAATCCCCCGCGCGACAAAGTCGGCGCATGCTACGAGCAGATTATGACCGACCTCACCCGCGCGTACGACATGCTGACGGTAGCGGCTCCCGACCTGGCGGCCGACAACAAGGCGACCAACTCGACGGCATACATTTCGCAGGCCGCGGTCGATGCGCTCCGTGCGCGGGTTTCGCTCTACCACAAAAAGTACACCCACGCCTACATCTATGCCAGCAACGCCCTGCGTGCCGTAGGCATCGCCAAGCTTGGCGAGGTGCAGAACCTCTGGCTGGACAAGTCGAACGCCGGTACGATTTTCAAGCTGTCGCGTCCCGCAGGCTCGTCGACGATCGGGACGCTCTTCGTGGGCCGCGACTATTCGAGCGTTTTCCGCCCGAGCAACGAACTGCGCGCCCAGTTTTCCGAAAAAGACGTCCGCGGGCCGGTTTTCTTCGAATACGGCCGTGACCGCGCTGGGGCGCCCGTGTGGATGGTCACCAAGTGGTTCGGCGACGCGTCGGATATCGGCCGTCTCGATGAGAAAATGTTCCGTGCCGAGGAGATGCAGCTCATTGCCATCGAGGCGCTGATGATGCGTGAGAACCCCGACCTGGCTGAGGCCAACCGCCTGCTCAACGAACTGCGCGCCGAACGTATCGAGGGCTACACGGCGCAGACCTATCCGGGGCTGCTGGCCGAGATTATCAAAGAGCGCCGCTGCGAGCTGGTATGGGAGGGGCACCGCCTGTTCGACGCGCGCCGCCTGAAAGTGACCATGACGCGCGAGGGCAAGACGATTTCCGCCGACGACTACCGCCTGACGCTGCCGATTCCACAGGCCGAAATCGACGCCAACTCGGGCATCTCGGAAAGCGACCAGAATTACGGATATTAACGGACTTTAAAACCTGAAAATGATGAAAAAGATAACATATATGCTTTTAGCGGGGGCGCTCCTCTGCTCCTGTGCCGATGAAAAGCCGCATTTCCTGCCGGCCCCGGGCGGCACCGTGGAGATCGGCGGCATCGGCGCCACACCGTCGTCCGACGCGGCAGCGCTCCTTGACGACGACCTTACGACCTACTTCGAGGCCGAAGTCGGCGCGGAGAACAGCGTCGAGGCGGTCGTGGATTGCAGCGCCGGGCGGATCGTGGCCTACACGCTCGTATCGTCGGGCGTGGTGGAGCAGGGCGACAACGGCGTCGAAGCGCTGTACGACCCCGTGTCGTGGAAGGTCTACGGGTCGGACGACGGCGCGTCGTGGAACGAGGTGGACAGCCGTTCGGAGGTCGCGTTCATCGCCCGTTTCCAGAAACATATCTATTACCTGGCGGCGCCGGCCGACTATGCCAAATATAAATTCGTGTTCAAGGCCAACGGCGGCGACAAGCTGACTCTTTCGGACATCCTTTTCCACACGGAAGACCCGTATGCCGCGTGGAAGAACTTCGAGTCGCCCGAAATCCTGTTCATCGACCTGGCCGAGGACAAGGGCTCCAAACTCTACGACGTGCTGGTGCAGGACAAGATCGCCTACCTGAAGTGGCATGCGCTGGAGATTTGCACCTACCTCTACTTCAACGACCGGGACGAGCGTTTCCCGGTGAACACCATCGAGTATTTCCTCGAACCGATGCCCGGCGAGGTGTCGTACAAGGGAGGCTCGTCGCCCAAAATCAACATCCATTACTCGACCGACTGGATTCAGAAATCGGCCAACGAGTCGCTGCTCAAGTTGAGCCTCGAAACGCGCGGCGTGCTTTTCCACGAGATGGTACACGCTTTCCAGCTCGAACCGCAGGGCATTCCGGCTTACAGTCAGGGCAACATGTCGTGGGCGGCAATCGAAGGTCTGGCCGACGCGGTGCGCACGGTGGCGGGCTACCACGACTATGCCACCCGCAATACCAACGGCAGCCTGATGTCGGGCTACCAGACGACGGGCTTCTTCTGCTACTGGCTGACACAGACGCAGGACAAGGACGCCATCCGCAATATCAACGCGTCGATGCGCACGATCAATCCGTGGAGCTGGGACGCGGCGCTCAAATACGCACTCGGCGAGGATGCCAATGAGCAGACGCTTTGGGCGCTCTACAAGGCCGATAAAACCAATTACCAAAAACGCTAAATCTGAATGACATCCATGAAAAAGATAACGATATTTCTGGCGGCCTTGCTGCTCGTCTTCGCTGCGGGATGCCGTGAGGATGCTTCCCTCGACGGACTCGAGTCCCAGACCAAGGAGGAGGGCACCTCGGCCGGCGAGAATGCCGAGTCGATAGCCGTGAAAGAGGCGCTGACCTACGAAAGCGCGCTGGAATACAATTGGGTGGCAGAATATGCCCCCGCTGCTGGAAAAAGCTATACGATTCTGTTCAACTTCCTGTCCGACAGTTCGGTGGCGACCGATTCGCCCGTTTCGGAAAACGAGAAAAACCTGGCGCTTTTCAGCGTTTCGGCGCTCAAGGAGGGCGGCGTGATTATCAAGTTCGACGGGCCCACGATGCTCAACGACGAAATCGTCGATTCGGAGTTCCGCGAAAGGCAACTCATCGTCGAGTCGACGACCGAGACAACCATCAACTGCGTAGGCGCCTCGTCGGGCAAGCCAGTCGTGTTGACCAAAGCCACGTCGGAAGACGTACTCAAGTTGGGCGAGAAGTTGGTATGGCTGGCCCTGTCGAAGAAAAACGCCATGCAGGGTGTCCTGCGCGACAGCGAGAACAAGTTCCTGGCCCGCTATGCCGTCGACAAGAAGTCACGCAGCATGGAGTTCACCTGGATCGACGCTGCGAACAAGGACGCCAAACACGAGTCGGCAGGCTTCGAGCTGGAGGTGACCGACGCGCAGTACGGCATCCAGTGGCCGGCCGTCACGATTAACGGTGTGGGGTACAGTTCGCTCACCTACACGATTGCCGGCGAAAGCCTCGCCTTCAACGTGGCGGACGCGAAAATCACCGCCGTAACCGAGGCGCATCCCGGTTTCGTGGACAAGGCTTCCAAGCAGTATAACCTCGGTGGCAAGCTCGAGTGCGGCACGGCCCACCCGACGCTCTGGTCGGCGCTGGTTTCGGACAAGTTCCGCAGCATCCTCTTCTATCCCTATGCGGACGACATTCCGCTGCGCGTGGAAGTTTATGCGGGCGACGGCACGACGGGCAACTATCTCTTCGTGAACGACTATACGACCGATCCCAAGACCGCGCGCTTCGACAGCGACGCCGACTGGATTCGCTTCTACGCCAGCGTGCAGGGCGACTTCCTGAAGATTGCGACCGGTTCCGAGATTGCATCGTACCCCATCAGCCAGGCGGCCGCCGACCTGAAACCGTTCACCGATTTCTATTTCCATGCCGACGGCCTGTACGTAATCGAGGAGAGCGATTCGCGCGGTAAAGGCTTTTACCTGATTTCCAAGACGGGCAACCTCTGGGTGAAGGTGCGCGACGGCCTCTACTCCGAAGGCGGGGGCGAGGAGCCGGGGGGGGGCGAGAACTTCCTGCCGCAGCTCGTGGCGCAGGGCATGAAACCCTACGGTACGTTCTTCGACAACGACAACAAGAATTTCAAACTGCATTACTCCCTCGATGCAGAGGCAGGTACGGCCGACCTGATTTGGATAGAGGATTCCGAGGCGGTCTACACCGACGGCAATTACCGTGAGATGGCGCGCAACAAGGCGCAGTACAAGACCGTGGCCGTCGATGCGACCGAGGCGGGCGTCATCACCTTCCGGGAGCCGCTCACCGTGGGCAGCGTCACCTACAAGGGCCTTACGTGGACGGGCCCCTACACGCCGAACGTGGACGGGCTTTCCTGCACGATCCGCACGCCGCTGCAGAGCGAGGCTCATCCGCTGGAGTATTTCTTCACCTATCCGGTCAACAAGTACGAGGGCGGCACGCCGGTATTCATTCCTTATTCGCGGCTCTGCCTGCCGACGGTTGAGGACGATATTCCGGGCATGACGGGCACAGAACGCTATATCTTCTATCCCTACACGCAGCCGGGAGGCGGCACGCCCGCCGGGCCTTGCGCCATCGAGGTTTTCGCGGTGGGCAAGGGACAGCGCATCGACATCAAGTCGTTCCGCAACGGGTTCGAAAATCATCCCGTATCCATCGCCGTCAGCGCCTACAAAGTCGAAGACGACCGTATGATTTTCACCAAAGGCGACGTGACGGGCGCATTCGTGGATGCCGACGGCAACGAGATGAGCAGCGAGGAGTCGCAGAAACTCGTCAAACCGCTCGAGCGGCTGCTCTTCGGCGAGCGGGGATTCCACGTCTACAAGGCAGAAAGCGTTTCCTACGACGGCAACAAACACTATTTCTATCTGGTGAGCCCCGATCCTTCCTATCCTTACTGGATTAAAATACGCGAGGCTTAATAGCCTGCTGCGGACGGAGGTGTTCCGGCTTTGACCGGGGCATCTCCCGTCCTGCGGCACAACAAACCGAAATGACAGTTATGAAGAATTACCTGATTGCCCTGATTGCGGCCTGCCCGGTCGTTGCGGCCGCCGCGCAGACACGCCCGGCGACGGACTACATCGACCCGATGATAGGCACCCGCAGCATGGGGCACGTTTTCCCCGGGGCCTGCGTGCCGCACGGCATCGTGCAGTTGAGCCCCGACACGGAGATGGTGCCGCACAACATCGACGGCAAGTACCAGCCCGAGGCCTACCGCTACTGCGCCGGATACCAGTACGACGACCCGACGATCGTCGGCTTCTCGCACACACATTTGAGCGGCACGGGGCACTCCGACCTGGGCGACATCCTGCTGATGCCGACCGTGGGGGAGATACGCACCGAGCGCGGCACGGCCGAACACCCCGAAACGGGCTACCGCTCGCGCTTCTCGCACGAGCGCGAACGCGCAGCGGCGGGCTATTACGAGGTGATGCTCGACGACTACGGCATCCGGGCCCAGTTGACAGCCACCGAGCGGGTGGGTTTGCACAAATACACCTATCCTGCGGGCGAAGACCAGCACCTGATTCTCGACCTCGACCACGGCATCTACAACTACGAGGGCAAGACCCGCTGGGCGCAGGTGCGTGTCGAGAACGACACGTTGGTGACGGGCTACCGCATCACCAGCGGATGGGCGCGCACCAACTACACCTATTTTGCCATGAGCTTCTCCAAGCCCGTGCGCGAATACGGCGCGCGCGACCGCCGGCCGCTTGATTACGGCGGAGGCTGGCGGAAGTTCGACACGGAGCGTAACTTCCCCGAAATCGGCGGGTGCGGCATCGTGATGCACTTCGATTTCGGCGACGATTCCGCACCGCTCGAGGTCAAGGTGGCGCTGTCGGCCGTGGGAACGCGCGGGGCGCTGGCCAACCTGTGTGCCGAGGCTGGCGGGCGCACGTTCGACCAGGCGGCAGCCGACGCCGCCCGCAAGTGGGAGGAGCAGATGTCGGTAATTGAAGCCCAAGGCAGCGACGAGGCGCTGCGTATGCTCTATACATCGCTCTACCACACGATGATAAACCCGTCGGTCTATATGGATACGGACGGTAAATACCGCGGTGTCGACCACGAGATACACCAGACCCGGGATTTCACCAATTATACCGTTTTCTCGGTCTGGGACACCTACCGGGCATTGCACCCGCTGTTCAACCTCATCTGCCGCGACCGCAGCCGCGACATCGTGAACTCGATGCTCGCACACTACCGCCAGAGCGTGCACCGCATCCTGCCCGTATGGTCGCACATGGGCAACGAGAATTGGTGCATGATAGGCTACCATTCGGTGTCGGTGGTGGGCGACGCCCTCGACAAAGAAATCGACGTCGACCGGAAGTTGGCGCTTGAGGCGATGATCGGCAGCGCCAACTGCAACTATTACGACGGAACGGGCATTTACAAGCAACTGGGTTACGTCCCTTACGACGTGAAGTCCACCGGTTCGTCGATGACACTGGAATACGCCTACGACGACTGGGTGATCTACCGGACGGCCCAGCGCATGGGACTGTCCGATGAGGCCGATACCTACCGCCGCCGGGCGTTGAATTACCGCAACGTCTTCGATCCGGAGACGGGGTTTGCCCGGGCGCGAATGAGCGACGGAAGCTGGAAACCCGACTTCAACCGCTACGATACGCACGGACAGGGGTTCATCGAGGGCAACTCGTGGAACTACTCGATGTACGTGCCGCACGACCCGGCGGGGCTGATTGCCCTGATGGGCGGCGAAGGTCAGTTCACGGCGCGTCTGGACAGCCTCTTTACCGAGTACCTGCCCGACAGGTATTTCGCGCAGACCGAGGACGTGACGCGCGAGGGGCTGCTGGGCATGTATGTCCACGGCAACGAGCCGAGCCACCATGTGCCCTACCTCTACATGTGGACTTCGCAGCCGTGGAAGACGCAGTACTGGGTGCGTGAGATCATGGATCGCATGTACCGTCCGACGGTCGACGGCCTATGCGGCAACGACGACTGCGGCCAGATGTCGGCGTGGTACATTTTCACGGCGATGGGATTCTATCCCGTCTGCCCGGGCACCGACCAGTATGTGCTGGGCGCGCCCTACCTGCCTTATATGAAAGTGAGGGTCGGGGAGGGGCGTTACCTGGAAATTAAGGCGCCGGGCGTCAGCTCTAAGAACCGGTATGTGCATGGGGTGAAACTCAACGGGAAACCCTACACCCGGGCGTATATCACCTATGCCGACCTGAAAGGGGGCGCCGTGCTGGAATTCGACATGCGTTCCACGCCCGACAAGCGCCGCTGCTTTTCGGCCGAAGAACGGCCCTACTCCCTGAGTTGCGAACAGTAAAACGACTGCAAACATGAAATTTACGCTGATAAAGCTTGTTGTCGCATGCGCTGCGTTGCTGTGGGCGTTCGCGGTTGCGGCCGAGGATGCCCCGCGCATCGGCTATGTCCGTCCGCTGGTCGGCACCGACGGCTTCGGCAACGTCTATCCCGGGGCACAGGTGCCGTTCGGCGGCATCCAGATCAGCCCCGATACGGACGACGACTATTACGATGCCGCCTCGGGCTACAAATACGCGCACAAGACGCTGATGGGATTCTCGCTCAACCATTTGAGCGGTACGGGTATTCCCGATCTGGGCGACTTCCTCTTCATGCCGGGCGTGGGGGAAATCAAGCTCGAACCCGGTACGCACGACGACCCCGACGCCGGTTACCGATCGCGGTACAGCCACGACGAGGAGTGGTGCTCGCCCGCCTATTACGGCGTGAACCTCACGGACTACGGCGTGAAAGCCGAGATGACGGCGGCGCAGCGCAGCGGCATCCTGCGCTTCACCTATCCCGAGGCCGACGACGCCTTCATACTTGTCGACATGCGGCATACGCTGTGGTGGAAATGCCGGTGGGCCAACCTGCGCAAGGAGGATGACCACACCATCACGGGCTATAAACTCGTGCAGGGCTGGGGCGCCGAGCGCCATGTTTATTTCGTGGCCGAGTTTTCCGAGCCGCTCGACGACTTCGGCATCATGGAGGGCGGCAAACGGGTGTGCTACGACACGAAACGTTTCCGCAGCGATTGCGAGGCGTGGGGCGAAGACCTGAAATTCTGGGTGCGTTTCGCCACGCGGCAGGAGCAGCAGGTGACCGTCCGCGTCGCCATTTCGTCGGTCGACCCGGCGGGCGCCCGGGGCAACCTGCACGAGATCGACGGCCTTACGTTCGACGAGGTGCGCAGCCGCGGCGAGCAACTGTGGGAGCGGGAGCTTTCGCGGTTCACGGTCGAGGGCCCGCAGCGGGTTAAGGAGACGTTTTACACCTCGGCGTACCGCTGTTTCCTCTCTCCGTTCCTTTTCCAGGATGCGGACGGCCGCTTCCGCGAGCACGACAAGAGTATCGGGCGCGCCGAGGGATTTACCAACTATACGACCTTTTCGTTCTGGGACACCTACCGCGCCTTCCATCCGCTGATGAACCTCGTGCGGGCGGACATGAGTGCCGACGTGGCCAACTCGATGCTGGCGCACTACGACAAGAGCGTCGAGCGGATGCTGCCCGTCTGGTCGTTCTACGGCAACGAAACCTGGTGCATGATCGGGTACCATGCCGTATCGGTACTGGCCGACATGATTGTCAAGCAGGTTCCCGGCTTCGACTACGAGCGGGCTTTCGAAGCGATGAAACGCACGGCGACCAATCCCAATTACGACTGCCTGCCCGAATATACGAAACTGGGCTGGGTGCCGTTCGACAAGGAGCGCGAATCGGTTTCCAAGACCCTCGAATACGCCTACGACGACTATTGCATCGCGCAGGCAGCCCGCGCGCTCGGCAAGGAGGAGGACTACGACTATTTCCTGCGCCGCTCGCTCTCGTACCGCAACCTGATTGACCCCGAAACGAAGTTCATGCGGGGCCGAGACAGCCAGGGCCGCTGGCGCACGCCCTTTACGCCCGTCGCCTATCAGGGGCCGGGCTCGGTGCACGGCTGGGGCGATATTACGGAGGGATTCACGCTGCAATATACGTGGTACGTGCCGCACGACGTCGCGGGACATATCGACCGCGTGGGCCGCAGGCTGTACGAAACGCGCCTCGACTCGCTCTTCGTGACCGAACTGCCCGACGATATTCCGGGTGCGCACGATATACAGGGGCGTATCGGCGCCTACTGGCACGGCAACGAGCCCTGCCACAACATCGTCTACCTGTACAACTACCTCGGACAGCCGTGGAAATGCCAGCAGTGGGTGCGCCGCATATCGGACGCCTTCTACGGCAACGAGCCCGGCTCATTGAGCGGCAACGACGACTGCGGCCAGATGTCGGCGTGGTACCTGTTCAATACGATGGGCTTCTACCCGACGGCGCCGTCGAGCAATGTCTACAACATCGGCTCGCCGACGGTCGAGGGCGTCGAACTGCGCCTCTCCAACGGGAAGTCCATTCGCGTGACGACCGAGAACTGGAGCCCAGAGAACGTCTACATTCGCCGCATGTACGTCGATGGCCGCGTGTGGGACAAGTCGTACATCACGTACGACGACATCCGTGACGGCGTACACCTGCATTATGTGATGGGTTCGCGGCCCGACAAGCGGCGCGCCGTGTCGGCCGCGGCCATCCCGCCGTCGCTGCCTGCCGCCGCGGGGCCGAACAGATAGTATGAACAACCGAAAACAGGTATCTTTACACGATGAAACACTTTATTTTTGCGCTTACGGCGCTTACGATGCTCTCCTGCTCGCAGGAGGCGCCCCGCAACGTGGCTGCGCTTTGCGACGACGACCCCTCGACATCTTATGCGATGCCGGCGTCCCGCCCCTGCCGGGTCGTCTTCGACGGCTTCGACACTCCGATGCGGAGTTACCGCGTATACTCTTCGGGCGAAGTGCCCGCCGCAGATCCGGCCGGGTGGGTGTTGAGCGGCTCGCACGACGGCCGCAAATGGGTCGAACTCGACCGCCGGGAGGGGTGCGTATTTTGCTCGCGTTTCCAGGAGATTTCGGGGCGGATTGCCGAACCCTCGAACTATACGGCCTACAAAATCGAATTCCTGCCGCGCGAAGAGGCCGATACGGTCGCCGTGGGCGACGTGTGTTTCTACGAGCGCGACAGGGAGGAGGCGTGGAGCGGTTTCGTCTATCCCGCGGTGGATTTCGAGGTGCTTGACCCACAGACCGAGGGTGCCGCGATTTACGCCACGCTGGTGCAGGATCCTGGGGCGTATGTCCGCTACCACACCCGCAAGGTTGCCGAAATACTTTTCTACTCAGCTGCCGATACGATGAACACGGTGGGGAAAATTGACTATACGCTGAAGGATTATGCCGGGGTTTCGGCCAAATCGGGCAACCCTGCGGAAACGGCGATCGTGTACAGTACGCAGCACATCGAGAAGTCGGCGCGCGAGTCGCTTTACAAACTCGACTATGAAACGCGCGGCGTGCTTTTCCACGAGCTGGTGCACGCCTACCAGTTCGAGCCGAAAGGGATTGGAAGCTATTCAACCAACAGGGAGTTTTGGGCCTGCATCGAGGGTCTTGCCGACGCCGTGCGCGCCGAGGCCGGGCTGTTCGACATTGCGGCGCTCCGCAAACCGGGCGGGCATTGGCTCGACGGCTATAAGACGACCGGATTTTTCCTGCAGTGGCTGACGACCATGAATCCCGACGCCCTGCGTGAATTCCACGTTACGGTTCGCGATATGGATGTCTGGAGTTTCGACAAGGCCATGCGTGCGATGTTCGGCCCCGAAAAAGGCATCGAGCAGATGTGGGCAGAGTACCAACAGTTTTTGCAGAGCCAGGCGCCGCAGGCCTGACACCCGCATGGCAAGATATTCGAAAACGAGGCTCCATGGAGCCTCGTTTTATATGGTATGATGCCTGATCCTGAGTATTGTGTCTGTTCGAAGCGGATGTTTCTTGTAATTTATTGAGTTTAATATGGACAGTTTCGCGGACATCCTCTTCGGATATGGTACGGAGTACAGTATGAAAATATAATAAAGCACAAAATGAAGATCCTGAGAGAATACATCGCAATTGCCCCTCTATTTCGGAGGCGATGCTCCTGATCTTATATTCGCAACCATTCCGCAGCTTGTTTTGCAAGGTTCAGGATCTCGATACTCAACACTTTCAACTCGCGTGTCCGCTGTCCCAGTGCGGCGATCTGATGTGGTATTGCAATGTTGGTGAAGTGCATATTGATGACCTTTACTATCTGGTTATAGTTGTTGCCGATGCGCTGAAACTGGAAATAAAAGTCGTTAAGTCGGGCGACGAACTGCGTCTTCGACGGGTCGCGTCTGATAACGACGGACTCTTCGCTGAAGATTTTTTTAACAATAAAACGACTTCGGTTATGCTCCAATCCGGCTTTGCTGAGCAGCTCGCAAAAGCGGATGTTCTACTCTTCATTAAGCCGGAAAGAGTATTTATAACTCGGCGTTCGGGGCTTCTTATCGGTCTTGTCTGTCGGTTTTCGGTTCATATCCATATATGGCTTAAAAAGGATCGTTCCCGAGTCGCCACCCGAGCCTCGCAGAGCGAGGATCTTTTTCGGACAAACCCAAATTTGTCGGACAAAGGTACAGCTCGCTGTTTTCTGGCAAAAACAAAAATCCGCGGCGGAGGATTTCTATCGAAGGTTTCGGAAGTTCTCCAACTTTTCATTGAGACGCTGGGCTTCGAGGCTTTTTTTTGCCGGCAGTTTTATTTGCTTTGGCATCCCAGAGAGTAGAACGAACGGAGAGTTTGCAGCTGAACTGCGCCATCGTACCGTTGATCGTAATACGGCCCCTGACGGGAACCTGCCCGATTTTACAATTTTATTACTCGGAGCACATGCAGAAAATAAAATTAAATACCTGGAAACAAGATATTTACTCTTTTTCGCACTTCCGGTTACCTACAACAGCCCGGCCGTTTTACGGCCGGGCTGTTGCGATTTTAAGCTTCACCCATCTTGGGGCCCGCTTCGGGAACCGGCGGAGGAGTGGGTATTTCGATCTTGCCCACATTGCTTTCATAACGCACGATATTCTCCTGCAGCGAACGCAACAGCCGTTTGGCGTGTTCGGGCGTGAGGATAATGCGGCTCTTGACACGGGCTTTCTGCACGCCGGGAAGCACCGCGGCAAAATCGATAATGAATTCCGAGGTGGAGTGGGATATGATCGCCAGATTCGAATAGTGGCCCTGGGCCACCGTATCGTCGAGTTCGAGGTCGATCCCGAATTGTTTCATTTCTGCCATAGGCCCGCTTGTTGTTTCTGCAAATTTACCGACTTTCGACTGCCAATATACAACTCTGTGGCCAAAGTTTTCGATATTTTATCAACATATCGGCCATTTCCGACAATCGGCCGCGCCCTTTTTTCACGCGGCCTTGACGGATGTCCGAGGTTTTTCGTATCTTTGTAGCTTGAAATTACGAAAAAGGTCTAAGTGATTGAAAATGAGTTGCAGTTACCAACTCATAGTAGTAATAGGTTACGAATTAGTTAGTTATCTGCTGTTTTATTCTTCTGCGCATTGCGTAACCTTCAAAGAACTCTTCGTATGCAAAAGTAGCACTTTAATGGCATATATTGAAATAAAAATCCAGCTTTTTAAGCTCCACAGACAAGTTTTTCCGTAAAAGCGAATTTATTCGTAGGAACATCATCATCAATAAGTTGACGACCATGTTCCTACTATTGCATAAGCATAGAAAAGGGCTTTGCGTCACGCCTGAACCATGTTCAGACTGATGATGCAAGGCCCCTTTCTTTTTTTTGCTTATGCCACAAGCGGTGCTTTTACGGCTGTTACCTGTTGATTTTCTTTTTTTGTCGGTTCCTCTAATCGAAAACGGAAGTCATGGGTAACCACACCTTCCATAAATGAAAAGTGCCATTACCCATGACGGCAAACCGGAAAGAAAATTGCAACCGCATAACTAAACAGGTTTAGCCACACGGTTGCAACATACTTTCTTGGAATGTTTGCCGGTTTCACGTTTTCGCCGTATCCTTTTTTTTGACATTTCCTTTCTTTCTTTTCCCGGAACATTTCATATCCAATATGCCTCCACATCCGTTTACCTCCATTTTGATGGTCTTTCAGACAGTCGCATCAGGTGGATCGTTCCCGTTCTGGGTGCAAAGGTAAATCCGGGATTGGGATGCTCAATGGTTTTTAGAAAAAATCTCCAGCCCTGCGGGTAGTATTTTTTCTTTGAAAACCCTTGCTCTACCCACTCCCTACCTTTTTTGAAGCACCCGAAACGAAAACGACCGAAGCGACAGAAAGACGCATTAAAAAAAATGTCGGATAAACGGGAGGCATATAAGGTTGGAAACTCAACTCCCTCAGCTCTCGAATCCGCATTAAAAATAAAAATAAATGGATATGGAAGCAGCAGTAGCAACAAAATTTGTGAAGTGGGAAGTTCCGACATTGGAAAGCCTACATGAGTGCAAGGTTTACAGACTTCGTATGAAAGTGAATAATGGCGAGGTGCTGAACAGAGAGGAAAAGAATTGGATAACCGAAAAGGTAAACGGCAATACCTATTTCAAAAGTGCGATACCATTGCAAGGATGGCGGTTTGACTTCTCCGACATACTGAGGACATTCCTTGTAAGCCAGTACGGACAATGGAGAGAATACAAGGCTATGGACAAGACGGCACTCCGCAAGATATTGTACGGAAGAATTGACAGAATAGTAGAACTTGACAAACGACACCCAAAATGACAGCAGCAATGAACATAAGACAGACAGCGCAATCCATTGGACTTGCAGTATTCGCATTTCTGTTGCGCTGTTTCCTTTGGATAGTCAATATCCTTTGGTACATCATCAGAGAAATAGTCTGTGGAGTATTCCGAATGGTTATCAATGTAATGGTATTCATCATATTCCTCATTGCCATTTTCGGCTTTCTCCTATGGCTACTGACACTTTGAATTAACTCCCCAAAGCATAACATTATGAAACGATACAGCAAGACAGCAGCGCAGCAATGCAGATTTTACGAGGTGGACAACATCTTTGAGTATATGGTGGAAACCTACATCAACGGCAACCATTCAACCCTAAGAAGGCTATACCACGAACTCAACAAGGAAGCGAGAAAGGACTTTATCGGTTTTCTTTTGGTGGAATGTCCTCCACAATACCACACGGAGATTTTACAAGAGATTGTCTGACCACATAAAGGAACGGATATGAACAGGACAACGGAAAAGATACCCACGTGGAGTTTAGCCTACATCATCAATGGCGATGCAACCGCACTCACAGACGATGAAGTTCAGACAATAGACAGATGGATGAAGCAATGGCAAGTACAAGATGTTTCACCCCTCACAGATGAAGAAGGGAACGCACAGCCTTATTTCACCCATTACCCCCTTTTCGGACTTCCCACAGAAGTGGAAGATTGCGAGATACTTTATTTGAGCGACAACCCGACTAAAATTTGAGATTATGATGAAAGGAACAGACCATTTCAAACGAACCATACAGATGTTTTTGGAGCAGAGAGCAGCGGAAGATGAACTATTCGCCAAAAGCTACCGCAACCCAGCCAAGAACATAGACGATTGTGTCACATACATTCTGAACTATGTGCAGAAAAGCGGTTGCAACGGCTTTTCAGACGGAGAGATTTACGGACAAGCCATTCACTATTACGATGAAAACGAGATTGAAGTAGGCAAGCCTATACAATGTCAAGTAGTTGTAAACCATGTGGTGGAACTGACAGAAGAGGAAAAGCAGGAAGCAAGAAGAAAGGCGGTTGCCCAATATCAGCAGATGGAACTCCAAAAGCTACAGAACCGCAACAAGCCGACAGCGAAAAAAGAAACACAAGTCCAACCCTCATTATTTGATTTTTGATATGAAACCGAGAACACGCATACAAAAAGAAGTAGTCCGTTTGTCAAGCAGACTGCCCGAACTGACAGACAAGCAGAAAGCATACGCTTTTGAACATTGCTTCAAGCATCATGCCTACCGCACAAAAGGCGGAACTATCACTTGTTCGGAATGTGGACACCGCTGGAAAGGCGGACACACTCTTGCGGAAACTATATGTGGCTGTAGCTGTCCACATTGCGGAAAGGAACTTGAAATACTTGATACCCGAAAGAGAGTTTTCAGAGGCAGCGCATATTATGAAATCATTACGACCCGAAAAGGCTATCAAGTGTTGCGCTACTTTATGGTAGGAGCAACATACAAGGTGGGACAGAAGGCAGAGTATTCCATAAGGGAGGTGGTGCAATGGTGGATTGCCCCAAACGGAAAGACCGAAGTTATTGCCCGACTGAGAGCCATGCACACGATGTACTATGACCTTTGGACTGAATGGAGCGATATGGATTTACGCAGCAACAAGATGCTGAAAGCATACAACATAGACGCATACAAGACTTATCCGGCAATGCGCATCATTCCCGAATTAAGGCGGAACGGCTTCAAGGGAGCATTCCACGAACTGACCCCATACGAATTTTTTACCGCCATTCTGACCGACAGCAAAAAAGAAACATTGCTTAAAGCGGGACAGACAGAAATGTTCAGATATGCCGTCATTTCAAATGTCAATTTGCATGAATATTGGAACTCCATAAAAATCTGTATCCGAAACGGCTATCATATTGCAGATGCCTCCATGTGGTGTGACCTTGTAAGACTGCTCCGACATTTTGGGAAAGACACCCACTGCCCAAAATATGTTTGTCCGACAGACTTGAAAAAGACACATGACCGACTTGTCAGAAAACGCGAAGAACAGATTGAAAGGGAAAGAGCGGAGCAACGCAGGGAGCAGTTGGTCAAGGACGAAAAGAATTATCTGAAGTCCAAAGGCAAGTTTTTCGGACTTGTGTTTACCGACAACCTTATTCTTGTAAAGGTCATTGAGAGTGTGGCGGAAATGCAACTTGAAGGAAAACTGATGCACCATTGTGTGGGAAGCTATCACAAGAGGACAGACTCCCTTATCCTATCCGCAACCATTGACGGCAAACGCATTGAAACGGTAGAGGTTTCACTGACAACATTCAAGGTGGTACAGAGCAGAGGTGTATGCAATTCCAATACCGAATACCACGACCGCATTATCAGCCTTGTAGAGAGCAATGCCGAACTTATCCGCAAACGGATGAGTGCTTGATTTATAGACTTCAAAATATATATGATATGGAAATAAAGATAGAAAACATACTGATATTATGGGACGAGAAAGTAACCGACATCTTTGTCAGTCTGATAAACACCTTGTCCTTGAGTTTCAGCGAAAAGGAAATCCGCAATTCAATGGCGAAACTTTCAGAAAACGAGAACTTCGGAAGGCTGTTCGCCTACGGCTTCGGAGCACATCACCTTTGGGTAGCCCAAAGGATGATAACCGACCCCGAAAAGGTAATGGAGAACCGACTGCTGATTGTTGAATTTTAATAAATGACTACCATGACAACAAGAATGACCATCAACGGAGTGAGTACCTGCCAGACGGCAGGTACTGAAAAGTACGAAAAGTACCAAACGACTATCAGACGGAAAAGAACAACCCTTTTCCAGTATGACTACCGACACACGGATGGAGAACTTTTCTCTTGCGTGAGACCGACATTGAAGGAGTGCAGACACCTGCGTGATGAATGGATAAAAGGAAAGGAGGACAGATTATGACAGCATACTATGATACTTTGATTGTGACATTCAGCGACCCTATCAGAATTTTGGATATGATGTGTACCGATACTTGTGATGTGGCAACACTAAAGGAATGGATAGAAAGCTACGAAAGTACAAGAATGACCCCGATAAACGAACATACGGCAGTCATTACTTCCGAATACAACATGGTGCATGTGGTGGAATGGCTCAGAAAATATACCCCCATTGCCGAAATGAAAGAATACTAAAGGTGTGGCGGTCACAATACCGCCCACACCCGAAACAGATAACCCATAAAACAGAAAGAGCATGAAATACTATTTTATATTGACAGACAGCAGGGACGCATGGATGCAGTTCGTTTACCTCCCTACAGGAGATTATGTGTCCGGCTATATCCGTGACTTGCAGAGTGTGGGAATATCCGTACATGACTATGACCTTTGGACGGAGGAAACACGACCCATTGCCGAGAGCACATTGGAACATATAAGGCAGAGCATGAACGTATAAAAAATCGGGTGGCAAAAGCCACCCATTGACAATAACTTAAATTCATATACAGATGATAGCGAATACAATCTTACAGCAGTTGGGCGGTCATGGATTTACCGTCATGACAGGAAGCCGTAACTATATCAATTTGGGCAACGGACTTCAAATGAGCCTTGCAAGGAACAAAACGTCAGCCAACAGACTGAAAATCATATTGGATGAGATGAGGACACGGATACATACACCATGTATTTCTATCGTCAGACACTGACGAAGTATGCGGACATCAAGGTCAAGGAGATAGCCAAATACGAGGGAGTGTACTTTGATATGCTCCAGCAGATTTTCACGGATGTAACGGGACTTTACACCCGACTTTAGGCAAAGGCGGCGAGAGCCGCCCTACTTTCTTTCGGTGAGCAGAAGGCGGACAAAGAAAGTAGCAAAGAAACCGCTGTTCCAAAGACTTCCACTGACGGAAGTCTTTTTTGTTTCCATCTTACAGATTTCTATTCAGAATAAGTGAAAGCGGATAGATATATTTGTTGTATGCTTTCAGTTTCTTCATATCCACACGGTTGTCCGAATACGGGTTGCTCTTCTCGTCGTAGAAAAAGATATCCGTTATGTTTTCCTTTCGGACAATACGCTCTCCGCACAGTGGAATATCCTCCACGTCAAAATCCTCCAGCGGAAGCGTTTCCAGTCTGCCGGGAAGATGGTTGCCAAGCTCGTTCATGTTGTAGTTGAAAAGAGCGAAGCCCTTATGTTTGAAGTCAAGACGTATGCCATACGGACGCCCTGTCAGAAAGGCATCCGCTGCTTTTGCCATATAATTTTCCATGATTGTTTTTTCTGTTTCAAAAAAAGTGATACAAAAATAGGTCTTTTCCCGGAGCAAAGCAAAACCTTTCCTGAAAATGACAAAGGGAGAACCCCACCATTTGGGTGAAGCTCTCCCTTACCGCTACTTCTTGAACAGCAGCAGAAATTCCATCTTCCGTCGCCGCTCTATCGAGCGGATTTTCCGCCCCTTGTAGTGGCAGTAGGATATATACTCCTTATAGATGTCCCTGTCACCGGCTTCCAGCTTTCGGATCAGCTTGCTTTTGGGTATCTTTCCGCTGCCCAAGAGCCGGAACGGTCCCACATTATAAGCTAATGTACCCAGGAGCAGCGAATCCTTTCCCAGATGCCGGAACATGGCGCAGAACTTCCGAAGGTCTTTCCGCAGCAGCTCGTCAGCCTGCTGTCTTGTCATGGTGCGTGCCGAGTATTTCTCGCCCGGCTGGAGGCAATGCCCCCAGCCGACATAAGGATGGTTCTTTTCCGAGTGCCAGCCCTCAAAATAGCGCACACACAAAAATGCCCTCTCAAATTCCGGCAACCTGAAAATCCTTGCTTCCTTGGCTGTTTCCCTTTCAGGTTCCTGTGCCGACAAAGTGCAGCCCAACGAAAGGAAACAGAGCAGTAACAACATCCTGTACCTCATTCACGGATTTGTTTGGAAGTGGACGGACTGACGGCTGGCACACTGTCGCTTTCCGTTTCTGAAGTGTTGGAGTTGTTGAAATCAAACTCCATTTCATGGGAGTTGCCGAAGTTATCCTCCACGACCACGATGAAATTCTGTGTTTCATCGCATTGCGAGGTGTAGTACAGACGGAACTTCTCGTTCTCCAGCAGGTAACGGTCGTTCGGCAGGAATACCGTACCGTTGTCCATCTTCAGTGTCCCTTTACCTTCATACTGGAAGTAACGTATCGTATAGAGTGTATTGGCAAAATTGCCCTCCTTCTTCATCTCACAGCGGATTTCCACGGTCTGCCCCTTTGCCACATCGTGAGGGACCGGCATGGTTTCCACCGTAAACGGGTAGCTCTGCTGTATGTCCATATCGTCATCGCAGGACGCAAAAAGTCCCGCAGCCAGGACAGCCATGCAGACTGCCACTGCCTTGAAAATTGATTTGCCTCTGTTGCTGTTATTGTTCATAATCTTCATCATCTTATCTGATTTTAAGTTTGTTGTTATTCTGTTTGTTTATCCGTTGCTGCAAATACTCGTTCAGGTCCTTGCAGCCTTTGTATAATCCACGGCAGTCCGACACTTTCTCACCGTACCGCATCCGCAGTTTTTCCACCGTCCGGTGTCCGGCTTCATCGTTGTCGAGGTAGCACCGTATCCTTTCGTAACCGTCCAGATAACGGAAACTCCTGTCCACATTGGCGACCGAGTTCAGGACAAGGCTGTCGCCGTCCTCCGCCATGCCGAGCGTCACGGCGGACAGGAAGTCCATGAAGCCCTCATAAAGGCTGCAACTTTCAGCCTGCCCGTCCTTCCGCTTTATCAGGGATACGTCTTTGGGCGGTATGCACCCTTTGAAAAGCCGGTTCCGGAGTTCATAACCGCCGGACACATTGGAGAAGCCGACGGCGAAATATTTCTTCTTGTGGACGTAGTAGTTCAACTGGCAGCAGTAAAAGGACGCTGTATCGGGAGATATGCCACGTTCCATCAGATATTTCTTCAAAGCCTGATACCGCAGGGGCAAGACCTCCACGTCCTCAAAGGACGGTTCGGGAGTCTTTTTCCTGAAGGTGGAAGCATCCGGCTGCACCATAGGCACACCGGCACTTTCCGATATGAACCTTGCCTGTGCGAGAAAATCACGGCTGTGGATAAACTCTCCGGCAAGATTGAAGATGTCACCGCCTATGCCCAGCCCGAAATCGTACCAGACATTCTTTTCCACATTCACACGGAAGGACGGTGTCCTTTCGCTCCTGTAAGGTGCCGAATACCACAATTCGTTTCCGCTTCTTCTTGTCGGTTCATGTCCCAGCCTTCGGAGAAAGTCCGCAATCGGTATCTGCCTCATTTCAGCTATATCCATACCCGTCCTAATTTATGATGAACTTGATACCTATTCCAAACTGCGTGTGGAGCTTTCTCGTGTCACCTCCCCAAAGACAACGCTCGCGCAGGCTGGCAAGCAGAGCCAGACGGTCAGCCACATACACCTCCATGTCGAGCGTCACCGCACCGCCATAGACAAAGGCGTCACTGTCGTGGAGCCTCGCCCCGTCATACAGCACCTTGTCGCCCCAGTTCACCGTTTCATATCCGGCAAGAGCGGAAACGCCGGCATAGAGAAACACGATTTTGCGGGCATCGGAAAGCACCTTGAAGTGGTAGCCGCCTTCGGCGGTAAACTGTGCCACCGGTATCTTCACATCATTGTACGGACTGTTTTTCAACAGGTATTCACCGCCCAGCGACCATTTGTTGCCGTTTTTCGTATAGGTCGAAAGAAGCGCCCCGAAACTGTGCCCTCCGTCATTGCCGCCCATCCTGAAACCGTCCGTCATTGCCGCCTTCACTTCGATGCCCTGCATTCCCGGCAGGCATCGCTGGGCGTTCGCCCGCCCCGTGAACAGGGCAAGCGACGCTGCCAGTGCTATCATGTACTTTCTCATGTTCATCGTACCTGAAGTTCGTTAATCGTTGTGGCTCGTACCAGATCCTCGTTCTCTACGGTAAAGGACTGGTGACGTCCTCCGTTCTTCTCATGCAGTTCCACCACGAGGCATTTGTCGTCCGGAATGGTGAACTTGGACATCGTGAACACGGTACGTTCCTTTTTCTTTCCCGGCACGCAGGTCACATAGTTCTGCGCACGGAGCGGAAGAATGACCTGTTCCTGCACGGCTGTACGCTTTGCCACCTTCTTGTCCACGATTTTCCATGTGATATAGTCCACGTCAAACGGGACGTTGCTCTGGTTCTTGATTTCCGTATGGAAATACAGAAGTCCGTTATGCGTATAGATGCCTTTGAGGATATACTGGATACCGAAACGCTTGCAGCCGATATGCTTCACCTCACGCTTGTTCTGTCTGTGGATGGACTTCATGATAAGACGCACCAGCATCGGACTTTCATTCCCCAGTTCCTTCAGGTAAATCTCCATCGCGTTGTTCGGACGGTTCACCGCTTCACCGTCGTGGATGAAGTCGCACATCTCCACATTGAGGAGCAGCGGCTCTTCCGCATATTTGACGTTGAAGGTGTAAAAGCCGCCGTCCTCCGTGATGACGCTCATGTTCGTCTCGTTCTGGAAATTTCTTACCGTAGCTTTCACTCTTATCACATTCTCAGCCCCGTCCGCTTTTCCGGCAATAAGGTTCGGTGAACCCAGGTCCACGTAGCGCACCTCTGACGGAAAGATTATATGCACGGTTTTGTTGTAGGTCACTTCCAGTCCGTGCGGCGGTATCATGCGGTCAAAGGTCAGCTTGCGGGTCAGACCGTGATACAGGTCGCCGTCCGCCTCTTTCTGCGGATAGATTTCTTTGCTCAGAGAGAGTTCCTGAACCTCTTCCTGCTTCACTTCCTGAGCCGGTCTGTCACTTCCGTTTTCTTCGGCGGTCTTGTTTTCCTGCGCTTGGGCAGATACGATGCCCATAAACAGGGCGAACATCATAATTACTTTTTTCATTTTACTTTGGATTTAGTGGTAATAATAAATTGATAATTTTTTGTTGTTAATTTCTGTCCTGATACAGCATGACCCTGTATCCGGCTTTCAGATGTACCTTGACGGTACGCATCTTCTTGGCTATATACTGGCTTGTGCCCTGTATCAGCCCCTTGCCCAGATCGGAGGCGAGCTGTGCCTTCGCATCGGTGGAGATGTTGATGCTGCTGCCGAGCGATCCGCCCATGTTGGCGGCTACCTCACGGACTGCGTTCATTTCCATCGAGTTCGGGATGAAGATTCCTTCCTGTCCGTCCGTGTCGTAAACGGAAAGCTCGACCGGAATGATCGTCCCCTCATGTTCCAGCGAAGTGACTGCTATGCCGAGACGTTCACCCTGAATCCTTGCCGCTCCGACAAGGACGGCATTGCGTGGGATGATTTTCTCCGCAACCGCCATCGGCTCCAGAAGCCGCAGCCGGACAGCCTGCCCGTCCGTCACGCTCTGTGCCCCATAGACACATGCCGATATGGTGTTCTTGTCCGATACCGTACGGCTTCCCACTGCCGTGTGGAAACCCATGTTGCGCTCCTGTGCATACATGGCGGCAAATTCCGCATTGCTCATAGGCTGTGCAAGGGAGGAAACCACCTGTCTGGTAACCTGCTTGACCGGCATTGCCGTATGCTCTTCCGCCTTCCGTACCGGCGATGCCTGTGCTGTCTGTTGTCCGTTCTGACCACCCATGTATTTGGATGCCAGTTCATACGACTTTTCCATAAGCACCACCTGCTCGTCCATTGAGGAACCTTTTTCCTTCTCCCTTTCAAGTTCCGTTTCCAGCGAGGATATGCGCTCCATCAGCTCCTCCATTTCAGCACTGTTTCCCGAAGGCTGCTCATAGAAGTTGCCGAGCGTGGCGTTCAGGTCACGGTAGGCGGTGGCCGATGACCTGATTGTCTGCGAAGCCGGCGATGATGCCGTATCCGTATCACTTCCGCCACCGGGACTGGCAAGGTCGAAGTCCGGATTGTCCCCGGTCACGGAAACTTCCCGGTCGAACATGCTGCCGAGTTCCTGCATGGCATGGTTGCGGCTTGCCCTGCGTTCCTCCATTTCTCCCTGCTCGTAGGCTTTGACCTTGTCACCGATAATCTTCCTGTTGTCCTTGTCCGCATCCGGTATCTCCGTGTTGTAGCCCGTCGCACCCGGCTGTTCCTCCTTGTCGGAAGAGGGAGCGAATATCAGCCACATGGCACCGATGAAGACCAGAACCATTGCAGGCAGGACTATCATCTTCTGACGTTTCAGCCTTTGCGCCTCCGTCAGTGGTGTACGTTCCCTGTTCTTCTTTTCGGGGCTGTCCCCGTTCTCTTTTCTTGTTTCCTTATTTTCCATCCTTATACTGTTTTATAAAATTGTGATGAATCTTGCCGCCGCATTCTCCCTTTACGGGGAGCTGTCCGGCGTGTCCGATATTCAGTTTCCGTCCGTCATCACGTCCTATATCGTACAGCGACTTTCCGAACGTGTAAAGGGCAAGCGTGGCAAATACGGCCAGCATAGCCAGTATGATTCTTTTCCTTGTCTTTTGCGGAAGTCCGTCCAGATAGTCCTTCAGTCCGGAAACTATCCGCTCTCTTGTACCGCGGATTTTCTCATATGCCATCCGCAGCGGTTTCATTGCTTTTTCTTTCATTCCATTATCTTTTGACGGTTTGCAGGTCCTTGTTCTCTATGATGGTGAACCCCTCTATCGTGAATCCGTTGGGATTGTCGTCAGACCGCGAGGCGTTCAGCAGGCGGCAGGTCGTCACGAGGCTGCGCTCCGTGACGTTGCTCTGACGGATTATCTGCTGGGTGGCATAGGTGGTCGCACGGTAGGGATAATGCTCGAAATCGCACACCACACTGTCCACTTTCAGCACCTGAGTGATATTGCCGGCAATGATGCGGTTGTAGTAGCCCTTTTCCGCAAAGTCCGAGTAATAGTTATACACGCTGCGGTCTGCCAGCAGCAGGGCACGTCTCACATTGTGCTCGATGGCGCTCTTCTCCGGTGACAGGGTAAAGAACAGTTCGTGAAAGCGACGTACATGCTCGCGGGCTTCCGCAGGACGGTTCTGTGAAAGATCCTGCGAGAGAGCCAGCATCAGGCTCTTGCCGTTGTCCAGCACATAAATCTTTTCCCTCTGCTTTTCCGCAAAGCGGTAGGAACTCCATACGCTCCACACCGTTATCACGGTACACAGTGACAGGAAGACGATACCGAACAGGCGTATCTGCCTGAATGATGTTTCAATATTCTTCAATGACTTGAATTCCATATTACTTTATCTGTTTTTAGTTGTTCTGTTGGTTTATTTCAGCAGCTTGCCCACACGTCCCGTCACGTTTCCGGCGGTGGCACCGGCAACACTGCCTGTGAATCCGGCGGATTTTCCGGCTACCTGATTGACGTTGCGTCCGTAGTTGCCCATGCCTCCGGCCTGAATGATCCAGCCCGATACGGTCGGAATGGTAAAGTATCCGATAATCCCGATTATCATGAATACGATATACACGCCGTCGCTCGAATCAAGAGAGAAGTTCGGGTCCGCCTGCATACGTTCGATGTCGCTTTGCAGCATCAGTACCTGTATCTTTGCCAGCACCGTACTGAACATGTCCGATACGGGAAGCCACAGGTAAACCTGTATATAGCGGCAGATCCACTGCGTCAGCGTGCTCTGGAAACCGTCCCATACCGATATGGCGAAGGCTATCGGACCGAGTATCGCCAGCACCACGAGAAAGAACGTGCGTATGGTGTCTATGACAAGACCGGCAGCCTGGAACATCAGTTCGAGTATCTCGCGGAAGAAGTCACGCACGGACTTTTTCATGTTGTACATGCCACGTTCGATATACATTCCCGTCATGGTCACCACGTCCTCCGGCGACCAGCCCAGTTCGTCCAGCTGCCTGTCAAATTCCTCGTTGCTGACAAGATAGGCGGTTTCCGGGTTGCGCATCATCGCCTCATGTTCAAGCTCGTCTTTCTGCTTGCGGTATTCGTTCATGTCCAGCGTTTCCGCCTCCAGTATCTTTGCCGTTCCCTGAACGATGGGCGACATGACCCCGTTGAGCGTTCCCAGAACAAGCGACGGGAAAAGCATGATGCAGAATCCTATCGCAAAGGGGCGCAGCATGGGGAACACCTCTATCGGTTCCGCCCTGGCAAGTGACTGCCACACACGGTAGGCGACATAGAACAGCGCACCCAGACCGGCAATCCCTTTCGCGACACCGGCCATGTCCTCGCACAGGGGCATCATCTCCTCGTAAAGCGAGCGGAGTATCTGATGAAGGTTTTCAAAGTCCATAGGCTACCAGTATCTTTCGTTTGCATTTCCGTAAAGACCCAGCACGCGGTCAAGGTCGTTTTTCTTTTTCGCACGCAGATAGCTTACCGAAATGTTCTTGTTGGTATAATAGCCGACAAGGTTCCGGTATCTTCTCATTTTCGAGTAGCAGCGTTCCACCACGTCCATGCGTTCCTTGTCCGTCATCGAGAGTGTGGTGATGTTCACCACGTTCTTCAGTTCCGTCAGCACGTCATTGCTTTCCTCAAGCAGCTTGGTATATCCGAACGCGATGGCTCCGAGTTCCTCCACGGTGAAGTTCTCGTCACGCATCATCTTCTGGAAACTGTTCACATAGATGTCCGTGATGTCGCCCACCATCAGGATGGTCTGCTGCACCTTTCTGGCGTCTTTTACAAGATTGTTCACCGATTTCAGCGCGTCATAATACTTCTTTCCCTGCTCGTAGATCTTGACGGTCTCCTGAAAGTTCTTGACCATATTCGTTGCGGTGGTCGAGGTATGCGCCACATTCTTCGAGGTGTTTATGATGCTTTGCGCAATGTTGGACGGGTCTATGACCGCCCATTGTGCGCTTGCCCTGCCTGCGTAAAGCAGGCACAGGCAGAAGATTGTCAGAATTTTTATTCTCATTTTCTTTGGATTTAGTGGTCATTATCGGTTTCATTGTCTGTCTTCCGCGTTGTCTGCTGCGGGAGTGGCCCTTATATAGTCCCCGTTCGGCGAGAAGGTCAGGATGTCCGTTTCCTCATTGTACGCCACATCTATGCGGAATCCGGTATTCATAAACAGGTTTCCGTTGTCTTCCATCTGCAGCAGATAGGTTTCCGGCTTCAGCTTGCGGCTTATGCCACTGCGTTTGAATACGGTCACCTTGTACGCATTTCCTTCCTTGTAGATGAGCAGGTCGGGTTTGCTTTCCACGCTTTCCCAGTTACCGCAGATGCTTTCGCGCACGTCCTTGTCCTGTTCCATGTCACATGCCTGCATCACCAGTGATGCAAGTCCTATCAGACCGCCGCAAAGCAGTCTGAGCTGGGATTTTGTAATCTGAATGTCCATACTTTTTCTTTTTTTGATGTTACTGTTGTTTTCTTTGTTATTTGCTCCGGTTCAGAAGCCCATTCTCCTGCCTTTCGGCCTGCAAGGGCGGATACCCGGTGCGGGGCGGTCCGGATTTTCCTTCCTTGGCTGTACCGCCTGTTTCTCCTTCGGCTTGCCGAACAGCTCGTCCGCGTCCGACCTTCTGCCCGTCATTCTCGAAAAGCGGCTGTCCAGTTCCCTGTATGCCTGTTCCACCTGCCTGAGAATGGTTTCGCGGGGAGCCTTGCGGTCAATTCCGTATTTGTCAAAGAAGCCGGGGTTGTAATGTACCGGGTCGTCATAATCTTTCCTTACGGTCATGCCTCCGAGCAGCAGAAGTTCCTTGTAAAGTCCTTCGATATACACTCTCGAAGGACTGCCGCAGATGCTTTCGTATGCCTTTTCCACTGCACGGGTAAGTCTTCCGCCGACTTTTCCGGCATCCGGGACTTCCCCTTTCTGTCTTTTCTCGCTGTACTGCCTGCCGTCCATTTCCTCAAGTTCCTTATACAGCTGGTAGTCTTCCGAAAAGCCGTACTGTTTCTGGATGTCTTCCGGTATGTCGGCACCGTATATGAGGAACTCCTTGAGCCGGGTGGCATGTCTTTCCGTTTCCTGCCTTTTCTGTTCGGCTCTCATGTATGCGTTGTCCATATCCATATTGTCAGTTTTTTTATTCATGAATCTTTTTCATTTTTCAGCCTTTCCGTTCTTCTCGCCTTCTTTCCGCAAGCTGCCGGATGGCTCCCTCTATGTCACCGCCCAGTTTTTCCGCCAGGCGGTAAACCTCCGTCTTTTCCGATTCTTCCGTCGTATAAGCCAGATATTCCTCCGGACTCACTTCCGTGGCATAGACTGCCGACTGCGTACCGCCAAGCCCTATCCACACCTCCTTGTAGAGCCGCGACGGGTTGTTCGCCATGTTGATGGAAAGAATCTGCGACTTCTCCTTTTCCGTCAGTCCGAGCAGGGTCTGTATCTGGTCGAACTTGTTCATGTACTTCCTCTGGTCAAGCAGTATCTTGCAGTCGGAATTGTTGATGATGCTCTCCTTGACTACGGGCGATGAGATGATGTCGTCCACTTCCTGCGTGACGACAATCGCCTCGCCGAAATACTTTCTCACCGTCTTGTACATGTAGCGGAGATATTCCGCCATGTTCGCCGACGAGAGTGCTTTCCAGGCTTCTTCCACAATCAGCTGTTTTCTCACTCCCTTCAGGCGGCGCATCTTGTTGATGAACGCCTCCATGATGATGATGGTCACCACCGGAAACAGTTCGCGGTTTTCCTTTATGGAATCAATCTCGAACACGATGAACCGCTTGTTCAGCAGGTCGATGTTTTCCTCCGAGTTCAGCAGGAAGTCATAGCGTCCGCCCCTGTAATATTGCCTCATGGTGGTCAGCATGTTGTCAATGTTGAAGTCCGACTTCTCTACCTTGATTTCACGTCCGGCCAGTTCACGGCGGTAGTCATCGCGCATGTATTCGTAAAAGGTGTTGAACGAGGGGACGATGCTCCGGTCTGCCTTGATACGCTCTATGTAGGCGTTCACGGCGCTGCCCAGCTCTCCGCTTTCGGTCTTTGATACCTTGTCGTCCTCCGATTTCCAGATGGTCAGCAGCAGGGTCTTGATGCTGTCCTTCTTCTCCACGTCAAACACATAGTCGTCCGTATAGAACGGATTGAACGAAATGGGCTTTTCTTCCGTGTAGGTATAATACACGCCGTCTTCGCCGTGTGTCTTGCGCCGGATCATTTCGCACAATCCCTGATACGAGTTTCCGGTATCCACAAGGACAACGTGCGTTCCCTGTTCATAATACTGCCGGACAAGATGGTTCATGAAGAACGACTTGCCGCTGCCGCTCGGTCCCAGCACGAACTTGTTGCGGTTGGTCGTGATGCCGCGTTTCATCGGAAGGTCGGAAATGTCGATGTGCAGCGGCTTTCCCGTCAGACGGTCCACCATCTTTATGCCGAAAGGCGAAAGCGAGCTGCGGTAGTTGGTCTCTTCAGTAAAGAAGCATACCGCCTGTTCGGTGAAGGTGTAGAAGCTCTCTTCGGCAGGGAAATCGGCGGCATTGCCGGGTATGGCCGCCCAGAACAGGGTCGGACAGTCAACGGTGTTGTGCCGGGGCATACACTCCATGCTTGCCAGCTGGCTGCCCACATCATTTTTGATGTGCCGGAGTTCCTCCGCATCATCGGTCCACGCCATGACATTGAAATGTGCGCGTACCGAGGTCAGCCCGTAGGAATGGGCTTCGTTCAGGTACTGGTCTATCCATTCACGGTTGATGCTGTTGCTCCTTGAATAGCGGGACAGGGATTGCATGTTGCGGGCGGACTTCTCGAACTTACGCAGGTTCTCCTCGCTGTTGTCCAGTATCACATACTGGTTATAGACATGGTTGCAGGGAAGCAGCAGTCCCACGGGACTGGCAAACGAAAGACGGCAGTCCGAGCGGTCGGTGGAAAGACGCTCATAGCGGCTGTCGGTAGCCACCTTGCCGGGCAGATCCTCCGTGTCGGAAAGCGTGTGCAGGCACAGGTAATTGTCACCGATACGCATCCCCTTTGCCGAAAGGTCGATGTCCTGCAGGGCGACGTCGTTTTCAGACATCAGCGAAAAATAGCGTTCCAACAGTCCCTTCCTGTCGTCTGTGCCGACTATCTCATCCGTACCGAGCCGGCGCAGTCGGACAAAGCCGCTGTCGTTTATGATACGGGCGAACTGTTCTGTTGCCTACAGAAACTTTTCCGATGTTTCCCTGTCCAGTTCCTTCGGGATGATGTGCCCCCTGCACAGCGTGCTGAAGTTGCTCTGCATCCGGTTGCGTTCCCTGGTCGTTTTCGTCAGGTACAGGTAGCAGGTGTGGCGCAGATAGGGTCGCTCGTTGAAATGACGCTCGAAGCTGCGCGAGAGGAAGCTCATGTCCTCCTTTTGCAGTTCCGGTCTGTACGTCTCACGGATGAACCAGTCCTGCTTGTGGACGATGGAGAAGTCCGGCAGCACCTTGATGGCCTTGCACCAGCACCCGTGTATCGCCTCGTACTCCGCACCCGTGACCGTGTAAAGCTCCGGCAGTTCGACTTCGTAGGCGACCGTCAGGTCGGCATCCTTTGATACGATGCAGCCGTGTTCCACTGCAAGCAGGGGGAACTTGTTTTCCAGTGTAGTTATTCTTGATACGTTTCTCATATTTTATCTTCCTTTCTTTTTCGTTTAAGCAGTCGGGCAATGCGCCGACGGTTGGTCAGGTAACGGGGATGGCTTCTTGCGGCACCCAGCTTCATCAGCCCGTGTTCGCCGTACCGGGCATTCAGCGCGAAGGTCTGCCATACAAGGACGGAGGCGCCTGCCGCACCGATGCCGATACATATCCACTGGTCGGTTCCGACCATATAGAGGATGACGAACAGGACAAAGAGGGCCAGAAGCCCGCCCACGAAGATGAACAGGTATTGTGCCTTTAGTCCCTTGAACTCAACCGAACGGCCGATACCCTTGTTGATCGGATATTCAGCCATACCGTATATTAAAGGAAGAATGAACGGAGGATTGTCGCCGCCACAATCAGGAAGATACACGCACCGAACCACGAAGCGGCGGTCTTGCTGGTGTCAGGATCACCGGACGAGAATTTGCCATAGACCTTTACGCCGCCTATCAGACCGACAACGGCGCCGATGGCGTATATCAGCTTCGTTCCAGGGTCAAAATAGGAAGTGACCATTGAAGTGGCCTCGTTGATGCCTGCCAGTCCGTTGTCCTGTGCGAAAGCGGATGATGCGGCAGCGATGATAAGTGCTGCCGAAAGGATGATTTTCTTGCTGTTCTTGATGTTTCTGTTCATAAATACTTTTTGTTTGTGCCGTCAAAGGGTGGATAGTCCTTCTTCCGGCGGTTCATACTGATTTTGTTTTTGGTTTAGTGGTCTCCCTTTTGGTTCCACGGACTTGGGATTGTCCGTTCCGGCAGGCGGTTACCTTGTATCCGCTTTCCGGGGGTCGGTACTACTGTTCTTTCTTCATTCCTTTTTGGTTGTCGTTGCATATTTGCGGATGTCAAACTCGTCGATGTTGTCGGGTACCAGAAACTCGACTTCCTGCTCTTTCAACCGGATTTCAATCAGCCCCTTGATACGGACGCTCATTTCGGTGGAGCCTTCCATAAGCATGTCATACAGCTCTGTACCCTCCATTTCGACAAATACCTTTGCAGCCTGTTCACGTTCCGTCCGTGTCGCATCTGGATTCCGGGCGGTCTTGACGGCCTTTTCAATCTCGTCAAAGCTGCTGCCGGAAGCCTGACGTCTGTCCGGGGTTTCCTCTTCCGGTTCACCTTCGCCGTACTCTACCTCTTCAGGAGGTATGTTGCTGAATACTTCGTCGAACTTCTCTTCCGGTACCCGTGCCGTCTTCCTTTCGGCTTCGTCGGCAAAGGTAACATCATCACTCTGCACTTCCTCGCCTTTATCCGAAGTGGCAGCTTGTGGCTTCGGTACGGTAGTCATTGTCCGGGTTACCGTCATTCTGAAACGGCTCTTGCCGATGATTTCCGGTGCCGTGGCGGTGGCGGACGCATCCGCTTCCGGGCTGCTGTCTTTTTCCTCCGCATGGAGTGACTTCCAGATGCCTGCCAGTTTCCCGAAGAAGCGGAACAGCCTCGTTTCCATGATCCGGTCATACATGAGCAGGAACACGAACCATACGTTGCAGGCGACCGATACGGTCAATAGGATTGTGGTCAGGCTCATGGGCGTTTTCCGTCGTTTATGTTGGACTTATGTTTCTCACTCGCGCATTTTCTGTTTTCCTGTCTTCTTTTCATCGTTTCATTCTTATGGTTGATATTCCTTTTCATAATTCTTCTCGTACAGGCTTTTTATTGCCTCGTCGGACTGCCCGAAATGCAGGGTCAGCACATGGTCGATGTAGGCCGACATCGAGAGCCGGTCATGTCCGATGACCCGTATGATACGCCTGATACGGTTATGGTAATCACGGCGTATATATGTCATTTTCCCGTCGCGTGCCCGCATCCCGGACTCCCGGATGAACAGCCGTTCATACTCCTTTTCGCTGTATTTGCCCCTTGCCGGTGAGGACGACACGATTTCCACGTTCGTCTGTATCCCGACGGTAATCATTTCCTTGCCGCTGTCATGCGGTCTTGCTTTTCTTTTTTTATGTTCCATTGTCGTTGATTTTTAGATTAAATCTTCTCTTTGTTTCTTGTACAGTTCGTTGATCTGTTCCTTGTGCTGTTCCAAATGTTGCCGCAGTACGGTGTCCACGTAGCCGCCGACAGTTATCTCACGTCCGGCAATGTCATTCACGATTTTCAGAATCTTGCTGTGTACGTCGCGGCTGATATAGACACACTGGCGGGTTTTCAGCTCATTGCGGCGCAGAAACATCATATAGTCTTCCTCCTGCCGTTTCCGTCGGCTGCTTTCCCTTGACGTTTTCTCCTTTGCCGCCGGCGGTTCCGTTCCGCCTGTACTTTCTTCGGCCGGAACGGCAGGAGGTTCCTGTGCAGGCCGTGTGTTGCCGTCCTGCGTGCGTCTGCCGATAGAGGCGATCAACAGTTCCTCGTCAATGTCCTCCGTATTCACTTTCCTGCTGCCCATGCTCAACGCCCGGTAATGATTTTACATATCTCTTCCGAAAACTCGCGGATGCCGCTCCCTTTCAGGAGTGACGCCTCAGTGGGGAATATGGTCGAGCGGAACACGCTTTTTCGTTCTTCCGAAAGGTCGCGTCGGAATTTCTTGCTGTCCGGCAGGCGGGTCGAGAGTATCGAAAGTCCCATGTCCGCTATGACGTCCTCATAAACATCATACAGCCCGTTCTTCTCCCTGCCGTCCACCATCGTCCAGAACAGGTACAGTCCTTTGGTTTTCGACCGCCCCGTCGTCATGAGGTTGTTACGGAACATAGCGGCGAATTGCAGCGTGCTTTCCACGACAAAGCGGTCGGCGCTCATGGGGGCGAAGATATAGTCCATTTGCGACAGGGTTTTCACCACGCCGTTGCTTTTGAGCGTTCCCGGCATGTCAAAAAACACGATGTCCGGCTTGACCGCTTCCCCGCTTATCAGCTTTTCCGCGTCATCAAGGGCGTTTACCGCATCGCTGGCAATGACCGGATAGGCATTCCTTTTCAGCTTGCGGAAATGCTCGCAGGCGAGTGCCTTGAAGTACCGGCTCTCGTCAATCAGTTTTGTTTCGCGCTCACGGAGTCCGTAGATGCTGTGCTGTGGGGCATCGCAGTCTATCACGGCTACATTGTAACCTTTCACGTTGTGGAGATAGTTGGCGGCAAGCGCCGTAATGGTGGATTTTCCGATACCGCCTTTCTGTGTTGCGAATGCAACGAAGATTTCATTACTCATTGTCATAGATATTTAAGTTGTTGATAAAATGATTTGTTGTTTCCATACAGAACCGGTGATTCCCGTTTCCGCTTCAATGAATCTGCAAACAGACGGTTCATCACGTATCCGGTTCATTGGTGAAACAATGTTTCGGATAATTGCTGACTGACGACAGTACGTCATGAAATCATTGAATCTGTAAGTCACCGGATCATTGAATATGCAGTTATCCGCTGAACCGGATAACCGTTTCGGCAAATGTCTGCCGGTTTGAATTTTCGGGTATTGGACGATGTCATTTCTCATATCTTCAAATCACTGTTTTTTTGAATCACGATGCAAATAAACATGGAAATAATGGAAGTTGTATCACTTCCCGGACAACTGGCAGCATGTTGCGCCGATAGGCAGCGATTGGCTTACTTAACATGCTATTCCACAACCGTTTATCACCGTAACTTTGCCCCCGAACGGCAGGGTTTCCCGCTACGGGCGAAGCCGTGGGTCTGAAGGTTTCCTTTCCAATCCGTCCCCGACGGATTTTTGTTGGCTCCAGCCAACAGCAAGATGTCTTTTCAGCCGCTCAAAATATTTTGAGCGGCCACGAAAAGCACTTGCCCTTGCAGGGGGCGGGATTCCCTCCGAAGTCGGAAATCCTTTCAAACCTACGGTGTCTGTGCCTCGAAGCGGCGGCTTATGCCGTCAATCCGCTAAATCCAAAGTAATATGAGTGAAAAAAGAAAGAACAAGACCGGGAGAAATCCCAAACTTGATCCGGCGGTGTTCCGTTACACCGTCCGTTTCAACGAGGAGGAACACAACCGTTTCCTCTCCATGTTCGAGAAGTCCGGCGTTTACGCCAAATCAGTTTTCCTGAAGGCGCACTTCTTCGGACAGCCGTTCAAGGTGCTGAAAGTGGACAAGACGCTGGTGGATTACTACACCAAACTGTCCGATTTTCACGCGCAGTTCCGCGCGATAGGCACGAACTACAACCAAGTCGTGAAGGAATTAAGGCTGCATTTTTCCGAGAAAAAGGCAATGGCATTGCTCTACAAGCTGGAGCAACATACCGTAGAACTCGTGAAACTGAGCCGCAAGATTGTGGAATTGTCGAGAGAAATGGAGGCGAAATGGTCGCAAAAATCAGTGTAGGAAACTCGTTGTACGGCGCACTTGCCTACAACGGGGAGAAAATCAACGAGGCGCGGGGGCGGTTGCTCACCACCAACCGCATCTACAATGACGGTTCGGGAACGATGGACATCCATAGGGCGATGGAGGATTTTATCACCTTCATGCCACCGCAGATGAAAGTGGAGAAACCGGTGGTGCATATCTCGCTCAATCCGCATCCGGAGGATGTGCTGACAGATACGGAATTGCAGGATATAGCCCGCGAGTATCTGGAAAAGCTCGGTTTCGGGAATCAGCCTTACCTTGTTTTCAAGCATGAGGACATCGACCGACACCACCTGCACATCGTGACGGTCAATGTGGACGAGAACGGAAAACGGCTCAACCGGGATTTCCTCTATCGTCGCAGTGACCGTATCCGCAGGGAATTGGAACAGAAGTACGGCTTGCATCCGGCAGAACGCAAGAATTGCCGTCTTGACACGCCGCTGCGCAAGGTGGACGCCTCTGCGGGCGACGTGAAGAAGCTGGCGGGAAATATCGTCAAGGCTATCAGCGGGCAGTACCGCTTCCAGACGATGGGAGAATACCGCGCACTTCTTTCCTTATATAATATGACGGTGGAGGAAGCGCATGGCAATGTGCGCGGACGTGAATATCACGGGCTGGTCTATTCCGCCACGGACGATAAGGGCAACAAGGTTGGTAATCCGTTCAAGTCCTCGCTGTTCGGGAAGTCTGTGGGCTATGAAGCCGTGCAGAAGAAGTTTGCCCGTTCCAAGCAGGAGATTAAGGACAGGAAACTCGCCGACAGGACGAAACGCACCGTTCTTTCCGTGCTGGAAGGCACGTATGACAAGGAGAAGTTTGTAGCCACCCTCAAAGGAAAGGGTATCGACACCGTACTGCGCTACACGGAGGAAGGGCGCATCTATGGAGCCACATTCATCGACCACCGCACAGGCTGCGTGCTGAACGGCTCGCGTATGGGCAAAGAACTTTCCGCCAATGCCTTGCAGGAACACTTCACGCTGCCTTATGCCGGACAGCCGCCGATTCCGCTTTCCGTTCCGGTGGAGGAACCGGAAAACAGGCAAGGATATTCCGGAGGGGAATACGAGAGCCATTCCGGTGGCATGAACCTGTTTGCCCCCGAAGGTCCGGCAGTGGATGCCGAAGAAGAAGCCTTCATCCGGGCGATGCAGCGCAAGAAGAAAAAGAAGAAGCGCAAGGGCTTGGGAATGTAACCGAAAGTATCAACAATCAAAAAAATCAATGTATGTCACAACAAGAAGACGATTTGAGGGCATTGGCGAAAATCATGGATTTTCTGCGTGCCGTGAGTATTATTTTAGTGGTCATGAATGTGTACTGGTTCTGCTACGAAGCAATCCGGCTTTGGGGTGTGGACATCGGCGTGGTGGACAGAATACTGATGAATTTCAACCGCACGGCGGGGCTGTTCCGTTCCATCCTGTACACGAAACTGTTTGCCGTCCTCCTGCTTGCCCTGTCCTGTCTGGGGACAAAGGGCGTGAAGGGCGAGAAAATCACTTGGGGACGAATCTGGACAGCCCTTGCCGTTGGCTTTGTGCTGTTCTTCCTCAACTGGTGGATACTGGCTTTGCCTCTACCGATAGAGGCGGTGACGGGACTGTATATCCTGACCGTTGGCACAGGTTATGTCTGCCTGCTGATGGGCGGTCTGTGGATGAGCCGTCTGTTGAAGCACAACCTCATGGACGATGTGTTCAATAACGAAAACGAGAGTTTCATGCAGGAAACAAGGCTTATCAAAAGCGAGTATTCGGTCAATCTTCCGACACGGTTTTACTACAAAAAGCGTTGGAATAACGGCTGGATCAATGTCGTGAATCCCTTTAGGGCTTCCATTGTATTGGGTACGCCGGGCAGCGGAAAATCCTATGCGGTGGTAAACAATTTCATCAAGCAGCAGATAGAAAAGGGCTTCTCGATGTATGTGTACGACTTCAAATTCAGTGACTTGTCCACGATAGCCTACAATCATCTGCTGAACCACCCGGAGGGCTACAAGGTGAAACCGAAGTTCTATGTGATAAACTTCGACGACCCGAGACGCTCACACCGTTGCAATCCCATCCACCCGGATTTCATGGAGGACATTACGGACGCTTACGAGAGTGCGTACACCATTATGCTCAACTTAAATAAAAGTTGGGTGCAAAAGCAGGGCGACTTTTTTGTGGAATCGCCCATCATCCTCTTCGCGGCTATCATCTGGTATCTCAAAATTTTCCGGAATGGCAAGTATTGCACGTTCCCCCATGCCATTGAGTTTTTGAACCGCCGCTATGAGGATATTTTCCCGATTCTGACCTCTTACCCGGAACTGGAAAACTACCTTTCTCCGTTCATGGACGCATGGCTCGGAGGTGCTGCGGAGCAGTTGATGGGACAGATTGCGTCGGCTAAGATTCCGCTCTCGCGCATGATTTCCCCGCAGCTCTACTGGGTGATGTCGGACAGCGAGTTTACGCTGGACATAAACAATCCCGAAGAGCCGAAAATCCTGTGCGTGGGTAACAATCCCGACCGTCAGAATATTTACGGTGCGGCTCTCGGTCTGTATAACTCCCGTATCGTAAAGCTCATCAACAAGAAGGGGATGCTGAAGTCGTCGGTCATTATAGATGAACTACCGACGATATATTTCAAGGGGCTGGACAACCTTATCGCCACCGCACGGAGCAACAAGGTCGCCGTGTGTCTGGGCTTTCAGGATTTCAGCCAGTTGGTGCGCGACTATGGCGATAAGGAAGCCAAAGTCGTGATGAACACCGTCGGCAATATCTTCTCCGGGCAGGTGGTGGGCGAAACTGCCAAGACACTATCCGAACGTTTCGGAAAGGTGTTGCAGAAACGGCAGTCCATTTCCATCAACCGGCAGGATGTTTCCACCTCCATCAATACGCAGATGGACGCGCTTATCCCGCCCAGCAAGATTTCCGGCTTGACGCAGGGAATGTTTGTCGGCTCTGTGTCCGATAACTTCAACGAGCGTATCGAACAAAAGATTTTTCACTGTGAGATTGTCGTGGATGCCGAGAAGGTGAAGCGCGAGGAAAAAGCCTACAAGAAGATACCCGTCATTACCGACTTCACGGACGAAAAAGGTAACGACCGCATGAAGGAAACGGTGCAGGAGAATTACAGGCGCATCAAGGAGGAAGTCAAGCAGATTGTCGCCGACGAACTGGAACGTATTGCCAACGATGAAAACCTGAAACATCTGTTGCAGCAGAAATAACCGAACTGACGGGTAACAATGAAAACGGGCGGAGCAAGTTTGATACTTTGTTCCGCCCGTTATTCTTTGGGGATGTCATAGTCGGTCTATCTTCTCATGCGCTCCATCTCTTCGTCACGGAGCATTTTCTCGTTTAGTTTTTCCTGCATTTTGTCAAGGAAGTAGGTACGGCTCTCGTTCTTTCGGCGTTTGATGTCGATGTAGAAACGGTAGCAGTCTTTTGATTCCACGCCGAATATCTTGTACAGGAGTGGAGCAAGCTGTTTGAGCGGCATGTTGCCGTTGTTGATGCAGCCCATCTCGTTGATGCCGTATATCAGTTCCACGAGATCGATGGCGTTGCCCGTCCATTGCAAGGGTGAGGCGGTATTTTCGTTTGTGTTGTCGGTGAATGTTTGGATGGGGATTAGTGGCGGCACTTGGGGAGCGGCAAGGAACTTCTGCATCTTCCTTACGAAAGAGAGAGCCTTGCTGACATAGTTGGCTATTTCTTTCTTTTCTTCGGGAAGGTTACGCACGGGATGATGCTGTAATTCGATTTCGATGTAAGCCAACGCGATGATGGTCCGGTTCGCGTCCGGGCTGCCGATACACAGTTCGATCACTTGGGTGGCGAAAGCCGTGTATGCTTTTTCCATATTGCAGTCCCCGGCTTCGTTTATCCGGCGGAAGAAATCGGTTTCCGCCAATAAAAAATAATTCATGTCCTGTCAATTTTGAAATTTTACACTCTGTTTCTGGTATGCGCACATGAATAATATTGGCAAAAATCGCGACCAAAAAGCAAAAAATCCGGCACGGTCTTTACAACGTACTGGATTTCAGCGCAATAAAAATTGATATTTTTTATCTGGCATGAATTATGGCTATCTTAAAATGTTCTTTTTCAGAACATTGCTTTATTTAACGGATTATAAAAGTGTTCTTCTATGGAACATTCCGGCTATTTCATGGTTTCCATGCGCGTGTAGATGTTCCGGTACACTCCGTTGGAATAACTCTTTTGTGAGGAGAGTGTCCAGCGTGCTTCGGGTAGTGCCGACTTGAAGAAATGCCGTCCCGTTCCCGATATGAAAGGCACGGTATATAGGATAATCTCATCCACTACCTGCATACGCAACAGCCCGTTGATATAGTCCGAATTGTCGGGAGTGGCTTCTGCGAGATAGCAGATGTTGGTATTGTCTTTCCGCCATTCGTCCAGCATGGAGATAGAGTAGTCCGGTGTGATATGGTAAAGCGCATTTTCCCTTATTTTGTCAATATCGCAGCGGTCAAAGCGTAAATCCTCATACGCTTTGCCATATAATTCTGAAGAATGACACCCGTCTATCGTGAGGACGGCGAGAATCTGAACTTTACCCATAGTCTTTTCCTTTCGTTGGGCAAGGAGCAAAAAAGTAGCGTGCAATTCACACTACTTTCAAGCGACGGCTCTGGTAAAGCCTTTTACGGAGAGTACGTGAATGCACGCTATGCGTAGGCATAGCATAAGCATCACGCAATCGTCTCCGTAGTGTCAATTTACCAGATTTTCGCTCGAAACGCCTTGCGGTCTTATGTATATATCGGCGGCGAAAGGCTCCCCAATCGCCGTTTACCTTCAAATGTTCATGCAAAGATAGCTAAATTCAGTGAATTACCGGCTATGATTGCCTGAATTTGTATTTCAATCCATACTCTTCCAGCTTGCTGTACAGCGTTGTACGTCCTATCCCGAGCAGTTCGGCGGCAACCTTGCGGTTCCCATTCGCTTGCTTTAATGCACGCAAAATTCGTTCCTTGTCTTCCGCATTGTTACGCAGGGCGAAACTGACAGGCGAGGTCTGTTTCGTCACGGCAAGTTCCAAATGCTCTTTCGTGACAAGCCCGGTCTGCGCCTGCAACACCGCACCCATGATTTTCTGCCGAAGCTCACGGACATTGCCCGGCCAAACATGGGTCAGCAATGTCTTACGGGCTTCACCGTCAAATCCGATAACGTCGCATTCCAGTTCTTTGTTCGCAATCTCACGGAAAAACTCTGCCAGCGGCATGATGTCCTCCTGACAGTCGCGCAACGGCGGAACGGTTATCTCGAAGTCATGCAGACGATATAGCAGGTCTTGCCGGAACCGTTTTTCATTGACAGCCGCCTCCAGATCCTCATTGGTGGCGGCAATGATGCGGACATTGAAACTCTTATCCGTTCTGTCACCTATCGGGCGGTATCTCCGTTCCTGTATGGCACGCAGAAGCATCTGCTGGGTTTCCGGTGCAAGGTTGCCCACCTCGTCCAAGAATAGCGTGCCACCTTCCGCCTCATGGAAATATCCATTCTTGGCACTATCAGCACCAGTGAACGCACCTCTGACGTGTCCGAAAAACGCCGATGGCGCAAGTTCTTTGGTAAGAGAACCGCAATCCACCGCCACGAAAGGCTTGCCAGAACGCTTGCTCTTATCGTGCAGTTGGTGGGCGATATGCTCCTTGCCCGTACCGTTCTCTCCGAATATCAGCACGCTCATATCAGTGGGAGCTACCAGCCTTATTCGTTTCATGATGGCTTGAAACGCCGAGCCGTCACGGGAAAACAGTGGCATACGGTTTCTTCCGATACTCCTTTCTTTTAATAGGGTACGGAGCAGAGGGACGAGTTTGTCCTCCACAAGCTGCTTAGGTATGTAGTCCAGTGAGCCGAGTTTCATGCTTTCGACTGCCGTATGCACTTCGGCATAGTCGGTCATGATGATGAACGCTTGCATCATGCCTTCCTTTCGCATCCAGCGCAAAAGGTCGATGCCGTCGCCGTCGGGAAGACGCAAGTCTGAAACTATTATGTCCTCTTCTTTTGCTTGTTGTAGAAGTTTCTTTGCTGTTGAGAGGTGGAAAGCCTGCACAGTGCGGAATCCCTCGTGCGTCAGCAGGTTGCAGACAAACTCGCAATACACAATGTTGTCCTCTACCACGATGATTCTTGTCTTATCCATTATTATATTTTCTCCTTTCTTTTTTTGCCAGCCGGATGATCTCCGAACCCATGTCCAACACGGCTGTCACTGCATTGCTCAATGCTTCATGATCTGGAGCGGCGCTCTCATGAAGCAGTTTATAAAGTTCCCTTAATGGCTGGTCGGCACGGAGTATCTCCCACGAACTGCGCAAGTGGTGTGTCAGGGCGTCCAGTTCTTGAAGGTCTTTCCGTCGCTCTGCACTACTGACCGCCTGCATTTCCTTTTCTGTTTCCGCTATCAGTTTTTCCAGCATGACGGATTCATTGCCATAGGACAGCAGAGTGGAAAAGTCCGGCTTTTCGTCTGATGTACCTCTCATTGCGTATTTGTCTGAGACTTCCATCAGTTCAGACATGGAGAACGGCTTAAACAGGCATCCGGCGAATCCCCGTTCCGTAAGTTCCTCTTTGCTGCAACTACCTGAAGCGGTTGTCACCACTACCGGGATAGCCTTTGAATTGCCAACATTGGAGGTGCGCAACAATTCCAACACCTCGAAGCCGTTTATCTCCGGCATATTCAAATCCGTAAGCAACAGGCTGTATTCATTCCGACGTATCATTTCCATCAGCTCTGCAGCATTGGTGCAGGTGTCGCAATGGATACCTTCTTGATTATACATTTCTTTCAACATAAGAAGAAGTAACTCGTCATTGTCGATGGCAATCACATCGTGGAATGTATGGTTATGATGAATCTGTGTTTGATTCATCTGTTCCGGCAATTCTTCAGCAGTCTTCACGGGAATTTCCACCGTAAAACGACTGCCTTTGCCTTTTTCGCTCTCCAGCCTAATGGTTCCGCCGAGCATCGTCACGATACGCTGCACTATTGACAAGCCCAAACCGAAACCATCTTTTGTGGTGGCATTTGACAGCCGTTCAAACGCACTGAATACCCGTTGTTGCTCCTCTGCGGTCATGCCCGTACCTGTATCTTCGACGATAAGTTTCAGCAAACCGTCATCATAATCCGTTGTCAGGGATACGCTGCCGCTCTCGGTAAACTTGATAGCATTTGACAGAAGATTATTCCCGATTTGCAGGATACGCTCCTTATCGGTTAAGACAACTGCATCCGCATGGTTCGTCACAGAAAGAATCATATTTTTGTCCATAACAATAGGCATAAACTCCGTTTCAAGAATGTGCGTGATTGCAGAAATTCTGCAAACGGAAATAACAGGCTGTTCCTTGCCATTATCTAAACGGAAAAAGGCAAGCAGGGTATTAAGCATTTCGCGCATCCGATTGGATGATTGCTGTATGTTTTGGATATACTTTCTGCTTTTATCCGCATCGCTGTTTTTCTGCATCAGTCCGGCATAGCCAATTATTGCTGTTAACGGTGTGCGCAATTCATGGGTGATGGTATGCACCGCCTTCTTACGGGAGGTTATCAGTTCCTCATTTTGCAGGGCGGATTGTTTCAACTGCCCAATTAAATCTGCCGTTTCTCGCTTGTATAACTTGATGCGGTTAGCGTTTCGGTGAATGATGATATAGGATAAGATTAGCAGCAGGAGGACAAATCCCGTCAAGCCACCAATCTGCATAAAGGATTGCTCACGCATGGCGACAATCTTGGCTTCACGTCTTTGTAAATCGGCTTGTACCTTAATGTCTATCTGGCGAATCAAGCCTTGTAATTGTTGGTTGAGTTCCTCGTTTCGTGCGGCAAGGCTATCAGCGTGTTCCGTTAGACGGCGGCTTTGATCTTGTTGTTCGGCTATCGTATTCCGATTGAGGGAACGAAGCATCGTGGTGGTTACGGTAGGTTGCGCTTCCTCTTTTTTGCCGAAAATGCCCAAAAAACCTTTTCGTTTGGATTTCTTGGGCTGTTCCTGCACACTCTTCTGCACGATTATAGGTACTTGACTGGCAATCTTCTTATTGATGGCTTTTTGCTCGTCAAATAACTTAACGATGCTACATATCTTCTGTTCCTTATCTTCAAGAAGATAGCGTATACTGTCGATGCACTCTATTGGATAAGTATTCTTGAACCGACAGAGCATGCTATCCATTTCTAAACGTTGTAAATGGTAGTGCTCTAAATCTTCATTACTCCATTCCAATATAGTTTCGCCCAACAAAGAGAAGTCTATTAGGTGTACATAAATTTCATGCGATTCCTTACGAAAGGCATCTATCTGTCGGTTTTGAATTTCTAATTTTTCCAGTTTATTCCATTCTACATACCATACATATAATATGCCTGTTATTAGAATCGCAATAATGATGTAACCGAAAATAATAGTTCGTCGCATACATGTTTCAAGTCTGATAGGATTTCCTGTAATCTTAATTATCTGAAATACTTTGACAGTTCCTCTGCCGACAAATATCCGTTATGCCTGAAATATTCCTTTCCTTCTTTATTGAGTAAAACCTGCGTGGGTATCGTCACGATTCCAAAGTAATCGACCAATTCCTTGTTATCTTTTTGGCTTACGTTTACAAACACCACCTTTACCCGGTTGCGGTATTCCCGTTTGATTTCATCCATGACGGATTCCATTTGGCGACAGGAATACAGCCGACCGAACCGAATTCAAGAAATGTATATTCATATCCGTTCTTATTTCTACCGTAATCATATTGTTCCGACAAGATATTTTCAACAATACTCTTTTCCTCCGGTTCCATTCCGTCAGTCATGATACGGGACGCATACCGAATCAGACTTCCCCGGAATAACAATAGAGAACAGAACAACAAAAGAATCAGAACTGCGGGGATATAACAACTGTATTTCTTCATGAAGCATCCTCTTTTTACCGGAAATACCGACGTGTATTATTAGCAATCCGAACCAACAGCAACATAACAGGAACTTCAACCAATACACCGACTACGGTTGCCAGTGCTGCTCCGGATTGTAAGCCAAAGAGCGAAATCGCAACGGCGACCGCCAGCTCGAAGAAATTGCTTGCTCCGATCATTCCGGCAGGGGCAGCAACATCATGTGGCAATTTCAGATACCGACACCATCCGTATGCCACAAAGAAAATCAGGATGGTCTGTACTATCAGCGGCACGGCTATCAGTAATATATGCAGCGGATTGGCAAGGATTGTTTCCCCTTGAAAAGAGAAAAGAATAACAAGCGTAAGCAGCAGTCCGATAATGGTCACCTTATCGAATTTGTGAATAAAAACATTGTTGAAATAATCAATGCCTCTCTTTCGGACTACACATATACGTGTCACGATACCTGCTGCCAGCGGAATAACTACAAACAACAAGACAGATAGCAGCAAAGTAGCCCACGGAATAGCCACTCCGCCCACTCCAAGTAACAATGCCACGATAGGGGCGAAGGCTACCAATATAATCAAGTCATTCACAGCTACCTGCACCAACGTATAGGCGGCATCTCCTTTCGTTAGATAACTCCATACAAAGACCATCGCCGTGCAAGGAGCGGCTCCGAGCAACACGGCTCCCGCCAGATATTGGTCGGCGAGATCGGTGGGTATCCAGCTCTTGAAAAAGACGAAAAAGAACACCCAAGCAATGGCGAACATCGTGAAGGGCTTTATCAACCAGTTCGTGACACATGTCACAAGAATACCTTTTGGGCGTTTACCCACATTCTTCACGCTCTGAAAATCCACTTTCAACATCATGGGATAAATCATCAGCCATATCAACAAAGCGATAGGGATGGAAACATTGGCATATTCCCAACGACCCAAAACATCAGGAACAGCCGGAACCCATTGTCCCACGGCAATACCTACAATAATGCACAACGCTACCCAAAATGTCAGATAGCGTTCAAAGAAACCTATGCCTTCGTTTTTCTTATTCATATTCAATGCTCTATATTAACAATTCCCTCCGCATGTACATTTCGGAAGTATCCTCATATTGTTTATATTTTTAGTTCCACACTGACAAGCAGATAATTATTTCGTGCCTGCCCTTTACCTTTCCAACTCTGAAAATTAGGGGATAGTCTTAAATACGGTATGGGTTGATAATCCACTCCTAAAATAATCAGGTTGCCTTCCCGCTGCGTAATGTCATTCCGCGACGCATCCAGCAAGTCGAAACGTCCATACCATTTCCACGCCTTATACAGCGGCACGGTAGAATAAACAGAATATCCCGTCAGATCCGCCCCGGAAATAAAACGATGGTTGTACGATTTGTCGAACTCCGCCCCGACAGAAAACAGACGGTGGGCATATCCGGCAAAAAGAGCCAGCGAATACTGGTCTTTGAACGGTTGCGCCGCTTCCGGTGTTCCCGTGCGGCTATGCACATCGGCATAGCCTCGCAACAACAGTCCCTTCACCGGTCGCCATGTAATGCCTGCACCGTAACGGTAATTGTTGTCCTCGTTCTTAAACTTCCGTCCTTCGCCGTTTGTAAAAGCCATATCAACGGAAATAGAAGGAGAAAAGTCATAAGCAGCCACGATGCCGATATCCTCACAATAGGCAAACCCATATTCCTCCTGAAACGATTTGGCAATATAGCGATGTCCCCACGCATTCTCCTGTACGGAGAATTGATTGAGATTGACAAGACCGAGTGCAACGGAAAAGCCATTCTTTCTCCAATTTACCTGTGCATTTTTCAGATAAGCGTCAAACTTCGTCTTTCCGTCTTCCGTTGCGTAACTTTCCACATTCAGTACCACCTTTGCCGAAAAACCTTTGGGCAACGACACCTCATAACCGGCGAACGCACGGTTCAAATTAAATCCCGAAACATCATTGGCATTACCCAGCCCGGCTTTGTAATCGGCAAAAACAGTCAATATGGGTTTCCCTTTTATCGGGGCAGTCTGCCCCGGTTCTTGTGCGGAGCAGACTGTCATGCCGAATAATGCGACGGCTGTAACCAAATAGGTTCTTATGTCCATATACGATTTAGAAGAATGTTCCGAATACGAATCCTGAAATCGTTGCCATCACGATAACCAATGCCACATATACGGCAGTCTTTTTCGTCCCCATCACGCCGCGGATGACCAGCATATTGGGCAGCGAGAGCGAAGGACCTGCAAGCAGGAGTGCCAACGCCGGACCTTTCCCCATGCCCAAAGCCAGCAATCCCTGTATGATAGGCACTTCGGTCAGTGTGGCGAAATACATGAAAGCACCCGTAAACGAGGCGAAAAAGTTGGAAAGCAAGGAATTTCCACCCACAGCCCACTCAATCCATTCATTGGGGATGATGCCCGCAATAGCCGTGTTGTCATGCGTCGAACCGAGCAGGAAGCCTGCCGTTACCACACCGACAGCCAGCAACGGCATAATCTGTTTGGCAAAACCCCATGAAGCAAACGCCCATTCCCGATTTTCCTCATCCCGCTTGTCAAACAGAAGAATAACGGAAAGTGCGGCAATCGCGACAATCATCGGCACTAACGGTACGAACTTGGCATTTGTGACAAACATATTTGCCAAGACAACGGATAATCCTGTTACGGCTGCACCGGCTGCTACCCACATTGCCCGCAACTTCAACACCTTTACCAGCGACCAGCACAACAACAGGGAGAATGCCCCTACGATATACCATTTGTGCATGAAAATAAAACTCCATACTCCCGTATCATTTGCGGCGGGTGCGCCCCAGTTGGCAAATACGAGTATCAGCACCAATGTGAAGAAGAACATCGACGTCTGCCACATCGGCCGTTTTTCAGGCGGAGGCACGATGTTCATCTGCTGCTCTTTCTTTACTTTTTCCTCATTCCGGAAGATGAACGACATGGCAAGACCGATAATGACAGAAAAGGCTACCGCCCCGATCATGCGTGCCACGCCCATTTCAAGACCAAGAATGCGGGCAGTCAGGATAATGGATAAAATACTGATTGCCGGACCGGAATAGAGAAACGCCACCGCGGGACCTAATCCGGCTCCACGCTTGTAGATACTGGTGAACAGCGGCAAGATGGTACAGGAACATACCGCCAGTATGCCTCCGGAAATGGCGGCAACGGAGTAAGATACCCACTTCTTCGCGTTCGCTCCAAAGTATTTCAATACCGACCCCTGACTGACGAATACTGCGATCACGCCCGCGATAAAGAATGCGGGCAGCAGACACAGCACGACATGTTCCTGTGCATACCATTTCGCAAGGTCAAGGGTGGCGTCTATGGCGGTCATAAACCGTTCGCTGCCGAGCGGCAAAAAGAAGACGGCAGCGAATACCGCCACGATCCAAAAGAGAATCTTCAGTTCTTTTCTTGGCTCCATGACTTACACATTTATATTCCCAACATCTTTTTGATTTCACTCTCCGACGGGACATGTCCCTTGATGCGGACTTCCCCGTCCACCGTAACTGCCGGTGTCGTCATGATATTAAGGTTAAGCAACTCCATGATATCCTCCACTTTCGTGAGTGTAACGTCAAGACCGTTATCCTTGATGACCTTCTCGATTGCGGCATACGTAGCCTTACACTTGGAGCAGCCGGCTCCCAAAACTTTGATTTCCATAATTCGCTTTATTTTTATTATTTGTATTTCGTCGTATTGCGAACATTGTCCGCAAATAAAAAATTAACAATACATCATGATGCAATAATAGACACCGATTGCAACAAACAGGATTCCGACAATTCGGTTGAGCCATTTCTGTATGACCTGCATCCGTCCATATACCACACCGATACGCTGGGCACTGAAAGCCAATATCCAAGCGACTACAAGAACCGGTAAAGCTGTCGCAACGGCAAACAACACCGGAAACAGATAACCTGCCGCAGAAGTAGCCGACATCGGAATCAACATGCCGAAATAGAAAACTCCGCTCGTAGGGCAGAACGCCATAGCGAACAACATACCCAAAAGCAACATGCCCGTTCCGCCCCGTTTTGTCATACCTTCTCCGTTGCCCTTGAATCCGAAAGACGGCAATGGCAGCTTATCGCCGAAAAGCATGAACAATCCGATGATACACAACACCGGACCAAGCACCATTTCTCCATATTTCCCGATAAAACGCTGGATGCCGAACAGGCTCGAACCCTCTTTCAAGATGGCGATAAGCACCAGTGCAAGTACGGTATAGGCTATGACACGCCCCAACGTATAGAGTAATCCGTTCCGAAAAATCCGGTGACGGTCTTCAATGTCTTTCCCGATAAATCCGATAGCGGCAATATTCGTAGCCAGCGGGCAAGGAGAAAGAGCCGTAAGCAACCCCAACAGAAACGCAGTCAATGCAGGCATCGTACTGTTGTCCAATAACGACTGTAACCATTCCATAAGCGATGACTATTTAAGTAATGACGCCACCTTCTCAGCCACAGCTTTCTTAAACTCTTCGGGGGCGGTACGCGCATTCCCGAATGCAAATTCCGTCATATTCTCCACTTGTTCCTTCCCCCCGTCATGTTTGACCAAGATGAGGGACGACCATGTTACTTCATACTTTTCGGCAATCTTCCCATTTTCGGGACGGGAAATATCAATCGTCCTGAATACGACGTCACCTTTCGACAAATCATCGGCAAATCGTGCTTCGACAGCCTCCTTGGCATTGGATTCAATCGCCTTGCAAGTGGCGCACCGCTGCTTGCCGTGAAAATACAGCACTTCTACCTTTTCCTTGTCGGCGACACCGGAATCTTCTTTTTCTCTCTCTTGTTTTGCGTTGCCGTTTCCACAGGCAACCAGGCTAAGACACGAAATCATTAGCAAAATCAACTGTTTCATTGTAATTATTATTTAGTTTGTTAAATGTAATTCGCAAAACTACGAACATAACCTGCAAAAAAAGAGGCTGTTAGGAACAGCAATCCTCTTTTTTACAGATACATTGACCGAGAAATTCTCCGAACAGTTCCTTTGCCAACAACCAGTTTTCCTTGTTGATGCAATACTTCACTTTCGGGATTTCAATTTCACCTTGTATCAACCCCGCGTCCTTCAATTCTTTCAGATGCTGGGACACAGTAGCTTTAGCTATGGGCAATTCCTCATGGATATCACCGAAATAGCAGCACTCTTGTCCGGCAAGAATTTGAATGATGGCAACACGTGCCGGATGCCCCAAAGCCTTGGCGAAACGCGCCAGTTTTTCTTGCTTGGAGGTGTATTCTTTCTTTTTTTTCATACTTTACAATGTTTGTTGTTCGCAAAAGTACAAACATTTTTCCAGCGCACAAAATATTTCAGACATATTTTATAAAAAAGCCCGAATCTTGTTGCTTCTTAAACAAGTTCAGGCTTTGCAATTCGTAATTATGCCAGCTCCAGTAACCCGGAATTATAGCAAAATATTGAAAAGATAACCCGATATCACCGCAGTCAAAAAGATGACAGCTACGATAGCGGCAACCAATTTCTTGCGGAAAATACTTGCAAGCATCGTCATTTCGGGAATAGCCATACCGGCTCCGCCGATAATCAGAGCAATGACCGTACCGATACTCATACCCTTAGACATCAAAGCCACACCGATAGGAATAGCCGTTTCAGCACGTATGTAAAGCGGAATGCCCAGTACGGCAGCGATAGGAATAGCAAAGATATTGTCCGGACCGGCGATTTTCATGACGAAATCCTGTGGCATATATCCATAAATGCCAGCACCGAGTGCGGCACCAATCAGCAAGTAACCCATGATAGGACGCAGGCTTCCCCAAGCACTGGAGAACGCTTCCTTCAACTTTCTTTTCAGCGGCCATGCCCGTTTATTTTCGCCCGGTTCATCGTTCCCGCCTTTTAACCGGACATTCTTGACATACTTCTGCATCCCTGCTTTTTCAAGCACAAAACCGAACAATACCGAGGCTATAAACACAAGGATAAAATAGGTTATCATTGCCTTTATACCGACCATCGCACCGAACATACCGATGATGATAGGATTGAGCAACGGTGAGGCAATCAGGAACGACATCGTACTGCCGAAAGGTACACCGGCATTGAGAAACCCGACGGTCATCGGTATGGTGGAACAGGCGCAGAACGGTGTCAGCGCACCGAATCCGGCTGCCATCACATTACCTAAAATACCGCGTCCCGAAAGCCATTTCTTGATTTTTTCCTGCGGGATGTACATCAGGATGATTTCCACCGCCGCACTGATCAGCATGAACAGCGCGATCAGCTCAAACGTGATGAATACAAAGTATTCCAATGTTACAATTAAAGAGTTCATGATGAATGATTTTATGAATTAAAAACTATAGAAAAAGCCGAAACTCAGGCTATTGCCACTAAAATCAAGCCCCCAGCCCTCATCTCCGAGAGCGGAAGTCCCGTTATCCGACTTTCGATACCCTAAGAATCCGAATCCGGCTGCCAGACTGAAACGGTCTGTCAAGCCAAGAATGACACCGGGCTTCAAGCCCGCCTGCCATGCAAAAGCGGCATCCTCTCCTTTATTTTTACTGATGCCGAAACCGACAGTGGAATCCACATACAAACGCACCCGTCCGCTCGTATAATAGAAATAGCGGGCATACGGATTAAGGGTTACCGTATGGACTTTCGTATCCTTCGAATCGCAGAATGCGTAACCGATGCCGGTTCCTAAATACCATCGTGATGACAACGTGTACCCAATATCCGGAGTGATGAATACTGTCGTTGAGTTCTCTTTTCCATTGTGCCAAGCACTGAACTGTCCTCCGACTGCGGCTTTCCTTTGGGCAAAAGCATTCAGCGACCCGCACGTCAAAAAGAACAGCAAGACAACGAGTATCTTATTTTTAATGTCCAATTTCATATTATCGTTTATTTACGATGATTGTTTCCAAAAAAATAACACGTCATTATCCGCAGCACGGATCGATCGTGTAATGCTCTCCATTCTCTATATTATCCGTATAGAACTTTTGTATAAGCAATTGCAACTCGGAATGAATGCTTACTTTACACTCCATGTCCTCACTGGTTGAAGGTCCGCAGGATGATAATCTGAGTTGCAGCCTGTACCTTACCGTTCCAGTGAAGTTCGGGAAATCAGGATGTACGGAAGAGGAGATATACAGCACATAGGCCCATGTCCCTGCCAAGTATTCCTCCTCCGGCAGTTCATAGGAAGAATAGACAGCCAGACGGCTGTCCATCTTCCTTAGCATACCGGTTGCAGCTTGCGCCCAACTGTTTCGATCAGCCAGAACAAGGATTTTCATGTCCGGTTATCCGTTATCCGCAGCAGGAACCGTGGTTCCCATCCTCGCTTTTGTTTTCACTCTCGTTTCCGGCTGCTTTTCCTTGTCTCCTTCAAGTTCCTCGATGATGTTGCTCCCGCAAGAACAGGAGCATGTTTTAGGCGTGAACAATGAAGCCCAAAAACCCTTCTTCTCTTCTTTCTTTTCCATAAATTAAATGTTTTAATTGTTATTGAATCATTTTGTAGTTTTCAAAAGTTAATTCCCGCAGCAGCTATTGGTTGGATTACGCTTTGTTGCCGAAGGGCAGCACGTCGCAGGCTGGGGAGAGCCGCAACAAGAAGACGGTTCTTCCGCCTTATCGCTGTTTTCTCCATTTCCGCAGCACCCTGAAGGAGCGGTTTCCGTTTGGGATTGCGCAGGACAGCACCCCGAAGAAGTTGTTTCCCCTCTTCTGCCGACAAAAAGCAGTGCGGCTACTATCATTGCTCCAATCCACAGGAATGCACGTTGAATAGCTATGGAACGCGCATTCTTTCGTTTGGCTTCCTCCGAATCACTTCCGCAACAGGCACACGACCGGAAATAACTCTGATAAAAACCAAACAAGAGTGATACTATGGCAAAGCCGATAAACCAACCCCGATACTCGGCGAAGAACGAAAGCTGCGAAGCTCCGATTCCGAATGCTGCAAGAATACCCGCAAGAATGGGCATGCCGCAACAACTTACAATTCCTAAAAATGCCAACACCGAGGACAGAATACCCGCCACTGTTGACCAGACTATTTTTTTGTTACTCATATTTTCCTGTTTTTAGTTTATTATATATTGTAAATATACGATGATGTGCGGCATAAAAATCTAATCGTTGAAATGCGATTACTGGTTATAAATAGAAAAATTACATAAATAAATCTTTGAAATACAATCGAGCCTGTTCAAAGTTCTCGCGATTGATGCAATAACGTACTTTAGGCGGTGTTATCTCTCCGTCAATCAACCCCGCATCCTTCAACTCTTTCAAATGCTGCGATACTGTTGCCTGTGCAATAGGCAAATCATTGACCAGATCGCCGCAATAACAGGAACTTTGTTTATTGAGCAACCGAAGAATTGCTATTCTTGCCGGGTGACTCAACGCTTTGGCATATCGGGCAGCCATCACGTCCCGGTCTTCAAAATGCTGTGCTTTACTATATGCCATAATCACTTCTCATTTTTAATTCATCGCAAAATTACGATAAACGATTGAATCAACCAAATAATCGTGCGTTTTTTTCATCGAATTTTTCTTTTTTTTAATCTATCACAATATCTAAAGTCTCGTATCTCAATGCAAAAAGAGGCTGTCTAATAAGTCCCCGAAAATGAAAATCACCCCTGTCAGAGCTTATTCTGACGGGGTGAAATCGTAAAATTCAGATTTGTTAGACAACCTCTTTAATCTGGATTATATTTTTATTCCTTTCGAGCGGTTTTCCTCTCTTGTATATAATCCCTGACGTCCAATGACGATATGGTTGGCAATGGAGTTGCCAGACGAAGGTCGATCATTCGCTGGGCTGTGTATCTGCGGAGCATTTTCAGTATGTTGTGATGATTCGTACCGTACACTACTTGCATCCGGCTTGACCTCCTGCCTTTCATTCTCCTTTTCGGCAACTTCCGGTGTAGGCGGTGCAAGCTCCAACTGAATCTTACGGTCAAGCGCGGCAAGTTCGGATTTCAACTGTTTCAGTTCGTCTTCCTTCTTCCACACCTTGCCCGCTATCTCCTGCAACTGCGGAATCTCCTTTTCCAGCACCTCGTTCTTTGCCTTGTACTGGTCGATGATGGACGGAATCCTCTCCAATGCGTTCAGGAAGTTACGTGCGGCGGCTATCGGGTCTGCCATCGCCAGATGCCCGTTGTTGTAGGTGTACTTATAGTTTCCCTCCACCACAAAGCGGTTGTCGGTAAACTCCAGTCCTTCTTTGAGAATCCGCTCACTGACCACCTTTATCGGAAAACCGTAAAGTTCCCCGACAGCCTTGTACAGTCCGCCCGTCGTGGCGTTCTTGGCGATTTCCTGCAAACGCTTTCCGAGAACCTTCTCGTCGGTTGAATCCACGCCGTCCACCTTGACGGTATTCAGGCGATTGCCCTCATTATCCGTCCGCACAACCGAAAGAAACCTGTTCCAGTCCTCCGTCATGGCATCAATGAAAGCCGTGTTGTTACGCAGTTCTCCCGTCTTGGATTCCAGTTTGAACTCCGAATCCCGCTTGCCCTTGTTGAACGACTTGCGTTCCCCTTCGAGTGAGGCGATACGCTTCTCCAACTTCGCTTTGTCAAGCAGGTCGGTATTGCCGGAAAGCAATGCCATATACTCCGAGAAGTTCATGCCCGATTTCTCGTCCATAGCCCCCTCGTCGATGGTACGTGCGCCCATAGCCCCGCTTTTGAGCTGCGAGATGAACGTCTGCTTGCAGTGCAGCAGGTTGAACTTGTAGCTGTCCAGTGACTTCTCCACGGCGTAAATGATGACATCCACGTTGTTTCCGGCAAAATGTTTGGCAATCTCATTGCCGGCTCTAACTCCACGTCCGTCACGCTGTTGCAGATCAGACGGTCGCCACGGTGTATCCAAATGATGGATGGCGACACACCGTTTCTGCGCGTTCACGCCCGTTCCGAGCATAGAGGTGGAACCGAACAATACACGCACCGTCCCGGCGTTCATGGCGTCTATCACTGCTTTGCGAGCCTTGTCCGTCTTGCACTCCTGAATGAAGCGCACCTCGCTTGCCGGTATGCCGTAATCCTCCGTCAGTTTTCGCTTTATCTCGCTGTACACGTTCCACCCGTCGCCCGGCTGGTATGTACCCAAATCCGAGAAAACGAACTGCGTGCCTTTCTGCGCGTCGTATTTATGGTAATACTCAGCTATCATCTTGGCGCAGTGGCTCGCCTTGTTGTCGGGGTGGTCTTCGTAATTGGGATCTATCATGCGCATATCCAAAGCCATCTTCCGCGCGTAGTCGGTAGCGATGAGCATCTTTGCCTTCTCCTCCGTTTCAGACAGCGGCAACCTGCCCAACAACGTGGCGTCGCCAGTCTTCGCAAATTCCATCAGCTGTTTGATGAAATATTCTTGGTCAGGTGTCGGCGGTATGTGGTGCAGTATCTCGTTCTTGTGCGGACGATCCACACCCACGTCCTCCGCCGTGCGGTAGTCGGTGATCTCATTGTAGAAGGCGGCAAGCTCCGGCACTTTGATGAAGTAGCGGAAACGTTCCTTCTGCACCACGTTGTTTGTCACGTTGAACTCGAAGTCGGTTGTCTTCTTGGCGAAAATAGCCGCCCATGCGTCGAAGCAGCGGATGTCCTGCCGTTCCAGTTCCTTGGGACGCAGATACTTGAAGAGCAGGTACAATTCCGTAAGACTGTTAGATATGGTTGTGCCGGACAAGAATGTCGCTCCCAAGTCCTTGCCAGTACGCTCCTGTATGGTGCGTATGGCAAAGAGCATATTCAGGGCTTTTTGGCTTCCTTCCGAGTTTCCCAACCCCGCCACACGGTCATGCCGGGTATTGAAAGTCAAGTTCTTAAATTGGTGCGATTCGTCAATGAAGATATGGTCGATACCCATCTGTTTGAAGTCAACCACGTCATCAGTGCGCGACTTGATGGCGTGTTCCACCTTCTCCAGCTTCGCTTCAAGGTTGTGTTTGCGTTTCTCCAGCCCTTTCAGCATCGCCCGCGACACGTTCTTGCCCTGCTGCCGCAAGACTTCGAGGTTTTCCTCCACCGTATCAAGCTCCGCTTGGAGTATGCGTTGCTGCAACTCCGGCGACTGAGGTATTTTCCCGAACTGGTCGTGCGACATAATGACGCAATCATAGTCATTGTTCTTGATGTTGTTGAAGAAACGCACACGGTTGGCGGTCGAGAAGTCCTTTTCCGAAGCGTAGATGATGCGGGCATTCGGATAGGCAGCCTGATAAGTGGCGGCAATCTCCGCCACATTGGCTTTCAGACCGATAATCATCGGCTTATGTGCCAAGTTCAGACGTTTCATTTCATGCGCTGCAATGCACATTATCAGCGTTTTACCGGTTCCAACCTCGTGGTCGCAGATCCCGCCGCCGTTCTGTTTTATCATCCAGACGCAATCCTTTTGTGACGGATAAACGCTCTGAATACCACGGCTTGCCAGCCCCTTCAGGTTGAGGTCGGGGAAGGTCTGGTGCGAGCCGTCATACTTGGGGCGCACGAAACAATTGAACTTGCGATTGTACATCGTCGTAAGCCGTTCCTTGAACTGCGGCGACTGCTCTTCGAGCCATTCGGAGAACCCGTTGCGAATCTCGTCAATCTTGGCGTTGGCAAGCTGTATGCCCTCGCTGTCACGCACCTTGATATCATTGCCGTTCTCGTCCTTGCCGATGGATTTCATCATGTCGGGGCAGGTGTTGTGCAGGGCGTGTTTCAACAGGTGCATACCGTCATAGTTCCGGTAATAGCCCTTTACCTGAAATTCGTCCGTGATCTTCATGGTGCGGTAGCCGCACGCCACGGAAAACTCGTCCATGCTGGCAGAATAGGCGATTTTCACATCCGTGTCGAAAAGATGGCTCATGTAGGCGGCATACACACCCGTGGGAATCCAGCGTTCACCGAAGTTGAAGTCGAGGTCTTCAAAGGCTATACGCTGCGGTTCGGCTTCCTTCAAAGCCTCCAACGCCTGTTTCACCTCTGGCAATCTTTCGTTTTCGGGATTGTCGTTTATCCATGCCTCTATGCGCTCCGCTTTCTCTATCACGTTCCCCGCGATGAAGCGGTCTTTGATCTCGTAACCGGTTACGAGTGGATTGTAGAAGACACGTCCCTTGAGGGCGTTGAGCAGTTCTTCTTCCGTACTGTCTGTTATCCCCTCCATATAGCCGAGATTGACCGTACCGTACTTGTTGAGCGATGCGGACAAGGCTTCTTCGGGACTACCTGCATTGACACGGCTTTCCACCGAGAAGGACACGGGACGGTCAAAAATGTCAGCCTTGACGAACTTGCCGTCCTCCGCACGTTCCAGCGAAAGGATGTCGCGTCCTCCGGCATCCATCATCACCAGTTTCACGTTCTGTTTGGCGTTGAGGTTGCCGTACCGCATGACAAACTCGTCGTAACAGGTGTTCAGGTGTTCACGCCAAGGTACATTTTCCTCGCGTCTGTTCGATTCATAGCGGTACAACCGCTCGTATGCGTCACGGAGCGATACATACAGCAACGCTTTCTCTTTCTGATAACCGGTTAGTCCAAGCGGCTGGAAAGTTGCACCGTAGGGAGTAATGTCCTTCAGGTAACCGATGTCACGTGCCCTGTTTGCCACCAGCGACCCTTCACGCAGGTGCATTTCCGGCGTGCGGTGATAGGGACGCGGTGTAAGGTCGGGTACTTCCTCTTTCGGCTTTTCCGTTTCAAATTCCGGGAATAGTGAAGCGGTTGCTTGCTCACTTGGGCTATTGTCCGTAACAGGAGCGGGAGTTGCCTCCGGCTGTGCTTCGGGTTGTTTTGCAGCTTCCTTTTGCTCCGGTCTGTTATCCGACGAAGGCACAAAGGCAGGATTTAGCGTATCCTTGATACCCGATTTTTTCAGTTGTTCCTGTCTGTGCCGTTCCGATTCAAGCCGTAGAGCCTTGCGCCGTTCCGGTGTCAGGCTCATCATCATTTCATAGAAGCCGTTAATGGGCGGATTGGTTTCCCAATCCAGTGTTGCATAGATGTCGTCAGGGTCGCCTTGCTTCCCGACATTTTCCGGCTTTGCCTCCTTGCTTTCGGTTGCAGGCTTGACGGATTCAACAGGAGGTGCAGCCATAACCTGCGGCTTCGGTTTGGATGGTACACGCTTTGCCTTGTTTTCCTTTTTGGTTGCCTTTTTCTTTTTGGCAGGTTCTTCTATGGGCATACCCCAAAGGTCAAGCAGAGTGAGCTGAACGGCATTTGAATGATTCGTCTGGCGTGGCTCAATCTCCGGCTTCTCGTCTATGGGTTGAACTTTCGGTTTCTCCGCTTCTGTGATAAAAACATTAGCGGTAGAAGTCACCGCTTCTATTTTAGGAGCCGGCCGTACTTCCTCAGGCGTACTTTTATCCGTACTTTCCGTTTGCGTCGGATGCAGGCTGTGTTTTTCGTAGAGTTCCCTGTTGAGTTGGTGCAGTTCTATTTTCAGATGTTCCCGTAAGTCTTCCGCCAGTTGTGCGGTGTCACCCCTGTGCATGAGTTTATAGGCAGGCTTTCCGTAAGGGTCGGTACTTTTGGTCAAATCCGTGTGGGAAAGCGAACCGATACTCCATACATACCCGTTTACGGAAGTGCCGATAGGGGTCTGTTCGGTTTGCACAAAGAGTTTCTCGTTATAATACAGTTCCCCGTTCTTTCCGCTGTTCTTTTGCAGGATAATCAAATCACTGCCCACCTCCGTACCCGCATTTTCCGTAAAGAGGTTGTTCGGCAGACGGGCAACGCCCACAAGATTGGCATGGTTCATCATATACTCGCGTATGGGCGCATTGGTCGGGGCATCCAACACCCCCTGCGAGGTAATGAACGCCACGATTCCGCCTTCACGCACCGCATCAAGGCTTTTCAGAAAGAAGTAGTTATGTATCGTCCGCGCCGCCGAGTGTCTTGCGGGATCATGACTGTTGGTAAATTCCGGGTCGAACACCGCCACATCACCAAAGGGGATATTGGATATAGCCAGATCAAAATGGTTCATGAACGGCTTTTCAATTTTCTCGTACCCCTGTATCCTTACTTTCTGGTCGGGATGCAGGTGTTTCAATATCTTGCCCGTCATCAGGTCTTTCTCAAAAGCCATGATGTCCGCGTCCGGCTTGTTCTCTAATACGGCATCCACAAATGCGCCAACACCTGCCGACGGTTCCAGTACCCGGTCGGGGCGTATGCCGTGTTCATGCAGCACGTCCGCAATAGTGCCTGTTATCTCCGGCGGAGTATAGAAAGCGGTCAGAACGGATTGCTTCATGGCATCCATGTACCGTTTATACTCCGTATCGTCTTTTGTATTCTCCCGTAGTAACTTGTGCAGTTCCACGGTCGGGGCAAACAGTTCGAGGTCGGATTTCGCCCAATGGACGGCATCCGTCAGTTCCTTTGCTGGATTCAGTATGCACTTCAGTCCACCGAAACCACAATAACGCTCCAACAAGAGCCTTTCGCGTGCGGTGGGGATGCGTTGTTCCTTGTCAAGGACAAATGCCGTCCGTATCGCCTCAATATTGTCCCGCAACTTTTGTTTGCGGTTAAACGCCATATTCCTCTATATAAAGGACGACAGCCCCCGTCAGCTCCGTGTAGAGCAGGTCATAATCGGGCGACAGGGCGAAATTGTCATCCGAAAGGTCATAAATGGAGAATACGTTTCCGACAAGCGGCAGCAGTTTTCGGGTAAAGGATTCACGCTCCGCTTCCGGCACGTCGTCGGCAAACTCGTTCTCTACGACTTCGCGCAGGATGGCGTACTTGGAGTAGCGAAGCCCCTCCGTCAGCGTGCGCATAGCCAATTCCTGCGCACCTGCGGCGGGATAGCCTTCGAGCATTGCCCGTTCATACGTTCCGGCGGCACGGTCGGCGCGTTCACGGATGAAGGCTTCGTCGGTTGCTTGTTCAAATTTGTTCGTTCTGAGATAGTCCAGCAGGTACAGACCGTAGTAGGAAAAGTCGGTTTGCCCCTCGTTTTTCTTCTTGTTGTTCATTACTTTGGAATTTAGTGGATTGGTAAATCATGACCGGGATAATTGTCTGAAAGGAGAAAGAAAAGGCACTCGGTATCCCTCCGAGTGCCACCACTAAA